>Ga0302132_10001904_pt1 | contig 12043 bp, 9 predicted proteins | sample CB9_321_MG_FD_203113 | JGI IMG/M metagenome (GOLD analysis project Ga0302132, IMG submission 203113) | Marine microbial communities from Western Arctic Ocean, Canada - CB9_32.1 | ecosystem: Environmental > Aquatic > Marine > Oceanic | place: Canada: Western Arctic Ocean | collected 2017-09-19
AATTCATCGTAATCAGCAGGCGTGTAACAACTGCCATCGTAAAATTGATCCTCTTGGATTTGCTTTCGAAAACTTCGATCCCATCGGGCGTTGGCGGGACAAATACCCTGGAGCCCGCGATAACATCGATACATCCACAACGACCTCCAATGGGCACGAGTTGGCGGACATTGTTGAACTAAAAAAGATGTTGATTGAACAGGAACAGCAGGTTGCTCGTTGCCTGACCGAAAAACTACTGGCCTATTCCAGTGGACGGATTCTGGAACCCACTGATCGAGGTGACGTTGATGAAATCGTCCTTCAGCTGCAGGCCGATGGCAACCGCATCCGAGATCTAATCAAACTGATTGTTCAAAGCCACGTGTTTCTGACAAAATAGAGTGCCGGTGAAAGCTGTATTATTCGGCAACTTTGATCCGGATCCGACGATATTCCATTTGCCCTCGATCGCCTTCAAGGCCGATCGGGCCCGTGGCAGGCACCATCATATTGTCCGTCAATAATTCGCCGTTGCAGCTAGCATGCGCTACACCACCGGTTACGGTGACCACAAGTTCGTTCCAAAGCTGAGGTTTGTAGTTTTTCAGATCCTTGTAGGGACCGGCCAATACATAATCCCGACATTGAAGCTGAGGCTTACGTATAAAAACACCACTGTCCGCATTCGGTGTGGCCCGAAACTCAAGCTTCAGCACAAAATCGCTTCCGAATTCTGCCGTGGTCCACAATTGCTGAATACGTCGACCCTCTGCCGGTGTGGTCACAACCAATCGACCGTTCACTGCCCAATAACGTTGATCACTGCTTTTTGTCTTACCTTGGAAGTCTTCGGCCTCTTTAATCTGCACAAATACCGGCGCGCCGGGACGTGGATTTTTGGGTGGATTGCGGGGTGGCGTCGGACGAAAACCCCAGCCGGTCAGGTCCCGACCGTTGAATAAGCTCTGGAATCCTTCTTCCAATTTAAACTCGTCCGGTTCGGTTTCCATAAAACCAAGAGTTGCCAAGAGCGGATTTATGGCACTGGCCCATTTCGAATAGCCCGCCGCATTGAGATGGAGCAAATCCGGAAAATAGGGCGGCAACGCATTGCCCGTACCATCGTCAAAGAGCGTGAATGTATCGACAACGATGATTTGGGAATCGTTACGGACGATATTTTCGTAAAGCTGATTTACTTTTTGAATTTTCTCGGTGGGTCGCTTCTTGCTCGCAGAACTCGGAAACATTCGGCACAGAATAATGGGCATCGCAGGGTTATGTTGCTGCAGTGATTTAATGATCTTCGCAAAGTTACGAGCAATGAGTTCCGGTTCGAGCCCGATTTCAATATCGTTGGTACCCATCAAAATGACCACTGCTTTAGGATTGAGTGTCAGTACATCCTGCTCAAGTCGGATGAGCATGCCGCGAGTGGTATCGCCGCCAATGCCACGATTCGCTAGCTTGACGCCCTCGAAATGTCCTCGAAATGTTGGGCCCCAACCCTGCGTGATCGAGTCACCCAGAAAAACAACCGCCCCCTGATCCTGTTCGATTTGCGTAGACCATTGTGTTCGGAGTCGGACCCATGTATTTACGTACCCGGTATATCGCCGCAGGCCGCCTTCTCCTGGAAGGTCTTTTTCCGCTGCAACCGAAGGTAGGGTGTATGGACCGTCCTGAGCGTCTAGGACAATAGCGGATGACATAAAAATGGACAGTAACAGAATAAAACGGGGCATGACATGCATTGCAGATATCCTTAAAGTGTTAAAATCAATTACACAGTTTAATTGGTTAACACCCCCTGAATCAATCGCCGCTGAACGGATTTTTAATGACACGCTTGCGATCTCTCCAGTTCACATTACTAATATCGTTGCTGAGCTTTTCTATGCCCGTATGCGGGGAAGACTTGCTGCAGAGGGCTAATAACATACTGTTGCATCAGCGGAACACCGGAGGTTGGCCTAGTAATTACGATAGGGACGCCAAGTTATCCGAGACGCAACGCAAGCAGCTACAGCCAGATAAAGCAAAAAACGACTCGACAATCGATAATGGCGCTACGCACCGAGAAATTCGGATTCTGGCAAAATCCTATCACCGGATAGGGAATCAACAATTTCGAGATGCCGCGGTTACCGGTATTAAGTACCTACTGCAGGCACAATACGATAACGGGGGGTGGCCTCAACGCTTTCCTCGGCCCAGCAGTTACCACCAACACATCACTTATAACGACGATGCCATGATCGGTGTGATGAATTTATTCCATGACATTGTGCAGGGTTCTGACGATCTTAAATTTGTATCGGGCGACATCCGCAGACAATGTGATCAAGCACTGCAACGCGGTCTGCAATGTATACTCAAAACACAAATCCGAGTTGATGGCAGATTAACGGCTTGGTGTGCGCAACATGACGCCAAGACACTCGCCCCAGCCAAGGCTCGATCCTATGAACTCCCATCCATCAGTGGCAACGAATCTGTTGGTATCGTCCGATACCTGATGAAAATCGAGGATCCTAACAATGATGTCGTTGCAGCAATCGATAGTGCAGTTGTGTGGTTTGAAAGTGCCCAACTAAAAGGACTGCGGCAGGTTAAGGTTGAAGCTCCCGCGGCACCCAATGGAATGGACATAAAAGTAATTCCTGACCCTTCTGCGCCTCCGTTGTGGGCCCGCTTCTATGATCTCCAAACGCAGCAACCTATTTTTTGCAGCCGTGACGGCATTCCCAAGAAAACCATCGCCGAAATTTCCCATGAACGACGCAATGGCTATTCATGGTTGGGTACCTATGCTGCAGAACTGTTATTAAAACACTATCCCCAGTGGAAAAAGAATCGCGGTTAATCAGAACGGGACGACAACATCACCAATAACCGCCGCAATCCTTTAAAGCCAAAGTTTCTCATGGACAGTAAATTTGCCCTCCTGATTCTGATGATCATGTCGAATTGTGCGGCGCTGAGCGGGCAGCAAAAGATAAGCGTTCTCTATGACGCGCAAACTGAATTGGAACCGGCGACGACATTTAAAACCGCCGCGGCACTGATCACACGGATATCAGATCGTGTACGAGATCGTCACGCACGAGAAAAAGGAGCCTATAACCATTATTTGAATTGGTACTGGCAACAACGGACTGTTGAGATTGAGATTATAGACCGTGTTGCCACCGGTGGTACGGACATCACAATCAATATATCGTCGCTCACCCCGCTTAATAAACCCGATTTCCGTTGTTTCTTTCGCGGGATCAACACCGTTGCCGAATATCACCACAATGTGGCAGTAAAAGAAATCTCCGCAAACCAATATTCAACCACCATCTCGTACAACAACATCAAGCAGCGGGGGCTCAAGATCGGTGACTTGATGGAGTTTGAATTCAGTCCATTTCTGGTAAAACCCACCAATGGTCGCTCAAACTACTATGGGACAGCAACCCTGTACGTTATCGGTAGCGGAATCGTGCCCTGGCAGGGGACAGGGGACCGGCTGGATTCAATACCATTACCGGATTTGGCACTGCTGGCCGGACGCACAACGCTACCCTATCAATATTCCAATGAACCTCAACATCGCTTGATGCAGATGATGACGAACATCGCCCCATTAAGTGGTCAATCGTTCATGCTGGGTCGCCGACTGCATCATACAGATTTCGAAACGGGCGGCCATTCTGAACAACCCAATCCTGCTGACTTGCAGCAGTCAGGGAAATTAGGACCTGGCTTTGTGGCCCGCAGTTGTATCAGCTGTCATGTCAACAACGGCCGAGCACTACCGCCCGCCATTAATGAACCGATGCAACAAAGCGTGGTGAGAATCGCCGCAAACGCTCAGGGACAAGCCCATCCTCAACTCGGTTCAACACTGCAATCGCAGTCGGTCGCCGAAGTTGCAGAATCGACTCTGGTGTTAGGCCGCTACGAACGTATTCACGGTGAATATGAAGACGGTATGCCATTTGAACTACGCCGACCAATTTATACATTTAAAGGAACGCCAGCCAAGTATTACTCCGTCAGACTCACACCACCATTGGTTGGTCTCGGATTACTCGAAGCGATCAAGGAAAGCTCAATCATCGCACTGGCTGATCCACAGGATATCAACGGAGACGAAATTTCAGGGCGTTTGCAGACGCTAGCGGATCCCGAATCCGACAGGCTCCTGTTAGGACGGTTTGGTTATAAAGCGGGTCAGGCTAAGGTACGACATCAAATTGGAGCAGCTTTCAACACGGACATGGGCGTCACCACTAGCCTGTTTCCAACTTTGGACGGAATGTCCGAAGCTCAACCACCTGAAATCACCGATACGCAACTGGACCATCTAACACGGTATATCTTTACGCTCGGTGTAAATGCGCGGCGCGACATGGATCATCCCGTTGCGATGCGAGGCGAGAATCTGTTTGCATCAGCAGGGTGCATAAAATGTCACCACACCCATTTTACTACATCTCCTTTTCATCCTTTGGCGGAATTGAGATCACAAACCATTCATCCCTATACAGATCTGTTATTACACGACATGGGTGCCGCTCTGGCAGATAATCTTGGTGAACAACAGGCAACTGGTGCGGAATGGCGCACGGCACCGCTGTGGGGGATCGGATTGACAACAGGTGTTAGCGGAGGGGAAGCCTACCTCCATGACGGTCGAGCTCGAACTTTAGAGGAAGCCATTCTCTGGCATGGCGGAGAGGGTGAACGATCCATGCAGGCATTTCGACGGATGCCATTGGCCGACCGAAATGCCCTGCTCATGTTCCTAAAATCTCTGTAGAACGCCAAATTCCAATTTACTTCTGATGACAATAGTTATCGCAGACCTTATTTTGAAACGTCGAAGAACCGGCCGCCCTTGTGAGTCTCGTCATCAGACCCCCAATGGATTTTCTTCTCCACCTTTGCAAGTCGCGGAACATGCTTTGCGCAGTGGATATAGGCTTCTTCAACGGTGACCTCGACCCATCGTTCCGGCTGAGATCCGTCGACAACCTGCCTTGCCGTACCCACAGTTTCCACTGCAGCCACGCGCTGCATCATAAGCTCGTTGTCGACCATCTTTGCTTTTCCGTTGACATGTAAACCAATCGTCGAATCAAAAAAGTCAACGAACAATATTCCGACATGCGGATTTTCACTAATATTCCCGAGGCTGGCATAAACTCCATTACCACGGTATTCCGGATAGATCAATGTTTTATCATCTAATACAACGACAAATCCTGGGGGTCCTGCCCGAAACGAACTATCACATTCCCCGTTGGTATCAGCCGTTGCAATAAACATCATTTCCTGACGGTCAATCAACTTGACCATACGCTCATTCAAATGGTTACGCATCTGCGTATCATAGAAATCATTAGCGCGATCATCACTTCCATATTGTTTTTGGAGAACGCGTTCGCCGTCGGAGCCTAGGGACATTTACTGAATCCTTAAATACTATTTTCTTGGCGGTATCAAAACAGGAGATAAACGCAAGCAAAATTGACAATGCTAATTACAACAATATATCTATAACCGATTCCCATTTTAATATCATCGTTGCTCGTAGTCATTACATGTTGTTGACAATTGTGGTCCAACTCGAATTCCCTTGTAAAACTCCACGGCTGGAGCAAGGCCAGAGAAATATTCCGACATGCGCGCCCTAGTGGGTGCTGTTGGGCCTAACCGTTGCATCGCATGCGTTAGTCCTGCCGCTGTTGTTAGGAGGTTTGGCGTTAATAGCAACCGCCTGACGCTGTTGGAGCCTCGCTGACATTTTCAATGGAAAGATCGCTGATTTTTATGGTGAGACTTCCAAAGATGCTGAAACAACCGCCGCGTATGCGTCAAGCGCGGATTCGAAACTAACCCGCCCGAGTCCAAACCGAACAAAGCTATCATCGAATCCCAGGCACTTGCCTGGCAGGAGGACAATCCCGTGGTTTTGTGCCAGATGGTGGCAATAGGTGGTAGCCGAATCAAAGCCAATTTCTGCGAGGTTTAGTTCAACAAAAGCAACCGAACCTGCTCGTGGTCGACGCCAGGTAAAATGATCTGGAAACTTAGCAAAAAACTCGCCACACAGTTTTAGGTTTCCTTGGATGATGGCTTTGCTGCGGTCGGCCAGTTGTTCCTTAACCAAGAGTGCTTTACGGGCCAAAAATTCGGTTGGAGCAGCAGGGCAGATCGTTGTGTAGTGTTTCCAGTTAATCAGTTCGTCACGAAGCTCTGGGTTACGAACGACCAACCATCCAGCCCGTAAACCGGGCAGACCATAGGTCTTTGATAATCCGCCTAAGACGATCGACTTTTGATAACGGTCAGCAGCCGACGGGATTGGCGTGTCAAACTCGAGTCCGCGATAAATTTCGTCGCAGAACAACCAGACGTTGTTCTCTCGAGCCAGTGTAATCAAACGTTCAAATTCAGCGGTTGACGGAACGAAGCCAGTTGGGTTGTGAGGAAAGTTGACCACAATCATACGTGTTTGCGGACCGATTATGGATTCCAGTTGGTCAAAATCCAGTTCCCATTGGTCTGCGCTGGCAACCAGATTCCAAGGTATTACCTCACGGCATAAATGCCGAGCTACATTATTCAGTGCATCATAGGCTGGTCGCAATGCGACGACTTCATCGTCCAGCTCGAGCAGGGTTTGCATCGCGAGGTAGATGCCTTCTACCGGGGAGGTCAGGATAACGACATCTTCAGCGTCGACATCGGTATACATTTCCGAAACCTGGGACCGAAGTTGGGGATCACCCTGGGATTCGGTATACCCTAGAGTGACACCTCCCAATTCATCCAACGTTGATCCCGCCAACTGCAACAACTCTCCGATCGACATGGTTTCACAGTCTGACGAAGCCAACAGGTAAGGTGCCGAAAACTCGTATTGCGTGAAAAACTGTTCAGTCAGAAATGGTTCTATTTTCATCGGGAAACTCGGTCAATCATTGGTAAGGTTCAAGTTTTTCTAACGGGTACAATCGATCGCGATATCATATCGAGCATCGGCATGACGCATCAAAGATACATGACAACAGCCATTAGAAATCAGCAACGATCAATGGCAATCACAAAAACACTGGTATTGCCAATAAAAAACCCTTAACGGCTACCCGGCTTCGGTCCAACGCTGTGTTATCCGAGAGCCGAGAGAGGCTTGCCGGCGAAAAGAGAAAAGTACACCCGGAGGATGTAAAACAAATGGCGAAAGTAAGGGGTTTAAGCGTCTTCTGATTCAATGGTGTGCGTATGGTGTGCCTAGCGTATACAAATGGGCTAATTTTATAGTCTCATTTTTCAATTGTTCTTCGGGGGCGGTATTTTCGTTAGGTCTGTTAGATATCTAGTTGAGTCTTAGTAATAAAAGTGGTCTTTTGATTTTGGAAATTTGCAAGAGGTCAATTTATCAACTATGATTAAAGCATCACGTTAACCACCTACAACACTTTTTGGCGAATTCACTATGACTAATGAATCACTTTCCCCACGTACTGACACATTCCCCAACACCACCATCAACCACAACCGCTCGACCATCAATTCCCCTATACCGTCACTGTACGACGACAATGCAGATGAACGCTTAACACAAACGGTTGAGGACTTAAAGGCTAAACTGGCCGCAGCTCACACCGCACAATCTGACCTTCAATCTAAACTAGACAATGTATCTACGGAAGCACTGGCTGCTGAACGTAACACGAAAGCACTGACTTTTGAACTTAAACAAGGGAAAGCTGAAGTTGCTACCAAAATCGAAGCGATCACAACTCTTGAAGAGCAAATTGTTGCTTTGACAGAAGAAAAAGATACGTTCGAAGCTAAACTAGCAGAGAGCGAAGAAAAGCTCAACAAAACTTTAGCAGCTATTGAAGAGGAAAGGGCAGAAGCAAGTTTGTTAGCTAGAAAATCTGCTCTCGTTGAAGCTGGAGCTGCAGAAGAAGAAGTCACCGAACTTTTGGCCTCTTTTGCTGACACTACTGACGAGATGTTTGAGCAAGTTGTTGTTCTTGCAAAAAAGGGATTCGTTCCTTTGAGGACGGAAGACGACGACGTAGTTCTTGAAAACGTTCATAAAGTAGCTTCTGAAGACGTTCTTGAAGTAACTTCTGAAGACGTTCTTGAAGTAGCAGAAGAGCAAGCCGAAGCCGATTTGGTTGACGCAGGCGAAACTGACGCAGACGTTCCACTAACTGCTATTGAAACAAACAAATCGCTTGACACTCTGGATGAATTTTAAGATGTTTAACGTTACACAGCATTTCCGCTCGCTTGTCAGTGATCAAGGTTACACCGGATAAATGAAGTGTTATAAGCTTACTTAAAATTTCTGCCTGCCCCCAAGAACCCAAAACGGTATGTACCGTCTTGGCTCGGGTGCAAATGTGCAGTACCGCTAATAAGTGCCTATAGCTGCGTACCAGTGCGACGACTTGCGACAGGCTGTTGCGTACCTATAATGCCTGACCTGCAGCGGGAAACGGAAGTCGACGCTTCAATAGCTTGTGCTACTATTCGGGTTGAAATAGTTCGATAATCTCAATGAATACATTTTTCTCTGTACCAGTCAGTGCTGTAAGTGCAGCCTGAGGCTTTCTTCCCCCCAGGAAAACCTGGTTGATCGTCTCAAGACCAATCCACTTCTGTAAACCTGCTCCGATGACTTCAGGGTTGGAAAGAATCGCTTTCTTGAGTTGAACAAGTCCGGCTTTGTCAATCCGGGATTTCTCTTGCTTGACCGCATCCATGAACACCTTCTTAGACCACATAAAAAATTGAACGTGTTGTGCTGTAGTGTCGACAACGAGATTATTGAGTGAGGCCGATCGGCCTAAACTACTTGAGAAAGTCCTTGATATGCTGCAGCAGGCCGAGAGAGGCTTGCCGGCGAAAAGAGAAAAGTACACCCGGAGGGATTCGAACCCCCAACCCTCGGTTCCGAAGACCGATGCTCTATCCAGTTGAGCTACGGATGCAGATTATTAAACAATATCACGGGCACCACGTGTGTCAATGACCCGTCGCAAGTGCTCTAAAATCAGGGCACTAATTACTGACTCGCCGTGGTACGTAGTCATGTGCCCTTTTAGAAATCACTTCGGCTTTGATGATCGTATCTGGGTTCAACTTCGCATCCGGACTATCGGGATTAACCCGAGCAATCATCCGCATAATTTCCAACCCTTTGGTAACTCGACCAAACGCAGTATGCTTAGCATTCAAATTCCCCGTTGGACGGAAAGTAATGAAAAACTGTGAGCCACCAGTATTAGGCCCAGCGTGCGCCATCCCTAATGTGCCCGTGAAAAAACGCCGGAAGTCCGCACGCTTACATTCACAGTAAATGTGGTATCCAGGTCCACCAGTTCCATCACCTTTGGGACACCCCGTTTGAGCCATGAAATTCTGTAACACTCGGTGAAACGACAAGCCGTCGTAATACCCTTGCTCAATTAAGTTGATAAAATTCCCGACGGTCTCAGGCGCTTCATTTTCATACAACTGCAACTCAATCACTCCGGCCGATGTCGTTAAACGTATTAGCGGTAAACGCTCTGCTGGATCTGCCTTCGATTCAGAAGCTCGAATAACCTGCTCCTGTTCCCAATATTTGATGTAACCGTTTTTGATCTCGCCAAAATAATTGTTGCCCATCTGTGACAACACACCAAGCTGCTCTGCCTTCTTAAAGTACTGTTGGGCATCTTCAAAATTGTGCATCGCGTAACTCGAAATACCAGCAATGTCATACAACTTGCGTTCTTCCGCACTGCTACGCAACATGGATATACTAATATGCTCAGCGACTTCGTAGTCATCGGCAAGCAACGCTTTACTTGCGAGTTCCACCAACAAGCGTGTTAACTGCCGATCGGTATTCGGTGATTCGGAATAAGCGGCAACTGCTGCATTGCGTAACTGTGGCAAAAGTGTATCTGCTTTCGCGGTAGTCTCTAACCAACTCTTGCGGATGGCTGCTATTTCCGAAGGCTTGGCCAAGTCAAAGTCACTACGCAACTTTTGTAGATCCTTAAGCATTTGCTTCCATTCGCCCAGTTTCGCAACATACATTTTGCGAGCGGGCCCAACATTCGCGGTGACCTGGGGAACTTGAGCATTCACCATGAATTCCAACGGTGGCGAAAACATAAATGAAAAACAGACTGTAAAAATCAATAATCGATTAAACACGTCAATTACCTTCTATTTAAAAATTGTCGGTATCATAACTTTATGTATCAAATGTACTACTCATGTGGCAATACTTTATACATGTATACAAAAAGAGTACCACACAAACGGGGCTAAATCATTAGTTTCCGGCATTGAGACCTAAGAACTACTACTGCTTTAAATCGCTATATTTCATACGCGCCGTAATATCCTACGACTCGAGTTCCTAAAAAGGTCACTTTCACCACCTCACATCACACGCTACGCTAATTCTATGACTCGCAAACGCTCAAACTCGCCTCGACGGCAGAAACACAATGCCAATTCGCCGGTGGATACCGACGCCACCAAGTTACGGATAATCGGTGGTGATTTGCGCGGCCGTCCCGTGCAATACAGCGGCGAACATCATACCCGTCCGATGAAAAATCGGGTACGTGAAGCGATGTTCAATCTAGTCGGGCCCCTCGTCAAAGGCACATTCACATTGGACCTGTTCGCCGGCACTGGCGCTGTCGCACTCGAGTCCATTAGCCGTGGATCCGTGGGCGCACTCTGTATCGAAAAACATTTTCCTACCGTTCGTTTGATCAACGACAACATTCGTAACTTAGGCGTAGAGGGTATTGCTACCGTCTCTGGCGGAGATGCCTTTCACTGGGTAGAACATCGCATGCTCGAGGAATTCTCACCTCCAGAAAACACTTGCTGGTCCATCTTTCTCTGCCCACCTTATGCATTCTTCGTCGACCGCAAACAAGAAATGCTCGATATGATCCAAACCGTAATTGACCGTTCCCCCGAGGGTAGTCACATCATTGTGGAATGTGATGAACATTTCGACCCACAAGAGTTGCCCGATCCAGAATTGTGGGATGTCCGCAGCTATCCACCAGCTGTAATTGCCCTGAGGCGAGGAAAAACTCTAGCCACAACCATAGATAATCTAGCCGGTAACTAAATCGACCACTACCAAGCGCAAAACAGGCGTTATAATAGTGCCATGACATCCAGTTCTTTACACTCATCACACGACCGTTCTTTTGCGGACAATCGATTCGTGTACCCCGTCCTGAGCCGACGTAGCGGAGGCATGTCGATCGGTGTAAACCTCAATCCAGATAAAATCTGTAACTTCGATTGTATCTATTGCCAGGTAAACCGGACCACTGCAAGTGAAACCCGATTCGTCGAGATACAACAGCTACTCGATGAGTTGCAACATATGCTCGAGCTCGTCCTCTCCGACGATATTTACACCACCGAATGTTTTTCCGCGGTGCCCGAGCACCTCAGGCGACTCAACGATATTGCCTTTTCAGGGGACGGGGAACCAACAACTTATAAAAACTTTGATGACATCATCGGCCAATGCGCCATGCTCAAACAAAACATCAGCCAACACTACGCCGACTCAAATTTACAGCAACCACCTGACCCGATAAAAATGGTGCTCATTACCAATGCAAGTATGTTTCATCGAGAACATGTCGAGCGAGGGCTAAAGATCTTAGATCAAAATCAAGGCGAAATTTGGGCCAAATTAGATGCTGGCACAGACGACTATTACCAGCTCATTGAACGAACAGCGATCCCGTTTCAGCAAGTACTCGATAACCTCCTCACCACAGCTCGCATCCGGCCATTAGTGATTCAATCACTGTTTATGCAAGTTAATGGCACGCCTCCGAGTGACCACGAGATACAAGCTTATTGTCAACGGCTCAACGAAATCACCGACAACGGAGGATCTCTAGCAAGCGTGCAGATCTACACCATTGCGAGACAACCGGCTGAGAGTTATGTGACACCATTGGCAGACGAATATGTCGATGCTATTGTAAAACAAGTCACCACT
>Ga0302132_10001905_pt1 | contig 12041 bp, 11 predicted proteins | sample CB9_321_MG_FD_203113 | JGI IMG/M metagenome (GOLD analysis project Ga0302132, IMG submission 203113) | Marine microbial communities from Western Arctic Ocean, Canada - CB9_32.1 | ecosystem: Environmental > Aquatic > Marine > Oceanic | place: Canada: Western Arctic Ocean | collected 2017-09-19
CGCAGGCGTTAGAGGCCCTGGTCAGCCAGACGCTCGATCGTTACGGTCGTATTGACGCGGTGGTTAATCACACAGCGCATCCACCCAAGGGTGAGTTATTAGATATCAGCGATGAGCAATGGCGTGAGGGATTCGATATGTTGATTCTTAACGTGGTCCGAATGTCTCGTCTGGTCACGCCGGCGATGCTGCGTGGCGGCGGCGGGGCGATTGTCAATATCACGACATTTGCGGCATTGGAACCTGAACTTGCACTGCCTGTGTCATGCACCCTGCGGGCAGGCTTGGCCAGTTATGCCAAATTGTATGCCGACCGTTACGCGGCCGAAGGTATTCGCATGAACAACCTGCTGCCTGGGTATATCGACAGTTTGAATCACACCGAGGAGACTCGATCCAAAATACCCATGCAGCGAATTGGCACGACCACTGAAGTTGCGAAGACCGCTGCATTTCTTCTTTCGGAAGGCGCCGGCTATATCACGGGACAAAATATTATTGTAGACGGTGGCGTGACCCGTCATGTATGAGGGGATAAGGGTTTCAGTGGATGTGAAAGCCGCCGTTGACATCAATTTCTGAGCCGGTCACATAAGCAGAAAGATCCGACGCGAGAAACAACGCGCAGCCAGCAACATCTAATGGTTGACCCACGCGCCCCATCGGGGTGGCCGCGACAAACGTTGCCCGATTTTCCTCAGACAGTTGGCCTGCAAAAATATCGGTGTCGATCATGGCAGGGCAAATGGCGTTAACTCGAATCTGATAAGGGCCCTGTTCGCGAGCCAGCGTTTTGGTCAGTCCCAACACACCGGCCTTCGCTGCAGCGTAGTGCGGTCCGCCAAATAAGCCGCCCCCGCGTTGCCCGGCGACCGACGACAAATTAATGATGCTGCCCCTCTGGTGTGTTTGCATAGCCGGAAGCAGCGCTTGGCACATATTGAAAGTACCGCGCAGGCACACATCGAGAACGAGGTCGTAGTCCTCTGGCTCGATCTCTAGTGTGCCCAAGGGCTGTGCGATACCAGCGTTGTTGATCAAGCAGTCAATCCGTGGGACTAATTGGAGGACATGGGCGATGACCTCGCGGCAGGCTGCCCGATCACTAACATCAAGTTTGAAGCCTAAGTGGGTGGGTCCGAGGGTTTGGGCTGTGCGGGCAACCGCTTCGCCATCAAGATCGAGCAACACCACCGTTGCGCCGTGCTCAACAAAAAGATGTGCACAGGCGCGGCCGATGCCCCGTTCGCTGGCAGCGCCGGTAATGACGCAGATTTTGTCTTGTAACAACATGATGCGCTCCGGTCAGGATTCATTAATTAGCGAACTAGGACAGCTCTTGTGGAGCTCCCGGTCCCGGTCAAAATCGGGATTATCTTAAGCGATCTTTGATGGCAAGGTCGCCCAGCTTCTCTGACGTGTGTGCTGTTTCAAGGCCTCCAACTGAGACAGTACAGGGAGGAACAGGGCTCCTAACACCATGTCACGCGTTCAATCGGCATTAATCCCCCCTTTGAGCGATGTTTTATGGGAAAGACCTGGAACGGTTGCTCATGGTATAAAACACTCACCCCATCGTGATACTCACACGAGGTTTCGATCTATGACAGTGACCACATTACCCACGCGTCCACAGATGTCTGAAGTGGAATGGCAAACACGGTGTGATCTAGCAGCGCTTTATCACATTCTGCACTACTACCGCATGACGGACATGATTTATACCCACATGACTGCACGCGTACCGGGCGATGACGGGACTTTTCTAATCAACAGTTATGGTGATTTATTTGATGAGATCACCGCATCATCTTTGCTAAAAATGGACATGGATGGCAACGTGATTGGTGACGAGGCGAACTACAACGAAGCGGGGTTTACCATCCACAGTGGGGTTTATAAAGCGAGACCGGACGTTCAATGTGTGATGCACACGCACACACGAGCGGGGATCGCCATTTCAATCACAAAAAAAGGATTGCTACCGATCAGTCAGGATGCAGCGCTGCTGATGAGTGATCTGGCGTACCACGACTATGGTACCCCTTCAACACAGACAGAGTGTGAGGCATTGGGTCACAGTTGCCAGAAGGCAAACAATATTATTTTGCGCAACCATGGCCTGCTAACGGTGGGCCAGAGCATTCCCTCGACGTTCTCCCGCATGTATCGGCTGGAGCATGCGTGCTCGGCACAGGTGGCGGCGATGTCGATGAACGATGAGTTGATCCAGATTTCACCGCAGGTACTTGCTGAGGTAGAGAAAAAATACGGGGCTTTTGATACCAGTCTGGAGAGTGGACAACTCGAATGGAGTGCCATGTTACGACTACTGGATCGTCTAGGCACTGACTACCGCCGATAGATGATCGATTTAAGCGCTACTTCGCCCAAGTGCGCATAACCTAGCGGTCATTCGGTGTGGCCTTGCGGCGTGGATTCCCGTTAAGTGTCTCTAAAATAGACCCCATAGCGGTGCTATACTGCTCCCCGTTCGGTCAATGTATCGAACCTTTCGGCAACCCCGAGGCGGGAATAGCTCAGTTGGTAGAGCACCACGTTGCCAACGTGGATGTCGCGAGTTCGAGTCTCGTTTCCCGCTCCAAATTTTCTAGTAAAAGTAAACCTCTAGAAACCTGGCGGAAGGTCCGGGTGGAGCGAGAGACTCTATGTACCCCTTTTTGTATCTCCCTGGACATCGTTTTGAACTGCCATGCATCTTCAATTTAGCGATGGCTCGCGTGTGGTGGTCTGGGAGTGGCCTGACGGGCTGTAGCGTGGTTTCGATGCTGGAGTGACCGACCGCTAGATGTATGGCGATGCTACCGTCGCCATACTCTGGCCTTGACGCTAACCCGGACAGGTTCCTTGACGGCGCGACAAGTTTGCGCCTCAATGTCAGTTACCCACGACTCTCGTGGGCAATCTAGTGGAAAGGGGGACGTGTTATGTACTATCGAGTGACAACGTACGCCGTTGACCCGGCTCGTCGCGATGAGGCGTTTGCATTGGCCGATGCCAAACGTGAAGAGTTGAAAGGTATAGCTGGCTTACAGTGGATACACGTATGCGACACTGATGACATCGGTGGAGTGATGATCGTTGCGTCTTATGACTCAGGTAAAACTGCTGAATCCGCCTCGGAACAAGTGACGAGAATTCTCGGAGAAATGGGTCAGTTCATGACATCGGCGCCCGAGGTGAAGGCGGGTCCCGTCAGCTGGGAATTGTAGTCATCTATACCAACTTGCCCCGGCAAATTAGTTAACATAAGGCTTGTTCCTGACAGTCAATACTGGAGAACAATATGCTGCAGAAATACAACGATACACCCGCCGCAATTGCCATTATTCTCGTGACTCTAGGTAGTGCTTTCTACGTGTTTCAACTCTTGCTCATGACTGAGACTTGGCTCGCCCAAAACGGGATGGGCCCAGAGACAGTCGGACTTGCCCGTGTGCTGGGTTTTACCTGGCTTGGCATTATTGTCGGTCTTATTCGGACCTTCACCAATGGCCCGGATGGTAACAGCACATTTTTTATCGCCCTGATCATCGCGCAGCTTGGCCTGGTCCTAAACTTATGGCATCAGTATTTGTTCCCGGCGGAGCCTGCTGCCGCGGCGAGGGTCTTGGACGATGCGATTGCAGTGTCCGTATTAGCCATCTTGCTGTTGATCGGTTGGTTCCGTCTACGCGCTCGCTTGTAGTCAGTAACGTTCCTGAGTCGATGACCGTTGCTTGACAGACAGCCCCGCTTCGGCGGGGCTTGTTTCGTTCTGACTGCTTTGTCAGATACCCATTAGATGTGGTGCCTTTCAGCTACGTGAGATCACCTGTCTAAAGGCACAGTGCGTTCGTAATGTGAACTCACTATTGATGGAGGGTGACATCTAATCCTTGAATCCGACGATGGTTCGCTGCTTTAAGGTTTGTGGGGACTCGTGTTTCCTAACTACGTTAAGCAGATTTCTTGCGCTCGCTCAACACGACGGCAAGGCCACTGGCGACAACCAGCGCGGCACCTGCCATGACAGTCAATGTGGGGATATCGTTAAACAGAAGATAACCCCAGAGGGCCGCCCACACCAGCGCCGTGTATTCCAGAGACCCAACGAGATATACCGGCGCGTAGCGAAAGCTGCTGGTTAAACCATACTGACCGAACAAGCCGGTGACTGATAATCCCAGCATCAGTACCAGATCGTTAACGGCCGGCGTCTGCCAGGTGAATGGCGCGCTGATCAAAGAGAGCACCAATATGCAGCTCGCACCAGTGAGCAACATCAGTTCTGAGGATTCGGTTTTCGAGAGATAGCGGGTATGGACGGCGAGGCCTGCAAAGGCCAGGCAGCCAAACAGCGCCGCGCCGGCGCCGATCCAGTCAACGTGGTCTCCTGTAGGCTGGATAATAAAAAGAACTCCGACGAAGCCAGCGAGAATCGCCATGATCTGCCGTGCATTGGGAATCTCGGCCAACACGATGCCTGAGAGTAAAATCAGAATGATCGGATAGGCAGAGGCAATGGAGAGCGCATCGACCAAGGGCATACGAGAGATCGCGTAGTAGTAACTGAGGAAGGCGATCAGGTTGAATCCCGCGCGCAACAGGTGGGCCCCAGGCCGGTGGGTAACCAGCCCGTGGTGTCCCCAGCGTGTCAGACAGATCAGCGCGAAGGTCGGGACCATGATGGCGCTGCGCACCAGCAGAAGCTGCAGCAATGCGTAATCACTGGAGAGCCATTTGACCAGCGCATCCTGTAACGAAAAGGAAAATGCCGCGCCCAGGGCAAAAGCCCCTCCAAGCCAGTAAGCGTGACGCAGTTGATTCGTAGGGGGCATTGGGTGGGGTTGGTATCAACGATGGGAGGTGAGTAAGCGTCAAGTTTATACAACCCAAGGGACAACCAACGGATTGGCCCTCGTGGTTTAGGCCCTTGTCGAGCACGGGATACCCTTGCCAAGACTGATGCAGGACATTCGAGTCTTCTTTCCTGCTCGGTGTGTCCCCACGCGAACTAATGTCTTAGTGATGCATTCGGGCGCAGTTCTAATACAGGTCGCGTATGATTCGGGGTGTGATACGCCTTCGAGGTGGGCCAACTGGGCATGAGATGCGATGAGCTGGGCGGCCCGATCTGTCTTTAATGGTCGATAACCCGTTAGAAAGATTCTGAATAAACACACATGAACAAAGAAATAGATTCCGCCGCGCTTTCGCCAAGCCCGATGTTGGTTGATCTTGATCGAGCCAATGACACCATGCGTCGTCACGGCATCGATCTGCTGATTGGGAGCCGTGACAGTAACCTTTGTTACCTGTCAGGGCATGCCCCTGACTCGGTGCTTAATCACTTCTTTGATACCTGGTCGGCTGCACTTTTGCCGCACAATCAGGACCCACCACCTTGTTTGATCACCTCGGAATACGACGTCGCGTATCTGGCAACGCATCCCACCTGGATGCCGGAAGTGCGTCTTTTTGGTAGCGAGTGGTCGAGTGCTGCGGGGTTGCTAAAAAAGATCAGTGATGGTGAAGGGGTTCATACCGAGCTTCGGCCACGGCTGACTCAGATTTATCAACAGTCTTTAAGTACCCGCGAGGCCAGCCTGGCAAAAGGGATCGCGGCGTATCTCTCTCAGTATTTTTCTAGCGGCCCTATCACGGTAGGCTTTGATGATATGCGTCTTGCCGAGTCGGTAAGACAGGAGTTTGGTGCGGGCCTGACGGTTGTCGATGCACTGTGGCATTTTCGGGAGATCAGACTGGCCAAGACAACCAACGAGATTGCACTATTGAAGCAAGCCGCGTTAATTAACGAGGCAGGCGTAGAGGCGGCTATGAAGGGCGTAGCGGAAGGTAATCGGTGGTCACAGATGGTCGATTTATATCGACTGGAACTGGCTCGTACGGGTGCCAAACCCAGCGGTGAACGGGGCATGTTGTTCACAGCGGGGCCGGATGGTGGATTTGTCATGGACCACGAGTATGTGGAGTCGCAGCACTTTTCAGTGGGTGATGCGGTAATCCTCGACGCGATATCCTCGTATCGACTCTATCACGCAGATATTGCAAGAACGGCAGTCATTGGCGAACCGAACCAGAGACAGAGTCTGATTTATGACACGTTGCTGGAAATTCTGGTTGAGGCCGAGGATGCTGCCAAGGCGGGGGTCCATACGAGTGATCTGACCGACCGTGCTGTCAAGACGCTGGAAGGGCATGGGTTGGAGCGAGCGCTGGCGACATTGATTTTTCATCCGATTGGTTTGCGTGTGTTTGATTACGGCTCACTCGAAGGGACAGCGAATGGTTGGATTCTAGAGTCAGGCACCGTCCTTAATTTTGAAGTGTTTTACCGGGATCCTGATGTGGGGGGTATTCATGTGGAAGACAGTATCGTTATCTCACAGACGGGTAACAGTCGATTGGGTGCGTTGGATAGAGCGTTGTATGTGTTCTAACGAGTCCAGGTTTGTCTGCCAGGTTGGCCGCCATCGATGTTGACACTGATCGTCGTCAACTCATTGCTGGTGATAACACAGCCGTAATTTTGACCGAATGCGCAGTAGATGAAATCAGCGTAGTAATTAATATTGTGCATAGAGGTAAATAACACGGCATCGATCGGCATTCCAGAAGCGAATCATTCAGCACCCCTTGATGCGAAATGTCATTGCAGATCTTGCGATAGAGGCTGAAGCGGCACTGGCGTTGACCTTGAGCATTGGCCGGGCCATGGATGAGGCAGCGCACGATGGGCAGGCCGCGGCGTTCGCGCGCATTGGAACGGCAGTTGCAAAGTGCTGGATCTGCAAACGAGCGCCGGGGCACGTACTGGAGGCATTGGAATGCCACGGGGGCCCGGGTTATATCGAAGATTCGATCATGCCGCGCCTGTACCGTGAGGCGCCGGTTAACAGTATCTGGGAAGGGTCAGGTAATGTCATCTGTCTCGATGTGCTGCGGGCGATGGATCGAGATGAAACGACGGTGGCGGCTTTTCTGGCAGAAGTTGATACCGGGCGAGGGGCTAATCCTTTATTGGATGCGGCCATTGCGGCGCTAAAAGCTGAATTAACGAATCGAAAAGGATTGGAGTTGCGAGCAAGAGCGATCGTGAAACACATGGCGGTTGTATTGCAGGCATCGTTACTGGTTAAACATTCTCCTGCGAGTGTCGCCGATGCGTTTTGCGCAACTCGCCTGGGATCTCGCTGGTTGGCGGCTTACGGAGTTTTGCCAGAGGGCGTTGATCTGGATGGCATTATTGCGCGTGCGTTGCCGGGGGATTGAATAGCAGCGTTTCAGTCAGAACGATGGCGGGCCCCCGCGCACTCGAACGGGTGTGGCGCGCTTCAGTGTGTCTTGAGTGAGAATGGTGGACACCATTGAACCGAAGCATAGACACTATGAGGAAAAACCCACTGTTGGTCAGAATCAGACACCATGCTGGGAGCTATTACCATCAAGCGCTATGGATGTCCGCCTCAATGAACCTGACTTGATCAGGTTTATCAGGGACAAACAATCAGGCGCCCGGCCCAGTCCATAGACGAGATCGAATATAATCCGTGCCGATGATGCGAAGGTCTTCTCCTGCTTTTAAACATCACCGTCGGCTGGGTGGCAGAGTGGTTATGCAGCGGCCTGCAAAGCCGTGGACGCCGGTTCGATTCCGGCCCTAGCCTCCATTTTCATCATGGACGAGTCCATGAGATAGCCTGATGCATGAGTCATGAGTCATATCCTGGGGTTATCCGCTTATTATCACGACAGTGCCGCGGCACTCGTGTGCGATGGCAAGATCATCGCAGCTGCACAAGAAGAGCGTTTTACGCGGAAAAAGCACGATGCCGGGTTTCCAACGGAAGCGATTCGTTATTGCTTGGCTGAGGCTCAGCTGAATTTCGATGCAATCGACCAGGTGGTCTTCTATGACAAGCCCCTGGTTAAGTTTGAGCGTTTGCTGGAGACCTATATAGCGACAACGCCACGAGGGTTCCCCTCATTTCTCGCGGCCATGCCGATCTGGTTAAAGGAAAAACTTTATCTAAAAACCGTTATCAGGCGTGAACTGGCGGCTATTGGGGAGTGTGAAAAGAAAGCGCTACCGTCGCTACTTTTCGCTGAGCATCATCAGTCACACGCCGCCTCTGCGTTTTTCCCCAGTCCGTTTCCTGAGGCCGCGGTATTGTGCATGGACGGGGTGGGTGAGTGGGCCACAACGACCGTGTGGCACGGCAAGGACAATCGAGTGCATCCCTTGTGGCAGATCGATTTCCCCCATTCGCTTGGCCTGCTTTATTCGGCATTCACCTATTTCACGGGATTTAAAGTGAATTCGGGTGAATACAAGTTAATGGGGCTCGCGCCGTATGGGGTGCCGCGTTACACCGAACTGATCCTCGACAACCTGATTGATGTGAAACCCGATGGCACTTTCCGGTTGGCGATGGAGTACTTTGACTATGCCACTGGCCTTCGCATGACGAATGATCGTTTTAGCGAACTGTTTCGGCGCGGGCCGCGTGCGCCGGAATCGCCGCTGACGCAGGACGAAATGGACATCGCCGCATCAATCCAGGTGGTTACAGAAGATATCGTGCTGCGCTTGGCACAGACGATTCATGCTGAGACGGGACTCAAGAATCTTTGTCTTGCAGGCGGTGTGGCGTTGAACTGTGTGGCCAATGGCCGTTTGTTACGCGAAGGACCCTTCGAGGGGCTTTGGATTCAGCCGGCGGCGGGTGATGCGGGTGGTGCACTGGGTTGTGCGCTCGCGACGTGGCACGAATATCTGGATCAACCGCGTGATTGCAACGAACGCGATGCCATGCAGGGCGCTTATCTGGGTCCGGCCTTCACCGATGCCGAGGCACAGGAGTCATTGGAGGATATCGGGGCTGTTTACACCACGCTACCGGCTTCTGAATTGTATGCCAGCGTTGCCGAGTTGCTTGCCAAAGGCAATGTGGTTGGATGGTTTCAAGGACGGATGGAGTTTGGCCCCAGAGCGCTGGGAGCACGTTCTATTATCGGGGATCCGCGGAATATCGAGATGCAGTCCGTGATGAATCTCAAGATTAAGTACCGGGAGTCATTTCGGCCCTTCGCTCCGGCGGTGTTGGCGGAAAGGATTGCGGACTATTTTGAGCAAGCGCAAGACAGTCCGTATATGTTGTTGGTGGCCAATGTCAGGGAGATGTTACGGAAACAGGTCAGCGTAGAAGACGATCAGCTCTTTGGGATTGATAAGCTTAATGTGTTGCGCTCCGAGTTACCTGCCATCACGCACATCGATTATTCCGCACGTATCCAGAGTGTCCATAAGGACACCAATCCGCGGTTTCATGCTTTGTTGTCTGCCTTTGATCAACTGACCGGTTGCGGTGTTTTGGTAAACACCTCTTTTAACGTTCGCGGCGAGCCGATCGTTTGTACGCCGCTTGATGCGTATCGTTGTTTTATGCGAACCGAGATGGACAGTTTGGTGATTGGCAATATGGTGTTCGCTAAAATCGATCAGCCGGTGTGGAATGAGGAAGAGGACTGGCGTGAGACGTTTGAACTGGATTAACCGGTGATTTATCGAATAACCAGGAGAAGGGAATGACGGACTTGAGTCGACCGACACTTGACGACAAGGGACTACGCCAATTTGCAGCCATCTTTGCCGGCGTGATCTGCATTGTTTTTGGTGTGGTCTTTCCTTATCTACTGGAGAAACCGACGCCGTCGTGGCCGTGGGCGCTTGGCAGCGTGGTCCTGGTCTGGGGTTTGGGCTTTCCGGCGACGTTCCGTCACTTTTACCGTCTCTGGATGCGCTTTGGCCATCTCATGAATGCCATCATTACGCGAGTCGTGCTGGCGGTGGTGTTTTACGGCGTGATCTTGCCGATTGGCTTATGGATGCGCATACGGAGCAAAGACCCACTTCGACGACGTTGGGACAACACAGCATTGACTTATCGCGTTAAGAGTGTAGCGAGTCCGCCTAGCCAAATGGAGCGACCTTTCTGATGATTGAGTTCTTAAAAGATCTGTGGGATTTCATGCGAGTGCGAAAGAAGTTCTGGTTGGCACCCATCATTATTGTGTTGTTGCTGCTAGGGGTTTTAATTGTTTTAGCCGAGGGGTCGGCTGTGGCGCCCTTTATTTACACCATCTTTTGAGTCACTTCAGAAGCCTGTCGCGCAAGTACACCATCAAACGGCAAGTGCCGTACAAAGTCCGTAGGCGTTGTCCGCTGGAGTGTCGAGTGGGTGGTCGGATTGATCTAGGGTAAGTGGTAACGATTGATGTAGGCGCTAGGATAGCCACTGGCACGCGTTCGGAGCACATCAAAGGATGAAGGGCAAGGCAGGGTGAACGCATGAGTGATTCCGGTCACGGGTCACGTGTACAAGATGACATCCTTATCGATCGATCTGTTTGGAAAACCCCCCGCATCTGGTGTCTCGCTGTGGCTGAGACATTGGCGTGGGCGGGCTTGCTGTACCTTTTCCCGGCGTTATTGCTTCGATGGGAGAGTGACTTCGAATGGGGGCGCGCAGTTCTCAGTGGGGCTTTGACCTTGGCGCTGGTCATTGCCGCGGTGACGGGGGTCTTTGTCGGTCGCCTGATTGATCGGGGGCATGGCCGAGTGTTGATGACAACGAGCGCTTTGGCCGGCGCAGGTTTGATCGCGGTTTTGCCTGTGATCGATCGTCTATGGCATTTTTATCTCGTTTGGTCCTTGGTCGGGGTCATGATGGCGGGTTGTTTATACGAGCCGTGTTTCGCAGTGGTGACGCGACAGTTCGGATCGGCAGCGAAACAACCGATCATATTAATTACATTGGTCGCTGGGTTCGCAGGAACGCTTTGTTTTCCGCTTGCGACGAGTATTGCCGATGCGTGGGGTTGGCGAACCAGTGTTTGGGTTTTTTCTTTGTTGGTAGGCGGTATTGCGGCACCGTTGTTTTGGTTGGGTGTCGGATCGGCGGCGTTAGAGTCAGGTGTGGAAGATCGGCGTGTGTCCGTCGGTTTCATGCAAGCGGCGAAGCCGGTGTTGTCGCAGCCCATTTTCTGGTTGCTCGCCATTGCGTTTGGCGCGTTGTCTTTGAATCACGGAATGATTATTAGTCATGCCCTACCGTTAATGGAAAGCCGCGGGGTTTCCCCTGGGGTCGCGGTATTGGCCGCATCGCTTTTTGGTGTGGCGCAAGTCATCGGGCGGTTATGTTTGTTGGGGTTTAATCCGCGTGTTTCACTCGTTAGCGTTTGTGGCTGGGCTTTTGTGGCGTTGTGTTTGGCGAGCGTTAGCCTTGTCGCGGCATCTACTGCATTAATTTTTCTGTTCCTCTTCGTGGGGCTTCAAGGCGGTGGTGTTGGTATTCAAACCATTGCCAAGCCTGTTGTGACAGCAGAAGTCCTTGGCAGAGCCCACTTCGGAACGATCTCTGCCCTCGTGTCCTTTGCCTATATCCTGGGGTGGGCTTTGGGTCCGAGCGTGGCAGGCATCGTTTGGACAGTGTCGGGATATACGGCAGTTTTGAAAGTAACGTTTGCACTGGGGCTGTTGGGTTTGCTTTGCGTGCGGTTGACCCTTCATTTAAGTCGACGGCAGGCTTAGGGCGCGGGAGGCTCGGGCGAGGGAGTCGGCTTAGGGGGACACGCCTAGCCGCCAGTGTCTTCCACGGGTCTAGATTGGCTGGCATCGAACGGGTACTCGGACTTGGGACAAAAACTGGGTAATTTCCCAGTATGACTATAAAACCTTGGTAAGTTCCTAATAACTCGCCGAGAAAAACATTCAATTAACTCCAGTTAGTGAAAAAAATGGCTATTTATATAAGAAGTTACTGATAAGATGGTTATTTGCCCATATTGGAATATTAATAATAAAATGGGCTAAAGCTTTTACTCAACGAACGACTTGTGGCTAAATCGGGTCTTCTACCGGGCCCATCGGGGAGACCCACAGGTAACAGACGATGACGACCGAGGTTGAAACGTTGTTGGCAGAGATCGAAAAGTACTGCCGGGATAATGGAATC
>Ga0302132_10001912_pt1 | contig 12025 bp, 5 predicted proteins | sample CB9_321_MG_FD_203113 | JGI IMG/M metagenome (GOLD analysis project Ga0302132, IMG submission 203113) | Marine microbial communities from Western Arctic Ocean, Canada - CB9_32.1 | ecosystem: Environmental > Aquatic > Marine > Oceanic | place: Canada: Western Arctic Ocean | collected 2017-09-19
TAACGATGATAGTCAAAGTAACGTTGGTGACTATGACGACGCGTTCCGGTACCCTGGAAAAGTTACTGGGGTACAGTTGCGTGCGGTAAACCCGACTAGAAAAAACGATGCAACAAACAAAGAAAACAAATCGACCCCCAACTTTATAGTCATACTTTCAGATGATCAGGGGTGGGGCACGACGTCGATTCCATATGACCCTCGCGTTAAGCAATCCAAAAGTGATTTTTTCCAGACCCCTAACATGCAGCGCATCGCCGCTGCTGGTATGAGATTTACTCAAGCTTATTCGGCGCATCCCAACTGTTCGCCAAGTCGCGCGGCGCTGCTTACCGGAATCAGTCCAGCGGCGCTTCATTTTAGTGATATTGTCGGTCGCAGTACCGGCAACCTGTATGTTGGTAATCGATTGATCCCGCCGGCACACGTTAACCAATTGGACTCAACCACGGAAACCATTGCCGAACGACTCAAAGCTCATAACGCCGATTACATGACTGCTCATTTTGGTAAATGGCATCTCAACGGCGGAGGACCGCAGTCGCACGGTTTCGATGCGGGTGACGGTGCCACTGGTAACCGTGAGGGCGGATTAAAGACAAATCTCCCTGATGATCCGAAAAGAGCCTATAGCATCACCCGTTCGTCGATTAACTGGATGAATGAGCAGGTTTCCCAAGGAAGTCCCTTTTATCTACAGGTTTCGCATTACGCAACTCATTTGAATTACCAGTCTCGCCCCGAAACGATCGCCCGTGTTGAATCGCGTAAAGCAGGAAGGCGACACGATAACATCCAGTTTGGTGGAATGATCGAAGACTTAGACACATCATTGGGGCAACTATTGGATGCCGTGGAACATCTCGGAATTCTCGACAATACCTATATCATCTATACGTCGGATAATGGTACCTACCCCACGACAGATCCCAAGAATATCAACGGTCCCTTACGCGGGAGCAAAGCGACCTTGTGGGAGGCCGGTGTACGGGTTCCCTTGATGATTTCAGGTCCGGGGATTAAAGCCGGTACCCTGTCCCGTCAGAAGGCCATAGGATATGACATTTTGCCAACTATCTGTGACATCCTCAATATCCAAGATCTCGACGAACGGGTCGAGGGAGGAAGTCTACTCCCAGCGCTTCACGATACCGGGCAAGTTACCAGACCCCACAACGAACTGTACTTCCACTGGCCCCACTATCAACACCAGAAGCGGAGCAAACCTGACTCGACAATTATTGACGGCGATTACAAACTACATTACTTCTGGGAATCCGGCGAACTTCAATTATTCAATCTCGACGATGACTTAGCCGAGGCCACTAATTTGGCCGAATCCTATCCAGAAAAAGCGGCGGAAATGAACGCCAAGCTCAAGGAATATCTGCAAGAAATCAAGGCGCAACTACCGACGCCCAATAAGAATTACACGCCGCAGAATGACCCCGTGCGAAAGGAAAGACCAGTCTCTGTACGGTCTTCTCCAAATATCATTTTGGTCATGGCGGACGATTTGGCTTGGATGGATTTAGCGTGTCAGGGCAACCCTTTAGTGGACACGCCATTTCTTGATCAATTTGCAAGCGAGGGAATTCGCTTCACTAGCGCCTATGCGGCGGCTCCCGTCTGTTCCCCCACTCGAGCGGCATTAATCACAGGTTTGGCACCTGCTCGACTCAGAATTACCAATCATATTCCAGACCGTGAGCAATTTACGCCCGCCGGCGCTTCTCATACGGGCGCAGAAATGTTCGACTTCCTTGCGCCACGCTATACCACCATCGCAGAACGACTTAAAGTGGCCGGCTACACGACGGGTTTTTTTGGGAAATGGCATATTGCCGGCACCGGCATCGGACCGCAGGGGCAAGGTATGGCTCAGTATTATCCTGAAAACCAAGGTTTTGATGTCAATTTTGGTGGGTGTATCTATGGAGGTCCCCCGACCTTTTTTGATCCCTATCGAATCCACAACCTTGCCGATCGTAAAGAAGGAGAATACCTGCCGGATCGCTTAGCTGATGAGGTCTGTCAGTTTATCGACGAGGCGGACGGTACTCCATTCTTCACTTGCCTCTGGAACTATTCCGTTCACTGGCCGATGGAAGCCCCCGAAAATCTATTGAAAAAATACGAAACAAAAACCGGGCCCGGACTCAATGACACTCGTTACGGTGCGATGATCGAGGCCTTGGATGCCTCTTTCGGAAAGATCATGGCCCATCTGGACGAAAAGGGGCTCAGCGAAAATACGCTCGTGATCTTTACCTCAGACAACGGCGGATTCGCTGGTGTGTCGGACAACCGTCCTCTACGCGAATCTAAGGGACATATCTACGAAGGCGGTATTCGCGTGCCCTTAATGATCCGCTGGCCCAGCGTGATTAAGCCTAACCAACTCAATGACACTCCGGTTATCAGTATGGACTTTTTCCCGACTATTCTAGACGTCTGTAATTTAAAAGCACAGCCACTCTGTGACGGCGTATCGCTTACTCCGTTGTTCCACAACAAGCGGATAGCGAGGTCGAATATTTATTTTCACTTCCCCAACTACGCGTGGCATCAAAGTAACTCACTCGCTGGGGCCGTCCGCGGCGGAGACTACAAATTGGTGCGGCACTACACAACCGGTGCGCTGGAACTTTACAATATCACTGAGGATAAAAGTGAAACAAATGATTTGGCGGCAGTCCGACCCAAGCTTACGCAACGACTTAACAATGACCTCAGCAATTGGTTATTGGAAACCAATGCTGCTATGCCACGCAAATTACCTCTCGAGTAAATTATGACCACAATAAAGACAGTCGGAAATAATGACTTTCGATTCGAAGCCAATGCGGAATGGGCGCAACGCCCCGCAGGAGTAAACTGGCTGGATGTTGTCGCAGTACATTTCACTTCTGACAACAACGTCTATGTGTACAACCGTGGGGACCGAGAAATGATCTACTTTGACTCGCATGGCAATTATGCTGGAGACTGGGGCCCGACGGATTTTGCTCGTCCACATGGACTTACAATCTCCTCGGCAAATGAAGTATTTTGTACGGATGATTTTGCGCATACTGTTAACAAATACGATTTGGATGGTAATTTGTTGCTTGCTTTAGGTACGAGAGGCGTCAATTCGGACACCGGCGCGATTAGTGTCGACTATAGAGAAATTAAGTACTCGGCAGGCCCATTTAACTATCCCACGAACCTAGCCTTGGCTGGTGACGGGAGCTTTTACGTCTCGGACGGCTATGGAAATGCTCGCATACACCATTTCACATCGGCTGGAGAGCACCTTCACAGTTGGGGAAATCCCGGTACAAAACCTGCTCAGTTCGCCGTACCGCACGACCTACGTATACATGAGAATGGCGACCTCTGGGTGGCAGACCGCGAAAACGACCGAATACAAATTTTCTCCCCTGACGGCGAATTCATTCGACTACTTGATGGCTTCGCTAGGCCCGCGTCACTCGACTTCGGTCCAGATGGTGAAATCTACGTTTTCGAACTCGGATATCTAGCAGGAATGTTCCCCGGCAATAAATCTCCCAACGGTGCAACCACTGGTGGACGATTGACTGTAATCAACAATCAAGGTGACATCTTGTGTCAAATCGGAGGTAACGAAGCAACATCGGCGGCCGGAGATTTCTACGCGCCTCACAATGTGCGAGTCGATACCCGTGGCGACCTCTATGTAACGGAAGTTGTCTGGGCTGCCGGCGGCGGACAAGGACTAGCTCCTGACGGTTGTCCAGCACTCCAGAAACTCACGCGAATCTAACACATTTAAAACTATTTCCCCTAAAGGCAATTCGTAATGATTTTTCAAGCTGATATCCTTATTGACCTGACCCGCCGAATCTTCAAAGCCATCGGTTCAAACGAAGCTGAAGCAGAAGTGGTTGCCCAACGCCTAGTCAATTCCAACCTTTCTGGCCACGACTCACATGGTGTGATACGTATTCCCACATACATCAAGTGGATCCAAGAAGAAAAAACGCTTCTCAATCAAACTATCGGTATTGAGACCGACAATGGATCCCTGGTCGTTGTCGACGGGAAATTTGGCCTTGGGCAATCCATTGGCCAACAGGCAATGCAACTCGGAATCGAACGCGCAGCTTTGCATGGTGTCGCTGTAATTGCGCTCAAAGACAGCGCACATCTCGGTCGAATTGGCGACTGGCCAGAAATGTGTACTGACGCTGGAATGATTTCTGTGCATTTCGTAAATACAAGCGGGATGGGAAATCTCGTGGCACCATATGGTGCTGTCGAACGCCGACTTTCCGCTAACCCTTTTGCCGTTGGAGTACCCACTCATGGCGATTTCCCACTAATCCTCGACATGTCGGCATGTACGATCGCAGAAGGAAAAATTCGTGTTGCTCTACACGCGGGGGAACAGGTACCCGATGGGTGCCTTATCGATCATGAAGGAAATCCAACAACCGATCCCAAAACCTTCTATGGTCCCCCTGCGGGATCCATTCTGCCGATCGCAGCGCACAAGGGATCCGCGCTTAGCATGATAATTGAAATGATGGCAGGCGCACTTACGGGAGGTTCCTGTACAAACCCGGAACGCGCCGATCGACTCACCAATGGCATGTTGTCGATCATTATGGATCGAAGCAAATTGCAATCAGAAGACTATTTCTTTAACGAAGTCCAACGCTATAGCGATTACGTACGGAGTGCCAAGCTAATCGACGAAAATAGCCAAATCCTTTTGCCTGGTGAGATCGAACACAACACCCGCGCCAAACGTCGTGTTGAAGGAATTCAGCTGTCGCAAACGACCATTGATATGATTCACGAGACTTGTACTGCACTTGGTCTTTCATCAGGACTCATTGACTAGCAATCAACTATGCGTTTCCGACAAATGCTCCCTTTCTTACGTTTTGCGCCGAACGAACAATCATTTGGCAGACAAGGTGCGAGTCCGCTGCAGGTAAAACCGAGGATTATTTTTTCCAGATATATCCAATGGCCTGCAGCTGTTTTTTATAGCCCGCTGGGGCAGTCGTTCCCTGCGGTAGATAGAGGGGAGTCTGGCCTCCGCGAGTCCATTTCCATAGAGGCAGGAGATGAGGGCCGGACGTTTTCGCAATCCAAAAAGAGTGCTCGTTGAGTTCGATTTGTCGAGTTTCCGCGCCCGCTCGAGTTAGAGCATAGAATATAGGTGTTTGAGTCTTACCTGCAGGCGAAAGTTCAAAGGATTGACTCACCATCAGACCAGATGACAACAACTCTGAATAAACGGGAACAGGAAGATTGAGCCTCGCGTCAGTTAAGTCCAGCTGGTACATGATCTGGTTGTAATCGTAACCAGGCGTTGGATGGGGATTGCCGGAAAACGTAGTGGTATAGGTTCCTTCAAAGAAAATGGTACGACCACCTTCGACGTCAAGCATTGGATGCTGCTTGGGATTGTAAAAACTATAGTTGTCGTGTGTGATGATTCGTCTCGCATATTTCCAGGGACCTGAGGGTGTTGCTGCTTCCGAAAACCACACTTCACCAAGCATGCTGTGACCCATCGATTGACTGATGATCATGACGTACTTGCGGCGATAGGCGTTGTAATAGACGCTGCCGTGGTGGGGGGAGATGAGCTTCCCCGTTTCAATGTCGATTAACCCAGGTATTTCTTTCGCGCTGAGTTTGCCTGCTTGGACAAGTTTCTGAGCAAGACTGACACTTAATACGGGACCGCGCGTCGTCCATCTAAACGCGAGTTCGTTGTTGTTGTCACGACGGACGTTCGGGAGTGAATTGGTGGTTTGAGTCAGACAAGTATAGGCTTGGTAACGAGTGGGATCCAAAATGTCTTTGACCGTCGCCGGCACTCGTGTGTTTGGCATGCCACCCGCAAAGTAAAAAAACCATCCGTCTGCGTCGCGATGTTTGAACGGGTGACCGTGAGGAACGATTATTTGGGAATCTGGGAATGTTATCCGATGTTCCCAGTTTTGTGTGGCAAGATTGAATTCCACAATACCACGTTCGTAAATGTGTAACGGAGCTTCTACTTTCATATACATCGCAAAAAGTCGGGCCGATTTGCCCTGTCCCTCGATTTTCATCAGACAGTCCAACCAAGTTGGCCCCCGACCGGGCATCTTGCAAGTTTGTTTCGCGATACCCTTCTCATTAAGGAAATACGCCAGATCAACGCCAATGTGAGCAGCTAACCCACCTTTGTCGGGGAGCTTAGAACTTGCGCCCGGAACATGAAAATTGCCTAAGGGATATCCAGCCCGATTGGTGTCCCCCCAAAACCAGTAGATTGTGTCGCCAATTGTTTCGGTAAGAACGCTGTCGCTGCCAAGAACACCACCGGGTAACTTTTCACGCGCCGGGATGTCGAGCCCCAATCGTCGACTATCACGATACTTCCCCTCTCCAGTTACCCGATAAAGCCGTTCCGCTACGTTGATCCGTTGAAGTTTCAATGTGACGGTACCACCGGCTTTAACTGGAATCGCCCTGCCGCGATAACCAAATCCGTCCTTAGGGAACTGATAGCCGTGACTGAACACATGGAAGAATACCCGACGATTCATCAGTCCAGGCTCATCAAAAGCAACCACGCCATGGTTGTCTGTAATAAAACTTCGATGGTTGACTGTCATTAATTGGACCAACGGAACACCCCGCTGCGTATCCGCGTCAATGACCCGAATCGTCATGTATTGGTCAGCACCGTTGACACAATTTAAGCCGCAAGTAAATAAAATGCTCAACGTAATAATATGAAACCGAAACATCATACGATCCTTGATGTAAACATGGGAATATTAGGTGTTGATTGTAGCCTACCACGACTGACCGAGTGAATCGTTGCTAAAGTCAGGCTCTACCTTCCAATCCTTATTCGGTGATCCACAGCACTCGTTGAAAAAGTGTATCGATTTTGAATCAACGAGCGTCACGCGATTAGTTTACGAATCGAATGTCCGCACCAAGAATAGTTCCAAGACTCTGTTGGTTAAGATCGTCTACTAACGCAGTTTTTGTACCGGCTTTATCGTGTTGTCAGCTTTGATTGAATTCATCAGTATTTTTAGCATTTCCACTTTTTCGGGATGCCGCGATGCCAGATTATTCGTCTCTCCAATGTCACGATCAAGGTTATAGAGTTCTTCAACGACCGGGCGTTCTAAATCTCGGGCATATCCGTAAACACTTTGTTCCGCGATTAGATATTTCCATTTACCCTGTCGAACACCATTGCCTTGATAGTAGTAATTATCTCTATTCCCCTGTTTATTGGTTCCAAGCAATAGAGAAGTTTGGTCAACTCCATCAATCTTGCGATCCGCAGGCACCTCAAAGTCGGCTAGATTTGCAAATGTAGGCAAAAAGTCTACGGTAGCAAAAATTGCATCGGACGTCTTTCCCGCCGATACCCTGCCTGGCCAACGGACAATACAAGGTGCACGAGAACCGCCCTCGTAGCAAGATCCTTTTCCGTTTCGCAAAGGACCCGACTCACCCCAAAAGATGGAGCCCTCAGGATGTCCCTTTTTTTTGTTAGTGTATGCGTCCTGATTCCAGGGACCATTATCCGTTGTGTAAATCACGATAGTGTTATCCCGCAATTTTAGCTCATCAATCGTATCAAGCAGTCGCCCCGTCTCGAAATCGAATTCCTCGACAACATCGCCGTATAGTCCGCCTTCGCTGGTCCCACGAAAATCATCTGATGCGTCAATTATAGTGTGCATCATTGTGTGAGCGACGTAGAGCACGAAGGGTTTGTTAGGGTCACGAACATTTTCAAGATATTCAATCGCCTTATCTGTATATAGCGATGTAAGGCTTCCCATATCAGTGGTGGAACCCGCCGCTGTATTGTTCTCATGGAATGTTACTTTGCCACCGTCATTTGCTCCCAACGCTCCGAAATAATACTGAAAACCCTGTGCGTTGGGCATGCGTTCGACGATCGCTTTGCGATTGGAAACATCCCACTTACCGATACATGCCGTTTGGTAGCCTGCTTTGGTTATCAATTCAGCCCATGTGATTTCAGAGGCTGGCATGCCCCAACCCAAACTTCTCAGTGGATAACGACCAGTCAACAGAGCAGAACGTGAAGGGCCACAAACGGGTTGCGCGTAGAACTGAGTGAAACGAGTCCCCTCGCGGGCCAGTTGATCCATACGGGGCGTTTTATTCTTTTCGTTTCCATAGCAGGCCAAATCGCCCCAACCCTGATCGTCAGTAAAAATGACAAGAATATTGGGTTGTGACTGGTCCTGCGGTGCGGCAGCAAGCGTGTGCTGAATTAGCAGGACGCCAAGTAGTAAACCAAGTATAGATCGCATTTAGACGTGTCCCTTTTTGGAATTTAAAAGTAACCTAGCTCAGCTATTAGACCAAAATGCGGATGTGATTGCCATCTGAGCGAACACTCACTGCCAATCCAATTCGTCAACTACGCTGTTAAGAAGGGGGTGACTTTACCTTCATTTGACACGATTTCACCCAGTGAACCCGGCTTATGAGATTTGGAACACGTGAGAGCCAGTCCCGCCCCTTTCTCAGATCTACCTCCAACCGTACATTTCAAGACGAAGGGGTTCCACTCGTTCCATCGGCGCGTCTGTGGCTAGGGTCAGTGCCACGCCGATCGGGACCGCGGACGGCGAACTCCGCTCGCCGCCCCCCTGTTGGCTGCCAAGAGCCACGAGGTCAAATTTTGTGAACCTCTGTTTTACCAAGTTGAAGGTGGCGTAGCCTAACAGGTCCGCTTGGAAGCTGCGTTCTGCTCGTCTCGGAAGCCCGCATATTGTATGCGTGGATAATTTTAATATCTTTTGTGGAGCCAAGATTAATCGGTGTCGCGCAGGATAGACCATAAAACCGGAGTCTAGTATTACCGCGTCTCGTAAGCGGTAGACCAAATCAGACTAATGACCGAATATGTACTCAACGCAAAAAACATCTTTATTGGTGACTTTGGCAACTGTCTTTCCGTGAAATACGGGTAGTAGTTTTTAAATTCGGTAAGGGCCGGATACCATGTACAATAAATATCTAAACTACGCCGCCCCAATAACCCAATAGTGGTTTTAACAGGACCACGAGAACCAGATGAACAACCTTGCCCGCAATCGCACCTTCTTGATTTTGTGTTTGATGTGTATTGGATCCCAAGCGGACGCCCAGACGACGGAAACCGAACGTTTTGTCAGTGACATCCAATCCCGCGTGGCCCACTTGCGTCAACGCAGTGAAACGCTGCCCAAAGAATTTGTTACTGCCGTTGCCATCATGAATGGTGTCCAGACCAGATTGAGCTCACTCAACTACGCCATTTTGAACCAACAGGGTAAAACCACTCCCACTACAACGGAAGAATGTCTGGCTCTGCGCGCGGGAATCTGCGGTAACCACATTGCCGCATTTTTAACAGTGGCCGAGCAACTCGAACTACGTGCCCGTCCCGTTGAGTTTTATATCGCTGGGACATCGCCAGCCAAGAATTCTTCGCATATCTGCGTCGAAGTTTACTACAACCAACGCTGGCACCTGTTTGACGTAACATGGGGCACCTACTACGTGCTGCAGAAGAACGTTGCCTCGATAGATCAAATCCGGAAGTCCGGCACTAAATCTCGTGATTGGGCCGTGACCAATGAATCGGACCTCTGGTATCTCCAGTGGAAGGATGCTGGGCATGACCCACTGGTTTATGTCGACCATATGCATGTAGATATTCTACGAGGGCGAAAAGGAACGATTCGTCTTCGACCTAACAAGCAAACATATACGCCTATTCATCAACCAAATTTTGTCGGACTAAACACAAAGAACCAAGATTACGGATCCATCGAAGTCCAATTACAGGATACGGTAGCGGGTTCGACCATGGTCGAATTAGAAGTTCTGGGCAAAGCGGGAAACGGCACTGTCGTTATCTCCGATGGAAAACAGCAAACACGCCTACCCATGTCGACACTCAACGTCGGCACCAATGTTATCAAACTACAACAGCCAACAAGCGATACCAGAATCATAATTTCCATTGATGTGGATGCGGCGATCGGCGTGGGTTATATAGTTTATTCAAGCATCACCGCGAAATAGAATTCGCCATCTTCGAGACGGTACACCGTGGCTGGCATGAAGACGCTATGGACTGAAAACGTTGACACACTTTTGTGATTTAACCAATTAGAAAACGGCCAAACACTGCTAATGAAAAACAAAAACAGTGCTGGCCGATTAATGTATCAGCAGGTTAGCGTTCTAGTGATTAAACAGGAATTCTTTCGTGTTAATCAAAGCCCAAACGATATCCTCATACGCGATCTTGGCGTCGCCAACTTTTTCGATGTGAGCCGTTGCGATTGCATGTTCCTCTGCCGTCGGCGCACGTGCAAACGATAGTAAATACAATTCGCGAATCTTGTCTGCGTGCTCACGCTCAGCGTCTTTACTCAACATTGCTGCCCGACCACTACCGTTGGTCAATTTACCCTGAATCTCTCCTGAGTTTAATAAATGCAAGCTTTGAGCCAAGTTTGCTTCGCCGCTACGCTCACATTCGCACGCCGAACTAGATTCGGGTCGACCGAATACGGTGAGAAAATAGGAGCTAAAGCCGCTGTCAGGCAATTGCGAAGCTCGAGTACCCACGGGAACACCGGGGAAGTTGGTTGTTGTACCGGTTACCTGGTCTATCGAATCGAGCAAGACTTCCGCGTTTAATCGCTTAGGATAATAACGAGAGAAGTTCTGTTTGTCATCCTTGTTCCAATCGTTTGGCTCACTACTGAGTTGATACACCGAGCTACTTGTGATCGTCCGTACCAAGTGCTTTAAGTCAAAATCACTCTTTATGAAATCGGCGGCTAGTGCGTTAAGCAACTCCGGATTTGTCGCTGGATTTGTAATACGCATGTCATCTTCTGGATCGACCAATCCACGGCCAAAGAAGTGTTTCCAGTAACGGTTTACCAAGGCCTTGGCGAAGAATTCATTAGTTGGGTCGCTCATCCAGCTTGCAAGATGCAGGCGTGGATCATCTTCGACCGCTAACTCCAATGGTTCACTGCCCAATCCTGTTGGCGGGACGTCGTTGCCCGACTTGGGATTTTTCGCGCTTGGTTTCCCCTGATTGTGAAAAATACGATCATAACCCGGCATCGCGCTCTTCTTGCGACCAACCCGACTAAAGAAAGCTGCGAAACCGTAGTAATCTTCTTGGCTCCATTTTTCAAAGGGGTGATGATGACAACGAGCACACTGAATTCGTAAACCCAAAAACAGTTGTGCAGTATCTTCCACTTGTGCAGCTTGATCTTTTACTTCACGATACCAAGCAACCGCAGGATTCGAACCTGCCGTGCCCGTTGCGGTAATGATCTCTGATACAAATTCATCGTAGGGTTTGTTGGCGTGTAAACTGTTACGAATCCAATCATAGAATCCAAACGTTGCCGCTTTATCGCCCTCTACTCGCCGCTTATTACGTAAAACAGCATTCCACTTATTAGCGAAATAGTCTGCGTAATCGGTACTTGCCAGTAACTGATCAATCCGTTTACCACGTTTGTCTGGGTCCGCGTCCGCTAGAAACGCTTCGGCTTCACCCAAGGTAGGAAGACGACCGGCAATATCGACCGTAACTCGTCTCAAAAAGACTGCGTCATCACTGACGATCGAAGATGGTAAGCCCAGTTGGATGAGTTTCTTAAACACCAACTCGTCTACGAAGTTATTTTTCTTAGGTAACGCGTCAACTTTGATCCCTAAGGGTATCGTCGCACGGTAAACACCAACGTGTCCTTGATAGCGAGCCATGACAGCTACACTACCGGTCAATTGACTGGTCGTTACCAATCCTGTTTCGCTAACCTCAGCCATTTCTGTGCTATTGGAATCGAAGGCAGTCGTTCTCGTCACATCTCTAGAGCTACCGTCCGAATAATGCGCGAAGACCGATATCTGTTGCTCGCCATTACGCTGCATCAAACGTTCTTCTGGTAAAACAATG
>Ga0302132_10001913_pt1 | contig 12024 bp, 12 predicted proteins | sample CB9_321_MG_FD_203113 | JGI IMG/M metagenome (GOLD analysis project Ga0302132, IMG submission 203113) | Marine microbial communities from Western Arctic Ocean, Canada - CB9_32.1 | ecosystem: Environmental > Aquatic > Marine > Oceanic | place: Canada: Western Arctic Ocean | collected 2017-09-19
CATACATCATCCAATCGACCCACGGGCAGAAAGAGTTTTGGCATTAGCGGATGAACGCAGTGCGAGTGGTTTGTACGTATCTCTTTTAAGAGAATTTCCTTCTGTGGTTGAAGAAGTATGGGGTAAACCACTGCCTATGAATTTAACAGGACCAATGGCTGCAATATTGCTCGATTTAGAAGTGCCCAAAGGAGCGGTCAGAGGTATACCTATTCTCGCCAGGACTCTGGGACTAATTGGGCACCTAAATGAAGAACAAAATCGCCCAATTGGTTTTCTAATGTCACATTATGGTTCCAAACCGATTGAGTATGATGGCGAATAACTTGAAGACAGAAATTTATGACTCAAAAATAGAAACAAGGAATCTGAGTGATCAGAAGATAGTGGACGAAAATTTGTTTCGTAAACAAATTTCTTATCTTTTTGATCATTCACAGTTCTATCGTAACAAACTACGTGAATACGGATTCCAAAGTGCTAATTCAGTTTCAGGATTAGATAATTTGGAGAATCTTCCGTTTACAACTAAAGATGAGCTAAGAAAAAGCCAATCTGAGGCAACTCTATCTAGTTCACATTGGGCCGCACCTATTGAAAAAATAGCCAGGATATATTCTACAAGTGGTACATCAGGGACACCCATGTATATACCTCTTACAAAGAATGACTTAGCATGTTGGATAAGAACTTCTAAACGCGCATACACCGCCGCAGGAATAAGACCCCATCACCGAGTTTTAACAACTTATAATTCAGGTCCTTTTGTTGCTGGAGCCGTAGGCGAATCCCTACAAGATTTAGGCGTAAACCTCATACCTATAGGTACTGGTAATACTGAAAGGCTAATTAGATCTCTACAAAGGTTTAAACCAAATGCAATGCCAGGAACTCCTTCGTTTTTATTATATATTGCTGAGACAGCGCGCTCATTGGGAATTGACCCGGCACTGTGTGGACTAGAAACGTTAGTATGTGGAGGCGAGCCAGGAGCAAGCGAACCAGCTGTACGCGCTCAGCTGCAAGCAGCTTTTAACTCAAAGGTATATGAGGTAATGGGGGTTGGAGACATTTCGATTTCAATGTGGGGCGAGTCTTTTGAGCAAAACGGAATGCATTTTTGTGCTCAAAATTTTGTATATGTAGAACTTATTAATCCAAATAATGGTAAAACCATCAAAATGGAAGATGGAGCCACAGGCGAACTTGTTTATACACATTTACAGCACGAAGCTGCACCACTTTTACGCTTTCGTAGTCGTGATCATGTAATAATCAAAACAGGCTTAGTAAAAAATGGTCGAACAGGTATTAGAGTAAGATGCATAGGTCGAACAGATGATATGATTATAGTACGGGGAGTAAATGTATTTCCTAGCGCTATTCGAGAAGTGGTTAGCGAGTTTCAGCCAATGGTCAGCGGAAAAATTCTGGTAAAGCCTGAACATTTAGGGGTCAAACAAAACCCTCCCATACCAGTGGAAGTTGAGCTGGGAGAAGAAGTGTTAAATAACAAAGATTTAGCATTAAATATCGAAAAAGCAATACGTGATAAACTAGTGTTTTCTTCACGTGTGAGATTGGTAGCGCATGGATCCTTACAACGCAGTGAATATAAATCTAATTTAGTTAGTTACAATGATGCAGGTTAAAATTAAAAAATAAATAAAACTACCTTAAATTAGGAGTAAGTGTATACAAGCCCATAACGCTTCCCTGTGCTATGATATGATTGTCTACTGCGGAAAGAACCTCTTTTCCTCCAAACACTCCATTTAATCCAATACTCTCTGTATCAAGTGCATATACCGTAAAATAGTACTCATGCATTATTTCATCATTCCATGGAGGTGCCGGTCCATCATAACCACCATAGTTTCCAGCCATTTCTTCATTAGAGGCCATAAACATGCCAAAATCATTGGCTCCACGTACACCATAAGAAACAGGACCGACTGGTTTTCCTTTAGCTACAACAGAAGTAGATTCTGCCCCCCTGGATATACAAATTATTTCTTTGGGAATGTCGATCAACACCCAATGGTAAAAATCCATTCTAGCTAGATTTTCTGAAATAGTCTTTCCTATTTGGTTAGCATTATCAAAAACTGTTGGCACGGATGCATCATGCATTATTATGCAATAGGACTGCGTACCTTCAGGTCCAGAATTCCATTTAATTTCAGGACTTATATTTGGACCAAAAGTAAATAATTCATCTTCGGCTGGTACCCCAAATGCAAATTCAGCTGGAATAAGTCCTCCATTGTCCAAGTTCTCAACCGTAACATCGAGCTTTTGCATATAACACCCCTTATTATTCTTTAATACTACTGAAGGTGACTTTCAAATTCTAGCTTGGCTATACCATACAATTTAATTTGGAACTTATGATATAAACCTAATTAGGATTACGACTTTCCCTGTGAGCTATATAAGTAGCACTTCCAACTATAATGGCGCCTCCAACCCAAGTCCATATAATAGGCTGCTCACCAAACACTAATAGACCTAGTAATGTTGCCCAAACTAACTGCAGAAACTGGGCTGGCTGCGTAACAGTTATTTCTGCACTTTCAAAAGCTTTTACTAGAGTTACATGTCCCGCAGTGGCAAGTGCTGCTACACAGAAAAGCAAGCTCCACTCAGTAAAAGTAGGAGGCCTCCAGGATAATAATGCTGGTGGCAAAAGAACCACTGTAACAATAATTGATAAATAGGCAACAATAGATGTACTAGATTCAGATTCGGTGAGCTTTTTGGCTATTAAAAATGATCCTGCAAATACCGGAGCCGCAGCAACCTGCGCTAGTGAGCCAATACTGATAGCCTCAAAACCAGGCCTTAGAATAACTAACGTCCCACCAAATCCAATCAAAACAGCTCCAATACGTCGAATACGTAATTTTTCTCCCAAGAATAAAGCTGCCCCTATAGTAGTAAATATAGGTGATAAAAAACCCAGGGCAGTTACTTCAGCTATCGGTATTCTTGCCATTGCAAAAAACCATAAGGATACACCAATCGCGTGAAGCAAGCCACGAGACACATGGAGCCCCAAAGTTTTTGAAGAAGGTCTTAGTTTTTCAAGGCGCAAGAAAACGGGGATCATAAGAACAAAACCAAAAAAATACCTTATGAAAGCAGTCTGAACAGGATTCATATCTGTGCCCAAATAACGTACTAAACCAGTCACTCCTACAAAGAAGAACCCAGTAAGAATCATCCAACCAGTTCCGCGTAAGTTTCCTAAGGATGTACCAGGATCGTTCCTTACCTTAGTCATTTAATTTTATATAATTCTATTAACCGAATTAGCATTAAATTTTTGTTCCTATATTAAAAATATAACCTGTAATAATTATAGATGCCTAGCTATCGATTTTCGCTATTCATAATAAGTTAGTTAATTCCCCAAAATCTATTCTGCAGTATAGCCGCCATCGATATATAGTGTTTGACCTGTAACGTATTCGGACGCAGGAGACAGTAAGTATATTAAACCTCCAATTAAATCGTCGGTATGGCTAAGTCTTCCTAAAGGCACCCTATCTAACATCTTATCTCTTGCTGATTTACCAGGCTCTTCATCAGAAAACATCCACTCAGCTAAGGGTGATCTAAATACGGTCGGTCCAATAGCATTTATATTGCTATTCTTTGCGCCCCATTCACAAGCCAGAGCCTTAACCATTCCATCAAGTCCAGATTTAGAAGCACAATACCCTGTATAACCATTTGGTAAGCCGTGGCGTCCTCGAGTAGAAGATACAACCACAACTTTATTTCGAATAGAATTTTTTTTCTGCTTAGCAAACTGACGACCAGCTGCCTGACAGGCCAACCAATATAAATCAAGGTTGGCCATCATTACTTTTCTCCAATCCTCAAATTTTTGATCTTCAATATAACCTACATTATTTGTACCCAGCGCGATAAACATAAGGTCCAATGAATTATTGGCATCAGCTGCTGCTTCTACAATTAATTTTGCATTAGTTTCCGTGTCCGGCCATTTGTCTACAATGGTTACTTGTAAATTTTTCATTTCTAATTCTTTAGCTATTTTATGTAGACCTTCTATATTTTTATCTGCAATTGTTAACTTACATCCGGCAGCTGCAAGAGCGTAGGAAGCAGCGGTACCAAAAGTACCAGTAGCACCTATAATCAGTGCTGACTTGTTAGATATATCAAATAGAGAAAGTGGGTTAATATTCAAGTTTGTCATTTTATAACTCTTAGATAATATTATTGGATTAATTTCTGGTTTTTAATTATTTATATAGAATATCTATAAGACTAATATAAAATTGGATAATCATACTTTTCATAAATGGTTAATTATTGGCTCACAATTATAAAAGAGGGTATCAGTATGACTAACGAGTTTCTAGAGCGACAAATAATCAATGAAATAATACAGAAATGGGCTATATGTAGAGATACAGGAAACTGGGAAAAATTTAGATCTTTGTGGCATGACGACGGATATATGGCCGCAACTATGTTTCAAGGACCAATAGATGAATTTATTGATCAAGCAAAAGCATCACATCAAAGTGGACTATCAGTGCAACACATTATGGGAGGAAGTTCGGTAGATATAAATGGAAACCGTGCTGCTGCACAAACCCGAGCCACTATTGGTCAAAGAGCAAAAATTCACAACATACTATGTGATGTGGTATGTACAATAAGGTTTTGCGATCTATTCGAGAAACGAAACAATCAGTGGGGACTTGTATGGCGTAAAGGTATCTATGAAAAAGACCGGTTAGACCCGGTAGATAATACAGAATCAGTTTCTTTAGATGCGGATTTACTAGCTAAGTTTCCAGAAGGTTATCGTTACCTTGCGTATTTACAATCCACAAATGGACTTACAGTTAAAAAAGATATGCCAGGTCTAAACGGACCAGAGGTAGAAGCAGTATATGCCAAAATAGAATCTTGGATTTCATGAAATATAACCTTACTATATTTACTAAAGTCTAATCTATTTCAATTTCTTTTCTGCCAGATCTATTCGTTTTATCCAGTATTGCTGAGATATCCAACGCACATCGGAAGGAGTAACTTTTACTAATAATGTTGTTGCACCCTTAGTGCCTCTTTGAATTCCTAATGTGTTATATACATTAGTATGGAATCGTTCAGGAGGAAAATTAGCCGTCACTAATAAATCAAGGTATTTAGGTTTTTTCTGGAGCTCCACCGATAACTTCTCAGTAATTCTTGATGGACCGGATAATTGCTCGTAACCGTTACTTAATATCCAAATTAAAAATATAAACACAATAAAAAGAATGTCACGTCGCCGATACCAGACACGACGCTTTTTTAAAGGACGAATTTCATCAAGTTCTTGAGTAGTCATATCAGGTTGGCTTCCATACTAATCCCCATCTCTCTATAGTCCATTTTTCAAGTGGAACTAGCAACCATCGATCTGATATTAAGTAAATAATAGAAATTAATATAACACCCAAAAAAACTTCTTCACTTTTAAACTCTGAAGCAGATACAAAAATCATGAACCCTAATCCACTATCTCCTCCAATCATTTCAGCAGCTATAAGAGCACGCCATCCAAAACCTAGAGACATACGCATACCTGTAATGATTGATGGCATAGCTCCAGGAAGAAAAACAGATTTTACAGTATCCAGCCTTGACCCCCCAAGAGTCTGAACTCCTTGCACCAAAACTTTTGGTACCGCACGGACACCCATCATTGTATTAAAAAAGATCAGCCAGAATATTGTATTTAACATTATAAATAAGGTGGTCTCCCAGCCAACTCCAAACCAAACTATAGCTAGTGGAATCCACGCTATACCAGAAACAGAGTTCATAAATATACCAACTGGTTCTAAATATCCTGAAAGGGTACGATTGACCCCGGCGAGAATCCCAAAGGCAATTCCTAAAGGAATTCCAACAAATGCTGCTAAAATAACCCTTCCTACGGAAGACATAATATTATTTGAGAGATTACAGTCGTTATGTCCCTGCATCGCAGCCATAAAGTCAGGACAGTCAGACTGCAACCAAAATATTGCTTCCCACATTGCAGCAATAGAGGGAATTTCAAAAGGGTCTAACCAAACATAATGGGTGTTCAATTCCCACACAAAAATTATAACAACAAAAGGAATAGATCCCAGTATTAGTTTGCGTAATCTCTGGCGTCCAAATTTTTTCTGCAAAGCAATAGAGAAATCATTCACCATTTTCATCTTTGTACAAGCCCCCATCTTTCGATAGTGTCAGCTTCAAGAGGTCGCAAAAGATAGTGATCAAGTATTATCCATGTTATGCCAATCATAACCATACCAAGAAGTATCATGGCGGTATTATCAAGTTCTTGTCCCGAAAATATCATATTTCCAAGACCTGGACGTCCTGCCAACATTTCTCCAGCAATTACTGCTCGCCAAGCAAATCCCACTGATAAACGCGTTCCAACTGCTACAGAAGGCATTGCTCCAGGAAGTAAAACATCACGCACTATCTGTAATCTTGATGCTCCTAATGTTCTCGCTGCCTGTATGTAACGGACGGGCACTGCCCTCACCCCTGAGAGTACATTGAAAGCTATTGGGAAAAAACTAGTGTAGAGAATAACAATCATCACAGTGGTATCACTATTACCGAACCAGATTACAACTACCGGGAAAATAGCAATACCCGAGACCGATTGAAAGAAATTCATTAGTGGATAAAACATATCGGCAATTGTTCTGTTCAAACCAAGCATCAGTCCAATTGGAATACCTATTAAAATACCTACTACGCCTCCAAATATGAGACGAGTTAACGTATCGGAGTAATAACTCAACAAGGACCCTTTATAGATCATATCTGCGGATGAAAGTATAACAGCTAGAGGCGAAGGCAAATATCTGTCTGGCCGTTCAATTATAAAAACAGAAAAGAACGCCCATAGTAAGACTGCGCAGGTCATAAATATAATTAATCTTCCGGCCCCGTCTGTAACAAATTTTTTTAATTTATGTGTACGAGAAACCGATGACCTATCATTCATCATCAGTGGTTACCTCCTGACGAACCAGCCTGAGTATCTCGTCTCTTGCGTGCGTAAATTTAGGATTTGTTGCCATATCTTTCCACACTCTTTCTTCTCGGGGTATATCAATTTTGATTTCTTTTTTTATTTCACCTGGCCGACGTGAAAAAACTATGCATCGGTCACCTAGAAAAGCAGCTTCTTCAACAGAGTGTGTAATAAATAAAACTGTCTTTCGAGTTGCCATTACAATTCGATTAAGTTCGTCTTGTAGCGTAATTCGGGTTTGCGCATCGACAGCAGCAAAAGGCTCGTCCATGAGCATAATTATTGGATCTGCACACAAAGTACGAGCTACCGCTACCCTTTGCTTCATACCGCCTGATAACTCATGGGGATAACGGTCTTCAAAACCTGTAAGACCAACTAAGTCAATATATTCTTGAACCCGTTGTCTAATTTCATCTTTCGCCACACGTTGGAGTTCTAGACCATGCCCTATATTTCTGGAAACAGTCCTCCATGGTAAAATAGCGTGTTCTTGAAAAACTACTCCTCGGTCAGGACCGGGGCCTTCAATAGAAACACCATCAACAGTAGCCTGACCTTCACGATAAGGAAGCAAGCCCGCAATTATATTCAATAGCGTAGTTTTACCGCATCCACTAGGGCCAACAATTGCCACAAACTCATTTTCAAAAACCTGTAAATTTATTTTTTCTAAGGCGTGAACCGACTCTCCGGTGTACTCATCAGGATAATGGTGACTTAAATTCTCAACAATAAGTTTAGCTTCGACCGACATATTACTTCCAATTAAATGGGCGGACGCAGAGAAACTGCGCCCGCCACAGATTTAACAAACTGTTTATAAAACTAAATCATCAACACCTACTTACCTAGATCCGCAAACCATTCTGGATGGCGTTTCATCGTTGATGTAATGAATTTAGAATCTAGATACTTAGAAGCATCATACTTTTTCTTCATTTTCTTTTGAGATATTAATAAATCAACCGCACCGTTAAAAGCTTTTGCTGTATTAGGACCAATACGAGGATCGTATACCCAATAATCAAGACCGCTTAAGACCTCTTCTTTTGTCATATTAACAAATCTTGTTCCAATAGCTGCTACTTCTTCTCTATTCTTAGGATTACGGACGTAAGCAGCCGCCTCTGCTATGGAGTCCACAAATTTTTGTGTTGCTGCCTCATCCTTATAAACACTATCTGGTTTACCATGCAGATATGCACAAAAACAGACTAAGTCTCCACCTCTCTTAATTACTTTTGATCCAGAAACTTTCTTTAGGGCCCGGTAATTAAATGGCTCCCATGCTACCAGTGCATCAACACTGCCCGTATCAAGTACAGAAACCAAGCTTGGTGGACGTGTATTTATACGTTCTACATCATTTCTCGTTAAATTAACTTCTTTTAGTGCCTGCAGAAGCCAGGCATCACCAGTTGAACCAAATGTCACTGCTACTTTTTTGCCTTTTAGGTCCGCAACGCTATTTATTCCAGAAGACTTTGTTGCAACAAGTGCCATTACTTTGTCAGCTGTCGTTTTTGAATATGCAGCGCCTACGTATCCAACGATACCTCTAACATTTAGGCCTCGTTCAAGAGCTGCCGGTAAATTGGTGAAGGCCGCTGGAGCAAAATCAAACTCTCCAGCTCGTAGTCCCTTTGATAGTGCTGACCCAGTATTTCTAATTTCAACTTTTACATCGACACCATTTTTGGCAAAGAATCCTTTATCCTGTGCCACAAACACTGCAAGACCGCCAGGGTTACTAGCCGCAGCTACCACTAGTGTCTTTGCATAAGCAGCAAAGCCTGAACTAGCCAGGCCAATACTAAAAACCATAGCAAACATTAAACCAGTTTTAACTTTAGACATTCTTTTCTCCCAATTGATTATATATGCTCATTACTTCAATTTATTTTTGTCAATTACGTTATTGACTTATTTGAGTATAGTCCATTTTTAAATAATTAATTATTGAAAATATTAATACCTCTAAAACTATAGTTTTAATTACTATCCTTAAGGTAAAAGTAGTTACCATCTAAATAGCTAACTTGATAATCATGAAACGCAACTGGGTCGTATTTAGGCTGATCCCCAGGAGAAACACATGTGGGCAATGGTGCCACCTCCATCCATTTTCCTGAAGGAGCCATTACCTCAAGACCAGGAACATCCATCAAAGGTAGGTATGTCATCGAACTATGATCCGCGTGAGGGCCGACTGACAGATAATTTGTTTCTAAGACACTTGGAGGATACCAAGAGCAACGATTATAAAACTCAGGCAATGTAAATTTATCATCAAAATAATCTGCTGGCATTTCTAAAGCACACGCATAAGCCGGCAGCATACGTAAAGCTAGCTGTGTCATAGATTCTTGGTATTCTAAAAGAATAGGTCGGAAATCTGGAAGTTCATCAGGCCATTTATTAGTACTACGATGACGGATATTGGCTAGCACCTTAGGGTCATCAGGCAAACGGTCACGCATAAATGCCCAACCCTCATTTACGTCTTTTTTATGATTTTTATGTGACTCTGATATCTTAACATCATGAGGACGTACAGAACTTGCCCGATCAGGTATATAGCCAATGTGATGATAGCCAACCTGGTATTTCATCTTGGTTTTAAGCGGCAAAGCAAAGAGCCTGGCAACTTGCTCAAAACTACTGTCAATTAAATCCTGTGATACACCATGGTTTACAATAACAAAAAAACCAAGACTTTCTTGTATCGCTCTCAGATCTACTGCTAACTGCTCACGGGCCTTAATATCACCATTCAGATAATCGCCAACATCAACTATCGGTATCTCTTCATCAGCAATGCAGCGCATAACTTTTTCAGTCACAGAAATTAACGATTCTGATGTGACAGCCATGACAAAACTTTCTAATATAAAGCGAAGTTAAGTGTAATTATTGCGCAGCTACCGAAATGGGTTCGTCTGGAACCAAATGCTTTAGACCAGGCATTACCTCATTAGCAAACAATTGCATATTGTCTTTCCATTGTTGAAAAGGCTCGTAAGTGTATTGTATCTGTAGAACTGTTCCAAATCCGCCAACATCATTATATAGTTTTTCCAATTTATTTGCGACAGTATCTGGACTACCAACGATCCAAATTTTATCACATACATATTCTGCGGTAAGTGCTTCATCAGGCATTTCAGGATCATCTTTGTATAAATCGACAGCACCTAGAGATCTTAAGATATTATACATATAGTCTGTATAAGCAGCCGCAATTGGACCGTTAAGAACATGATCTCTCGCCTCTTGATCAGTCTTTGCCACATAAACTTCTCGAGCTATACGCCAGCTACTACGACTTGGAACAGGTCTCCCTGCTTTTTTAGCTCCAGCACAAACGGCTTCCCAGTGTGTAATTAAGTTTACGGCAGGAAGATAATTTATACTCATAGGAATCCAACCCTGCTCACCAGCTGTAACCAAAGACTCTGAAGCTTTATGTAATCCAGCGACGGCAATCGGCGGATGTGGGTCCTGATAAGGTCTCACATGATGATAAAGGGGTACCTGCATCATAGGTTCCGGCACCTTAAACTGCCAAAATTTACCATTATGCTCAAACGCGTCTTCTTCATTCCAAAGTCGTTTAATTACATCAATAGATTCCCGCATACGAGCTCTATGCTCACCCTCTTTATAATCAATATTCCAAAATTGAAAATCTGTAGGTGCTCCACCCGCGCCAATTCCAAAATTTAATCGGCCCTTTGAAAGATGGTCTAGATAGGCAATTCGTAAAGCTACTAAACGTGGATCATGCATAGGTAAAAGAACAACACCAGGACCAACTCTAATTTGTTCAGTTCGAGCAAAAACCGTAGCCGCAAATAAATCAGATGCTGGAACTGGCTCCCAAGGAATAGTAAAGTGCTCTCCCATCCACCCTTCACTATAACCAAGCTTATCACCAAGAACAAAGGTCTCAACATCTTGATGGTACTCTTTGGTGACATCACCCCCAGGTGGCCGAAGTGGCATTGCAAACATCCCGTAATCCATGGTTTAGTCCTCCTGAAAAAGCTGCCAAAAAATATTTACAACTCAAAATTAGAATAATATTTAGTATCTTAAACTCGGGTACCTAGGTGGAGTCAAGAAACGTTATTAAATACGGTAGATTTGTTAAAAGTTAATATATTAATCTAATTTTATACAAACGACTATTATGTTAGAAATTAATAGTAAATTGTCGGCAACTATAACAGTAACTAGAAGGCAATAAACCATGCTAATTGGAAAAAAAGGTGAATCAAAGTCAGCTATCGAAACTTCAGACGCGTCCTCCATAACGATACGTGGTAAAGATCTCTGCAATGATTTGATGGGAAATATGTCCATTGCTGAGTTTTTTTATTTCCATCTCACCGGAATTGAACCTAATGATAACCAGACGTTTTTTCTAGATCTTCTTATTGTTGCCTTAGCTGAACATGGATTAGTTCCTAGCGTTCAGGCCGCACGCATGACCTTAGCTGCAGCACCAGAAGCCCTACAAGGAGCAGTGGCTGCCGGCATATTAGGAGTTGGTTCAGTAATTTTAGGAAGTGCAGAACAATGCGCAGAAATGCTAGAACGAACGAACTTTCTTATTAAGAGCGAAAGTGTTTCTCCCAAAGAAGCTGCAATAGCAGTTGGCCATGAATATAAAAATTCTGGGAAGTTCCTTCCAGGGTTTGGCCACCCCATACATCATCCAATCGACCCACGGGCAGAAAGAGTTTTGGCATTAGCAGATGAACGCAGTGCGAGTGGTTTGTACGTATCTCTTTTAAGAGAATTTCCTTCCGTGGTTGAAGAAGTATGGGGTAAACCACTGCCTATGAATTTAACAGGACCAATGGCTGCAATATTGCTCGATTTAGAAGTGCCCAAAGGAGCGGTCAGAGGTATACCTATTCTCGCCAGGACTCTGG
>Ga0302132_10001919_pt1 | contig 12002 bp, 12 predicted proteins | sample CB9_321_MG_FD_203113 | JGI IMG/M metagenome (GOLD analysis project Ga0302132, IMG submission 203113) | Marine microbial communities from Western Arctic Ocean, Canada - CB9_32.1 | ecosystem: Environmental > Aquatic > Marine > Oceanic | place: Canada: Western Arctic Ocean | collected 2017-09-19
GCAAAGCACCCGTTTTTTCAAAGGCACCTTTCGCTTTAGCGCCTAAGCTCTCTAAGAATGACAAGGTTTCATAAAATCCTCGGGTATGAAATAAATCTGAAGTGTTTGTATCTGCGGTGAAATATGGTTTTAACATACCGGCAAGATTACCCGAAGCACCCTCAGCTAAAGTATCATTTTTATCATATATATGAATATCAAAGCCATGTTTTGCAAGCTCATAAGCCACGGCACAGCCCGCCATCCCTGCCCCAATAATCGCGATTTTCTGCGTTTGTTTTTGTAATGGCGCAGGTTTTATAAAATAAGGTTTGATTTTTGAAGGTTGGGCATTTAGTTTCAGTTCACAGGAATCATCTTGATTAAAATATTCTTCGGGCAAGACCAACGACATTTATCTATCCTTAACAGCCATGGTAAGGCGGTTAATAGAGACCATTTTCCCCTGCTCATTATGAATCTCAATCGACCAGACATGCGTTGTGCGACCTAAATGAATAGGTCTTGCTGTTGCAATTACCTTACCCTCTGAGACAGGTCTTAAATGGTTGGTATTAATATCTAACCCCACACAGAACTGCTTTGTAATATCTATTGCAAAATTCGCTGCAGTGCTACCCACTGTTTCAGCAATCAAACAAGAGATTCCGCCATTCATAATGCCTAAAGGCTGCTTAACTCTTTGCGTAATGGGCATTTCTGCTTTGACAAAATCATCTCCAACTTCCGTAAAAACAATACCAACAAAATCAGATGCCGTGCCAGCATTACGTTGATTAAGAAATTCAGGGGTGGCTTTTGTTTTCCATATACTCATTATTTTTTCCTATTTCGTGATGATTAAGCGCCAAATGATCTTAAATTTTGTTCTTTTCTTTTTTTCTCAGCGCGCAACCTTCTCGCATCTGCGGGCAATATCGTTAAAGGTCGGTATATCTCAACCCTTTCCCCATCACTTAATTCGTAATCTAAATGGATATTGTCCGAGAAAACACCCATTTGAATTTCATCAAGGTCAAGATGGTATTTTTCAAGCAACCCTGATCGCTCTACTGCTTCTCTAGCGGTAAAAACACCACTACCTTCAATTGTAATCAAATTCTGCTCAATCGGCGTTGCGTAAATAACTTCAATCTTCATTTACTTATTCTCAGCATAAAGTTCTTTGGTTCTTTTACAAAATGCTTCTAACATACTATTCGCAATTTGATTAAAGACCATCCCTAAAGCCATGGCTAAGATCTTACTGGAAAATTCAAATTCCATTTTTAACGTAATTTTACAGGCATCTTCATTCAGCTGGGTAAATGTCCAAAGGCCAGACATGCGTTTAAATGGGCCTTTCAACAGACGTAATTTTACCTGTTTATTGACAATCATCTCATTATGAGTCGTAAAGGCAATATTCAACTTTCCCTTTGCAATATGCAAGGTTGCTTCTGCCACTTCTGGCTCATCCACATGAACATCCACCGAACTACACCATGGTAAAAATTCTGAATAGCTTTTTATATCTGTAACAACGCCATAAACTTCTGCACATGAATGGGGCAAAATGGCCGTTTTATTAATTGTTGTCATTATTGATTCTCATATAATCGTATTTCATGTTAAAATCATGCTTATTGTACTGCTATTCGAATCGAATTTAAACCATGAAAAAGAACAAGGGAAAAGCAAAGAGTGACCTTATTGCTCAAAACAAGAAAGCTTTTCATGAGTATATTATTGAAGATAAGCTTGAGGCTGGCATTGTTTTAAAAGGCTGGGAGGTCAAAAGTATTCGAGAAGGAAAGGTCCAACTTGTTGATAGTCATGTACATTTTAGAAATGGTGAGGCGTGGCTATCCAACACGTTAATCACACCCTTGTTATCTGCATCTACCCATGTTGTCCCTCAACCAAGCGCTGCTAGAAAGCTTTTATTGCACCGGTATCAAATTAGCAAATTAATTGGAAAAGTAGAGCAAAAAGGCTACACCGTTATTCCGATCCAAATGTATTGGAAAAATGGCAATGTAAAAGTTGAAATCGCAGTGGCAAAAGGGAAGCACTTACATGATAAACGTGCTTCTGAAAAAGACAAAGACTGGAAACGTGAACAAGGTCGAATTTTTAAACGTAATGTTTAGTTACCATTTTTCAAAGAATGATGGGTGATGCAACCACCTCAATACACCCATACCATAATGAATATCTGACCAACGAGACACATTGAAAACAATCTTTGCCATAGTTGCTGTTGAAAATTGAACTTCACCACCACCGATGAGTTGGCTCGTCAGTGTTGAACATTTAGGCTCATGCCCGACCAACATAATACGATGAATGTCATCCGCACGATTGCAAACTTGTGAGGTGAAAATATGATGAGTACTCTCATCATATAAACAACCCTGCGTCTCAACAACAGAATCCCAGCTGCCTAATTCCATCGAATTTTCAAGCGTTTGCTGCGCCCTCAAAGCAGATGAGCAAATAATCAACTCAGGAATTTGATCTCCCATTGCCAGCAACTTTCCCATTACCTTAGCCGAGGCAATGCCTTTAGCATTAATGGGGCGATCATGATCAACCGCAACCCCCGCATCCCAATCAGACTTTGCATGCCGGTAAATAATCAGTTCTTTTTTCATCAAATCACTCCTTTGCATAATGCACTTATGGGATGTTGGGCTTTTTGACCTTCAAGTCGCTTAATTTGGCTGCGACAAGAGAAGCCCGTCACCAGCAGCTCTGAATCAATTTTTTCTTTTGAAACCTTATCCTTCCAACTCAGCGCATAAATATCCATCGAGTCCTGATAATTTTCTTTTTCATGCCCAAAAGTTCCCGCCATTCCACAGCATCCTACATTGACTACCTTTAATTGATGCCCAAAAGCTTTAAATATTTTCTGCCACGATAATATAGCATGTCCTGCCAATGCCCTTTCAGTGCAGTGCGCATACAGTGAAAAGCTTTTGCCCGTCTGGATTTCCGAAACTTCAATATATTCTAACTGAGTGCTTAGCCACTCTTGCACCAGCGCAACTTTAAATTGTACCTGCTTACCAAGTGCCTCCACATATTCATCGCGGTAACATAAAACAAGGCTTGGTTCGAGACCAATTAAGGGGATATCAAGCGCCGATATTTGATTATAAAAGTTCGTATTTTTCAATGCAATTTTATTGAATTTTTGCAAAAAACCTTTCGCATGGTATGCCTTTCCATTCACTCTAAAAGACAAAACATAAACGGTATAACCTAGCTTAACCAATAAATCATAAGTCGCTAAAATAACCTCTGTCTCATAGACACTGGTAAAAGCATCCTGAACCAAGCAAACTATTTTCTTTTTTTGCTCAGGGCTTAGATCTTTCATTGCATCAAGATTAAATACTGGAGCGCCTCTTAATATTAATGCTTGATCCAATTTTATACTGCTTGGAACAGGTAGATCTTTAATTTTAAATAATCCTTCCACACAAACTTGCACCGATTTCAATCCCATTAGAGTTGAGCTCACACTTGGCGCTTTAGATTGCAAATAAGCACTTTCCTCACTGGTTGCAAAAATGTAGTCTCTCAGTGAGCGTGCATATCGAGTATGATAGTGTGCCAGAAATTTTGGCTTCATTTTAGGAATATCAACTTTAATCGGACAAGCCGTTGCACAAGCCTTGCATCCCAAGCATTTTGCAAGAGATTGATATACTTCATGGGAAAAATCTTTTTCTGGTGATTTCCATAACTGAGATATTTTTGCCGTGATACCCATTATCCAATTTGTTTTCAGATCATTTTGAATGTCATACCCTTCCGCAGAGAGCTGCCTTAACCACTCACGTAATAAACTACTCCTCCCCTTAGGTGAATGCACCCAGTCACGAGATACTTTTGCTGAAGGGCACATCGTTGAGTCCAAATTATAGTTCAGGCACGCAGCATTCCCATTACAATTAAAAGCGCCTGCATACTCATGACGTATCTCGGGATTTACTTGCATGTCTTGATATCCCTTAAAAGGACCATCTACTTTCACCACAGAATCGGAAGAGCCATCTGGCACCACAATTTTTCCTGGATTTAATTGATTGTGTGGGTCAAAAATGCCTTTGACTTCTCTTAAGGTTTGATATAACTGGTCTCCAAAATAGTCTATAATATACTCACTTCTAAATCCTTTTCCATGCTCTGACCAATAAACGCCATGGTATTTTTTCACCAACGCATTGACTTTTTTGGTTAAGGTGACGACTAATTGCCGGTCCTCCTCTGTATTAATATCTAAAGCAGGACGCATATGCAAACACCCCACATCCACATGTCCGAACATGCCATATTTTAGACCATAACCATCTAATAAATGGCGTAATTCTACAATATAATCCGCCAAACATTCTGGCGGCACAGCCGTGTCTTCCATAAAAGGGATTGGCTTTCTTGTACCTTTCATTGCCCCCAGCAAACCCACACCTTTTTTTCTCAAATCCCAGAGTGCTGAAATATCTTTGTCTTTTAGAGCGCAATAGAATCCAAGTATTTTATGCTCTTTTTCTGCTTTTTGGAGGAAATCTGTAACTTTAAGATAATCAAAATCTTGTAAGGTTTCTGCGGTAAATTCCAATAAATTAATGCCCTCCGGGAAAGCACCCTCTTTTGCCTTGAGCATGTGCGATACCTTACTATAAATCTCGTCATGCTCCGCCAATTTTAAAATATTATCATCAATGGTTTCTAAGGCGGCTGGATCAAATTTTAAAAGCGTTCGACCATCCCGAAGGGCTGCATCAAAGCTGGCATATTGGATCGCAAAAAGCATCTTTTTTTTGGGCAAAGGCGTTAATTTTAAGGTCAATTCTGTCACATAAACAAGCGTGCCTTCGGAGCCCGCAATAAGATAATTTAAGTTAAAGGTTTTATTTTTTTGATCGATCACTTTCGCCAAATTGTAACCTGTCATAAATCGAGTAAGCTTTGGAAATTGCGCTTCAATCTCCTCGGTTTGGCCTAAAATTTTAGTTTTTATCTTATGATAAATCTCCGCAATATTTTCAGAACCCTCACCTGCTCCAGCCTCTTTAAGTTTCCCGTCATTTGAAATCAACGCATCAAGCTCTGTAAAAGAAATTTCTTTGGTCTCCAACACGTCACCATTTACCAACAGGCACTTCAACTTGATAATATGCTCACTTGTACGCCCATAAATTCGAGAGCCTTTACCACAGGCATCTGTATTTGCCATACCACCAATGGTCGCCCGATTACTTGGAGATAAGTTTGGGGCAAAAAAAACGCCTTCTTTTTCCACAACCTCATTCAACTGATCCAACACCACACCGGGCTCAACGGTGACTTCGCCCTTGGCTATATCAATCTGCTTAATCTTATTCATAAAACGCGAACAATCAATCATAATGCCATCCGTTAATGACTGGCCATTTGTGCCTGTGCCACCACCACGCGGACTAAAAGTAACCGTTCTAAACTCAGGCTTTGCAGCGAGTAAAAAAACTTTTTGAATATCCTTTTCAGAACGGGGAAAAAGCACAACTTTAGGGACTACTTGATAAATACTATTATCTGTCGCCGTCGCCAATCTAGAACTATAATCTGTTTGAATATCACCTAAAAACTGATCTTTTTTAAGCGCATCAAGATATTTTTCATATAACACTGGGAGATCAGGGTGGGCAATTAACTTTGGAATCATTGTTTTTTTATCAGATTACAAGGTATTTTAATCCATGATAATTGAGCCTGAGAAGATACACAAACCAATTCACTCTCACATGGAATAATCACAAACTTGATAACTGCCAGCATAGACAGGACGGTTATTTTTGAGCTTCGATCAAGTCTTTCACAACCTGAAAGGCCTTTTCATCAGAATCACATCTCAACATTTCATGCAGCTCATAAAATTTAGATACCATTTTCTCGCGTGCCTCTGAATTCGTCATTAAACATATCAACTCATCAGACAAAGTTTCAGCTGTGGCGTTATCTTGGATAAGCTCAAGAATAACATCATCATCAGCAAGGATGTTTGGCAATGAAAAACGTTTAATTTTAATAAATGTCTTTGCAATAAGGTAGTTAATTTTTCCAAACTTATAGGCCATCACCATTGGTTTCTTGTAGAGCATCGCCTCTAAGGCTGCCGTACCTGATGCCAACATCACATAATCTGCCGCTTCTAACACCGTATGCGCATTTCCTGCAATCACCTTAACGTCCAGCTGAGAAATTATGTCTTGGTATTTCTCAATCTCAACACTCAAAGAAGGTTTTGCCACAGGAATCACAAACTGCAATGGTCGGTCTAACTTTTCCTGACAGATTAAAGCTGCACCCAGAAAAGGTTTTAATAGACGCTCAACTTCTTGTGCACGGCTTCCTGGCAATAATGCCACTGATATTTTATTTTCATCCAATTGGAGTTTTTGTTTTGCTTGTAAAGTATTTGGTTCAATCGATATTTTATTGGCTAATGGATGCCCCACAAATACAGCTCGGTGATTGTGTTTTTGGTAAAATGCCTCCTCAAAAGGTAAGATTGCCAATACTACATCCGTGGCTTTTTTAATCGTTTTCATACGACCTTCACGCCATGCCCAAACGGAAGGGCTAACATAATGCACTGTTTTAACCCCTAAGGGTCTTAGTTTTTTTTCAACCGGCAAATTAAAATCAGGCGCATCCACTCCAATATAAATATCAGGTCTGTTGGCTTTAAAGTGTTTAAGTATGCCTCTGCGGATTTTAAGAATGGCAGGTAAATTTTTAATCACCTCCACAACGCCCATCACCGAAAGTGTCTCCAAAGGAAAAAGCGTTTTGCAACCAGCGACTTGCATTTTTTCACCCGCAATGCCTTCAATGATGGCATCTGGATAATGTGCTTTCAATTTTTGAACCAATCCTTCTGCAAGCTGATCACCAGAAGGCTCACCTGCCACAATCGCAATACGCACTAGCGGATCACACCTCTATCGCTACTAGATAAAACTTCAATAAATAAGTCGAGCTCTTTGGCATCTTTCTCATCGCGAAGTTCTTTGATTTTTTCAATAGCTTCGACCAACCGAAGCCCTTGGCGATACAAAATTTTATACGCTGCTTGAACATTAGAAAGTTGTTCTTTGGTAAATCCTGTACGCTTCAACCCTTCAACATTCACACCACAAGGTGTGGCTTTAATGCCACCAGTTACCATCAGATAGGGAGGAATATTTTTGAGCACCATCGTACCGTGTGCAACAAACACATAGGAGCCAACACGCACAAATTGATGAACACCACAAGAGATTCCAATAGTGACAAAATCGTTAATTATAACATGTCCTGCCAGGCCACAATAATTAACAAGGGTAATATTATTACCCAAAATACAATCATGCCCGATATGCACATAATTCATAATGAGGTTCCGACTGCCAATTTCCGTAATACAGCGATCTTTTGCGGTACCACCATGAATGGTCACACCTTCTCGGATGATATTATCATCACCAATAATGGTTTGAGAGAGTTCACCATGAAAAGTGCGATCAATAGGCTCTTCCCCCACCGATGCAAACTGATAAATGCGGTTATTCTTGCCCAGTGTGGTTTTTCCATTAATCACTACATGCGAGCTAATCTTACAACCTTCACCAATCACCACTTCAGAGCCAATCACAGAAAAAGGTCCTATCTCAACTCCTTCCGCAATTTGCGCACCATCATAAATAACTGCTCTTGGATCAATCACGATGTAGCACCTCGATAAGCTGCAGTTAAGTTTGCCGTACATGCTAGCTCGTCGCCCACTAATGCTAAAGTTTCACACTTATAAATGCCTGCTTTCATTCGAATAAATTTAGATTTCAACGTGAGAATATCTCCAGGAATAACTTGCCTTTTAATCTTTACCTTATCAATACCAACTAAAAAGAAAATATTATCTGGATTCAACAGGTTTCGATCTTCCATTAAGCCATAAGCAAGCAAAGCAGTTGCCTGCGCTAAAGCTTCAACCATTAAAACACCGGGCATCACTGGATTATCGGGGAAGTGACCTTGAAAAAAAGGTTCGTTAAAGGTAACATTTTTCTGAGCAATAATTGATTCATCAGCAAAATCTATCTCCAACACTTTATCCACCAATAAAAAAGGATAGCGATGTGGTAGTCTATTGAGTATCTGATGTATATCCATCTTCATGATTAATCTTACCCTTATTGAGTTCGTGGGCGCATCCAACTATTCAGATACTTTTTTCTCAAGCGTTTTCACTCTATTGGTAAGTTTATCTAAATTATACATCCTTGCAAGTATTCGTTTCCATTGCATATGTCCTTTTGCTGGAATAATCGAGGAATAGACCCCGGGTTCAGTAATAGAACTCATTACACCACTTTTAGGACCAATCATGACTTGATCTGCAATTTCGATATGACCAGAGATTCCAGCCTGCCCACCGAACAAACAATTCTCTCCAATTTTAACACTACCTGCAATGCCCGTTTGAGCAGCCATTGCGGTATTTTTCCCTACTTCAACATTGTGACCAATCTGAACTTGGTTGTCTATTTTAACGCCATCATGAATTATGGTATCCGCAATCGCACCGCGATCAATGCTTGTACAAGCACCAATTTCAACACCCGCACCAATGACGACACCGCCAAGCTGTGGGATCTTAAGCCAGTTACCTTGGTGATCTTTTGCATTACCAAAACCATCACTACCGATCACAGAGTTGGCATGAATAATCGTATTTTTACCCATTTTTACATCATGGTAAATAGAGACATTGGTTTTGATTTTTACGTTATCACTTAAATGGCAATAATCGGATATAACCGTATTGGCGCCAATCTCAACATCGGCACCAACCACCGTGTAAGCACCGATCACAACATTCGCCGCAATTGACGCAGTTGCATCAATTTTAGCCGTCTCATCAATCACAGCACTAGGATGAATACCTGCTTTCGGCTTTGGTGTCTTATCAAATAGGCTTGCTACTTTTGCAAAAGCAAGATAAGGATTTGCAAGCACAATGGCATTGGTTTGACATAAAGGCAACGCTTCCTTGGTAAGCAAGACAGCAGATGCTTGGGTAGTTGCAACTTGATCTGTATATTTTGGATTGGCTAAAAAGGATAGTTGCCCCGCTCTTGCATCAAAAAGCGGCGCCAAAGCGCTCACTTCAACTGTTGCATCGCCATGCACTTCACCTTCTAACAATTCAGCCAGCTTAGCCAGCGTATAGGTATAGTTTGACATTCTTCAATCCTTATCATTAAAGCATGAAAGGTATTGTAGCCTATTTTGCATCCGTATTCATGATTTTAACCACAGCATTTGTTGCATCCACAACACCTGCTTTGAAACTGGTGTACGGTACAGCTTGAGAATTCAAGATAACGGTATAGCTGCCATCTTTTCCAACCGAAGTAATCGCATTATTTAGCGTTGTTTGAAAAACTTCAGCCAATGCTTGCTCTTTCTTCATCTCATCTTGACGTAGTTGCATCACTTTCTGTTGGAAGCCTTGCTGTTCTTTCGTAAAGGTTTTTTGTTTTGCGGCAACATCTTCTTTTGTCATGGTTGCTACATTTTTATTAAATGTATCCAACTTAGCCGCTAATGCTTGCTGGTTCTTTTGAAGTTCTTCAACTTTAGGTTGTAGTTGAGCCTTTAAACTTTCGAGGCTTTTGGCGCCTTGAGGTGTATCTTGATACACTTTCAGGTAATCCACAATCCCGATTTTCTGAATAGCCGTTGAAGGGGTTGCTGCCATAGCGGCTCCGCCGATTAATGCCGTTGAAACGATCGCAGTTGTTAGTACTTTCTTCATGGGTTTTTCCTCTATTGTTATTATTTTATTTTTAAAACGTTAAAAACTTTGTCCCAAACTAAATTGGAATATTTGTGTGTCATCTCCAGGTTTTGAGTTCAGCGGTTTTGCGAAGCTAAATGCCAAGGGCCCCATTGGTGATAGCCATTGGAATTCAATACCTACAGAGTAACGGAGGTTTGCAAACGTTGGAGTACGCGGGGTCTGTTCATATACAGATCTATCATCTCCACTCTTGTATTGATAGGTACTATATACATTTCCCATATCAAAAAATGCCCCCATTCTCATATTACTACTATCTTTTACTCCAGGAATAGGAAAGAGCGCATTAAAATTCGCATAAACATTTAAATTTCCACCCAAAGCATTCCCTTCAGTAGGGGAGCTACCATGAATTGATGTATTTCTTGATAAAGCATCATGTGGCCCCATTGATCCTTGATTAAACCCACGCACGCTACCCCAGCCACCGCCATAATAATTTTGGAAAAAAGGTAACTGATCTGTGCTTCCATAACCATTACCGTAGTCTACACCAGTTTTTGCTGAAAAAGTAAAAAAGTCAGTAATGGGATGAAACCATGAATTCTTAATATTGGTCTTATACCACGTTAAATCAGAACCTGGCACCGATGCCTGCCCTCCAATCGTAAAAATATCACCTCGAGTTGGAAAATAGGCACGGTTTGAAGTATTACGCGTCCAGCCAATATTCACCATATAGGAATTAAAACTATCCCCGTTCTGTTTTCTAACCGTATTAGATGATCCAGTCCCAGCACCTGGGCTAATCAACGAGGTATGGTCAAAGCCTGCACCAAGATTCACCGTGTCATTAATTGTCAGCGGAATACCATATCCCAAGTTAAAACCATAACTATCTGTAGAGTAGTTTGCCAACGTCGTACTTGCTGTATCCACATCGGTCACATAAGCACTCATGGTTTGAGAGATGCCAGACTGGGTAAAGTATGGGTTGGTATAAGATAAGGATAATGACTTATAAGGTTTTGAGAGTTGCGTTGACAAACTCACCTGATTACCCGTACCCAATAGGTTTGGCATATTTAAGCTTGCACCCACCATAAACTTATAAAGCTGGGAGTATCCAAGACTTGCCGTTACGGAGTTTGCACTACGCTCTTTAATATCGTAATCTAAGTTCACCATATCATCTGTGCCAGGAACAGGCACTTTTTTCATGGTAACTTTTTCAACATAAGGCAAACGTTGTAGCTTTAACTTAGACTGCTCAATCATATAACTGTTATATATACCACCCTCTGAATACAGCATTTCTCTACGATAAACATTGTCATTGGTCACCGCATTGCCTTTAAAGTTGATTTGGCTCACATAGACTTTCTTGCCAGGTTGAATATAAAAAGTAACTGCAACCGTTCTATCCTTACGATCAATCGTTGGCACAGGATTGACTTGTGCAAAAGCATAGCCCTTCTTACCCAGCGCCTCTTTAATTCTATTTGATGAATCCAAAAGCTCTTTACGTGAAAACACTGCACCTGGATCTAGAGAAATCATACCTCGTACTTTTTCTCGGGGTAAAATCAGTTTCCCCTCAACATCAATTTTACTGACTTTGTATACTTTTCCCGGACTAATATTCATCGTGACATAAGTATTATCTTTATTGGGGTTTAATGAAACTTGGTGAGACTCCACATTAAAATCAATATAGCCACGATCCATATAGTAAGAACGCAACTGCTCAATAGATGACTGCATTCTTTGCGTAGAATATTGATCATCACTGGTTAATAAGCCCCAAAGATTCCAAATGGACGGCGTGGTCAATACCAGCTCGTCTCTTAAAGTGCTTTGAGTATATTTTTTATTCCCAATAATATCGATTCGACGTATTTTGGCTGTCTTTCCTTCTGATATTTTAATTTTAATATCGACTCGGTTTCGCGTTAAAGGAATGACAGACGCTACAATTTGAACAGCATATTTTCCTAAATTATAATACTCCATTTCCAATGACTGCTTAATTTGCTTTAGCAAGTCAGGGTTGTAGATATTCCCGACATCTAAACCTGCCATGGTCAGACCTTTTTTAAGGTCATCTGTCTTAATGGCATCATTTCCCGAAATATCTATCGCACTGATTGCAGGACGCTCTTTAACCTGTATGACCAAATTA
>Ga0302132_10001920_pt1 | contig 12000 bp, 16 predicted proteins | sample CB9_321_MG_FD_203113 | JGI IMG/M metagenome (GOLD analysis project Ga0302132, IMG submission 203113) | Marine microbial communities from Western Arctic Ocean, Canada - CB9_32.1 | ecosystem: Environmental > Aquatic > Marine > Oceanic | place: Canada: Western Arctic Ocean | collected 2017-09-19
TAAGTCTGTCTGACCTAATATCTGTTCGCGCGTCCATGTGGCAGGTAAACTACTGCCTTGTTGTCGGTGATACTGCTGTCCTCGGAAGTTGTCCCCGTTAGAGCACTGCATGAATAATAGACATAGGGCTATGTCCTGAATATGCGTGTACTGCTGCTCCGGAAAAGAAGAAGCGAACAACTCAATCATATCCTTGTACCACAGTCCACGCGGGGCACCACGAACGGCCGCTGCTGTCGGCGGGAACATGTGACGATTAAACATAAGACTACTAGCGCAACAACGATCGACAGCACCACCGCCGGGCTGCGCGTAATCAGCCACGTACAGCTCTTCACTGTCGTAGAAGTAGTAAAAAGACTTAGAGAACACAGAGGGATACTCCCTAGACTGCTCCAGTTGAGCCGCTAAGCGCGTTGGGTGAGATAAGTTGTCATCGTCCCATACTGCGATATAATCGCCCAGACACATGGCCATGCCGTAGCTAGCCATAGATGTCATGTCTGCGTTATTTGTCCTGCGCAGAAGAACAGAAGACTTAAGTGCTGCGGAAATCTCGGGCGGATGTCTGCTGTCACGCAGCCACCCTAACAGCAGCGCATGGTAATTGCCATCAGCCACCAGAATTACAAGCTCTTTATTCTCGTACGTCTGCTCGAGGAAGTTGTACACTGCGCGCTGAAGGAGCCCGTAGCGGGAAGGATGTGATACACACAAACATGATATCTTTTCAGTCATAACACCACCTATATAAATTCTTCTGGGTCAAAGTATTGTTGTACGTCCGACGGTACCTTCTCTCGAAGATACTGCCAATGCGCGGGAACTCTTTCAAAGTCACGATAACTACCTGCAGGAGCACCTGGCTTGCCTCTCCCGCCAGGAGGCACACCTATAAAATCAAATACCCCTGATACTACCTGTGCGTGCGAGTTAACCAGCTCAGAGTAATTTATCTCCAACCTATCCCCGCATAACCGAGCCACCTTAGCGTCCGTAGCTAACTGCATGCGGACGAAAGAAATCAACTCATTAATGTCTAAACGGTAGGCTAAGCCGCTCGCCATACGCCTCTCGTTCTCTAAGGCGATAAAGCAAGCTACCGGGTTCCTCTTCACTTGCACCAAACAAAAGTCACCGCCTTGGCACCAGCACGTCAAGTAATCCCACAAGTCGTAGGCATGGATATGCGGGTACAGTACAGTTACACCAATAAACGACTCTCCGCTAAGGGGATTGTCAAATATCTTGTTGGTGAGATATTGTTCTCCGGATATATGACCAGTCACAAGCCAGTCAGGCGTATTACCGCTAGGGCCAAAGTATTCTTCGTGGTGCGAGCGACGCACTGCGTTACTCTCCGCGAGTAACTCAGCGTGACAAACAACCCGAGGATGCGTGGCTAAAGCAGTCTGTAAGGCCGAAGTGCCGCACTTTGGTGGGCCTGTAATAACAAAGTTGAGCACTTCGGGGCCTGTCGACTTGAAAGGGCCCTGAAAAGAAGAACTCATCTGTTAGTTTATAGCTCCTACAGGACCAGACGGGGCACCTTCAGTGGTAGCACCTGTAGCCGGTGATCCTATGTTGACGCTAAAGCCAGCTTTTCCCATGACATCCGTAATGTAAGAAAGGTAGTCATCAGGAATAGTACCGCAAACAAGTCCATCGTACTGCGTACCAGCGTATTGGCCAAAGAACCGTTCACGAGATGACTTGTTGCGTGTGTGGTAATAAGCAATTGTCATACAAGGCCCAGGGAACCACTCTTGCCCGTTCTGAGTGGGTAACGTGTTCAAGCGAACCCAGCGCTCGCCAAATGCTCGTTCAACAAACTCATCATCCTCACCGGCCTCTATCATGTCAGGGTCATAGAGGTTGAGGCTGTTGTCTGCCGCGTGCCGTGGGAACAAGACTGTGTTAGATATGCCAGCCTTTCTCTCGTAAATACATAAAGTCTGTCGTTCAGTGTCTACACGCACTTGCCGGTCTAACATGACACAATGATGGTCACGGCGCACAGCCATCTGCATAAACATGCGATGAAGGTGACTATGATCATCGTCGTCAAAAGGTAAGATCCACTCGCCTTTAGCTTCGTCGATGCCCTTATTACGTAAAGCCCCGATAGTTGGGTACATAATCGGGTCTACACGAAACTCCCGGAGAGTAGGCCACTGCTCCTCGAGCACTGTCTTGTTAGGTGCTGCGTTAACAATGATAACTTCCTTGTTGGGATACGTCTGGTTTATAAAAGACGCAACAGCCGAACGAGCCAAGTTTATACGCTCGTCTTCCGCAACCACAAGAATACCTGTGACTAAAGGTACATCTAGCCGGTCCGTCATAGCGTTAGGCATTCGTGGGGCATCTACAGGATCGTCCATTGACATAAGAAACTCCTTCTCTATTCGTAAAGTTAGTTTGTATTACACCGAAAGTGTAACCCAAAAGAGAACATAGGGCAAGCAATAACTATGTTAGTAACTGTACCTTAAATCCGGCCCCTGTAACTACGGGCTCGGAGGCGAAAGGCACGAAGTCCGTCTCGTACACATCAGGGCTGGAATCACCGCGGTCTATTACGCGCAGGTATACATAAGAACCCATGCTTAGGTGAATGTCGTGGTGGACGCTGTCCAAAAGTAGGTTCACGTTAGAAGCGCGGCCGTCTACAGAGACAAGGAAGTTACGGCTGATAACGCCCGGTTGGGCTACAGGCAACGTTACACGGAAGGTGGAGTTATCTAACATAAGATAAGAATAGCATGAATTCAGCGCTGCCGTAGGAAAAAATGTCGTAGGGGGATTCTCACCCGACGCGGAAATGGACATCTCTACGTCTAGCTGTTGGTGCCAGCCCATTCTAGGTTCGGAGGGGGCATAAACACCGCTACCATCTTCAGCAAGAAACAGGTCAACTCGTCACAACCCGTAGTGGTAGGAAAAAACATCAAGTGTTACGGGAACACCTGACTACACCTGGGAAGCGTCCGTGCTGGTGCCTGCCCTGAGACCTGATATCCTTACCAATTCCCTCAAGAACCCGCCAACGTCTTAATTAGACTACACGACAAAATCAATGCTGCTAGCAGATTAGCAAAACAAAAATACAAAGTCAACTACACCGCTGCTAATCTTTTCTACCCCAGCCACCCCGTAATAGTCGGATGGTGTTTCCACCGAGTATCTTACGTAAGTCACTGTCAGAATAACGCGGGCTATCCGGTGATCGCCACTGAGATGCCAGCTCCCGAGTGAAGCGAGGCATGTGAGACATATCAGTTAACTCATCCGGAGGATCTGTCATGCCGTCAAAGTCCGAGCCTATAGCTGGAGTATCCACCCCGCCAAACCTGGCAATACGGTCTATCGTCTGCATGATGTACTTCATGCCCATGCGCGTGTCTATTTGAGACAGCCAGTAGTTCATGAAGATAACACCCACAACACAACCGTGGTTACCGAGCCAACTAAGCTCCCAGTCCTGTAAAGCATACGGGTCAGGGTTAATAGCGTAAGAACCTGCGTGCGTAGCTACTAAGCACTCACTCTTACCCTGGTGCTCTACAATCTGATACACACGTGCGCGTGCCGGAGGAGTCAGGTGCGTTATATCAATTAACATGCCTAACTCTAGCATGCGCTCAACGACCTCTTCTCCAATGTCTGTAAGGCCCTTCGTATGATCCCACTTGTCCATCAGCCCTTTCCACTTGGCTAACTTCAAGCCGTACTCCGGATAAGGAAACACAGGGGACTCTACACAAGCATTCGGATAAAAGTGCGCTATCGTCAAGTAAGCAACGCCTCTGTCGTAGTAAGCCTGTAAGTTGTCTAAGACCTCGCGCTTGTGCCGCGAACGTAACTTGCCGAAGTCCTTAATCTCTTTGCCACACTCAGGTCCGTGAAGGCTGTGGCCTCCCTCCACTGAATGTATAACGCCCATAGATCCGTCTCGTATCGTATCGTCTAGATCACGCACGCTCATGATGTGTCGAACCTTGCGCTCACACGGTGAAGTACCGTTTTCCACCTTAGTGTTGTGCTTCTTAATCTGCTCTTCGATGTCCGTAAGAGACTGCATAGTCAAATCAAAGTAAGGCTGCTTAAATATCTTCTTGTACGCGGACGGTTTAATCCAGCGTAGGCATTTAACGAGGGGAATGTCCTCCAGCCAACCCATCTCCGGTGCGTAAACCGTAGACAGGATGATGTCCATACCGCCCTGCTCCATCTTGGGGAAGTCTGTACGTGTAGTAGCAGGCCAGAATGCCTTACCAAACAGCTTCATTAGAAACTTACGCTTGTTGCTTACCGTCAAGTCCCTGTGAAATAGAGCGCTCTTTAGCGCCGGGTGAGTGTGCAGATCAACAACAGTCGAATCAAAGTGTAGTTCTTTCCAGTCTCTCATTATCGTGTGCTCAACTTCCTGCGGTGATAGATTGAATGTGTACGCTGGTCATATACTTCCGGGTCATAGTCCGTACATGTGCGTCGATACGTCGGTGATACAATATACCTATAAACCTTTGCTGTACGGTCATAAATACTTAACTCGTAATGCTTAAGCTTATAGTTATATCTAGGAACAGGGTCTCCCTTGTACCGCTTACGCCAATCCACGACGACATAGCCGCTACGATACGTAGTTAAACCTGTCTTTTTATTATAATGCGCAACGTGCGTACTGTACTCCCAAAATATGATTTGATAGAAAGTTTTGCCTTCGGCAGACCTATAGCTGTACTCGTTGAGCTCTATGATGTCCACGGAGTCTCGAACGGCCGTACCTTCCCCGCCAGAATAAGCGCACAAACAAATCAATATTGCCGAAAGCAAATCTTGCATTACTAGCATCCTTGCTCGTAAATAAAAGTTACTTAGACCCTTTCGCGGTATTAGCCCTCGTCGGTAAACGCCCGCCACGCTTTAGCGTATGCGGCTCCCCAGCTATCCCTGTGAGCATCATCGTAGTCGGCAGCGCCGTTCTCTACCTGATCCATAGCGTGGGCCCACTCATGTAGCAGCGTATCAATCGCTGTCTCGACCTCTAAGCCCCGTACTATCTCAATTGTAAACTGAGTAGTATTCCCCTCTGCGTCGTAATGTAAGATGCACTGTCCAAACAGATTATCCCCCGTCTCAGAGCATACTAACTTCTCCCTAGTACGGATGTGTACAGGAACGGAGACAGGTAGTTTAGTTCTTAGGACGCGGGCTGATCTATCAAATTGCTTGCCGTACTTGCTGCTCATGGCCAAACCGCCAGGTGTAAAAACGAAGTTAGTATTTCTTCCGTTTTCGGTGTTTGTACAACTTGCCGTGATAAACATACTCATAGTTCGTTACACAAATTTGTTCCACGTTAAAGTCATCACCGCGGAACCAGACCACTGACCACCCGTTCTGCCAATCTGGGCATGTAGCATACTCAGGATTCAAATCGCAAAGACAACCGTTCTCCCAAGCACCCATCATCGTGTCAAAGGTGCGGTGGTAGTGCGCCCCCAAACGATGCGTATGTCCGTGAATAACGTTACAACCAAACTTATCCATGTGCCCTTTCGCCGAAGCGCCACTGTGTCGACGTACTAACTCGCCATGAATAAACAATAAATTTCCCATACGATAGGGCTTACTCGCGTCAACCCATTCGATCCTGTGTTCCTTAAGACCTAGCAATTCCTCAAAAGTAAGGCTGCGTAAATCACTCAGGGCCTGGGCCTGACTCCACAAGTACCGGCGTAACCGGTTCTCATGATTACCCTCCGAGTAGATAATGCGCGCCCGAGGGCAAGCCTTTCGCAGACGAGCGAAGTACTTAAGAGCACCATCTAATTCGCCCTGCAAGCTCTGCTTGCGGGCCGGGTCTTTGTCAAACCTAGACAAACTGTAGAAATCAAGGATATCACCCAGCAAGTGAATAACCTTGGGTTTATGCTCCTTTAGGAACTCGATCGTCAAGTCCTCGATGAGCGGGTCTTGAAACGGAATATGCTGATCCGATAGCACTACGTGCATTTGCGCAACGGGCATTCACTGATCCCTCCTTGGTAAGCGAATAGTCCAAACCTACTCAAAGGGTAACATCTTATACCTCCCTATTGGAATAGTAATTTACACAGAATCCCATAACCACTCCGGATACTGGGAATACCACGTAATAATGCGGTCTAACGTATAGTCAAACTCAAATGGCGCCTTAAACCCCTCAGCCTTAAGATTAGTGTCCGATAAAGCGTAGCGCCTATCGTAGCCAGGACGTACTGTATCGCCCTTAATTAGCTCGTATTTGAGCTCTTTACCCATTCTATCCGCTAACCTCTGCGCCAAGGCTAGTACATCAAGCTCAGTGTCGCCTACAACGTGAAAACGCTTAGGACGGTCCGCAGTACCGAACGCTGTCGGGTCAACGTGCTCACATATGTACGTAAGCGCCGCTGCCATGTTTTTTGCGTCTAACCATACCCGCCTAGCTATCTGTTCCGGACTATCTCCATGTATCGGCATAACGTTGCCGTCATTAATCCTGACTAAAGCCTTAGGTAAGAACTTCTCTGGGTCCTGCATCTCGCCTATGACATTCATCGTGTTGGTGATCATTACAGGCAACCCATACGTGCGCCAGTAAGAGAACGCTAAAGACTCTTGAGCAGCCTTACTTGCCGAGTACGGGTTGCTGGGAAGTATAGTGTCCCACTCAACGTGCCCAGGGCCGGACCAGCCGGCGTCTCCGTACACTTCATCCGTGCTCACCTGAATAAACTTCTTGAGGCCCGGAGAAGCCCACCTGGCAAGCTCAAGCATGTTGTATACAAGCTTACAGTTATTAATCCAACAAGCACCAGGCTCAGATATGCTGCGAGTAACATGACTATCACTCGCCATGTTGATGATGTAGTCAATAGAGTTGTCGCCCAAGTCCCTTGTCAGCTTACCCTTAAAGCTTGAGCTGAACTCTTCCGCCAAGTCCCAGGTGTACAGCGTTAAGCGCTCCGCTGCCTCAGGGTCGAGCGAACTCAGCACCTGAGTAAGTCGCTGCCTGTCTGCCTTATGTGAAGCCTTCCAGCTATCTATCCCTATCAGGTGCCAATCTGTGTGTTTTAATACCCACTCCGCCGTATGCGAGCCTATAAAGCCGCCGATCCCAGTTAAAAGTACGTGCGTCATACCTGACCTTTCTTTAATTCTGGAATTAAGCCTCGAAACTCACTCTGGCTTAGAGACTAGCCTGTCCATAAAGTTTGTTAGCGTGCCCGAGGGGTCAATAGAACGAGTCGCATAGGATGTCTGTGCACCTCGGTCCCTGTGCCTACGACCATATGCCCTAGTTAACTTATCCGCGTAACAGTCCTCGCACATCCCATCATACACCGGATGTGAATCTTGTTGTTTACACTTATAACATTTCTTTGTTGTTGGTTCTTCCATGAATCCTTACTCAAAAGTGGCATACTGGCTAAGGTTCCATCCCGCCAAATTACTAATAAATCCTGTTGGGTCCTGTCGTAGCTGCTCGTTGTAAAGTTCCCAAGTATAATTCGGATCAATGTATTGAGTAGCGTAGTTGTTTCTGCCTAGTCTCAGGGTGTGCCACGGCTGATGCGTGTTTCGTCCCTTCTGTATATGTCGATCTGCGCCAAACGTGTGATGGTAAAACATGTCAAAGTATACGCCGTAAGAGATGGGGTGTAAGTTTAACCTGTTGGTACGCATAAGGGGCCAAACCTTCTCTCTGAGCTGCTCCTGGAAGGCGCCTATGCCTACGTCCAACTCATCCACGCTCATAAAGTCTCCCTTGTGTACGCGCTGAAGCTGAAATTGCAAGCCGTCCAGAGCCTCCGGTTTCGCTAACAAGACCGAGGCATGCCAGCGTATCTCTAAATTCTCCGGTCGCACAACTACAGCTATAAGCCGGCCCCACTCGTCCATCTTGGCGGATAAGTCGTCTAGCCACCCTTTACGTATAGGGAAAGCGTCGTTGTCTAGGAATAAGAAGTAATCGTAGTCATGCCGCTTCGTCTTGAAGTAGGACAGCAATCCGCTTAATGCGTCAATGTGTTGTGCGCTTGTGGGTGACGGTTCACGCTGTGTGCGAGCTTCCCCGAGGCCGATAACCTCGGTAGGGTAAGCGTCAAACGCTGCTATATCGCCAAGGGTTGTAGTCTCGCTATCGCTATGGCTGCCTTTTCCGTTGACAAAAGAGACGTGATCAAAGTCAGACGTTGTAGCTTGCAAGAACTTTAACTGTAGGGCTAGCCACTCTACCTGGTCCGGGTGCGCGTCTCTAAACGTCGCGCCTACTAATAGCCTCTTGCCCATTCTTATCTTCCCATCGGTAACGGGTCAGTGTGATCACCTAACCTGTGTAGTCCACTAGCTGCTGATACGCAGGCGTCTCTAAAATCTATTGCCCATAGTTCAGCGTCCTGCCGAGCAAGTAAAGACAGGCTGTTCGTGCGGGCCTCCTGCTCGTACACACCTAAGTTAGCATAGATTGCCGAGACTGTGTCAGACAACTCAGCAAAAAGAGGGTCACAGTAACGAATACATAAGCGACTGGCCCTATACACGTCTAACGTAGCGTAAACGTTAGAACACTCAGGCTTAATATGCACACAGCCACTAACTGTCGCGCAAAGATCCACAGGCGAAGGCGTGCCGGTGCTTACAACTAACTTAGCGTCTGACATAATCGGGATAAGATCCTGGTACTCCGTCGGGCAATTCAGCCACTTAACAGTGCCAGGAAAATCAGATAGACGCCTGCGTAGTTCTGCCGTCTGATCGTTATGGTGCTCCCCTATGCATAACACGTCAATACTGCGCTCGCGGTAAGGAACCCACCCCGCTAACTCCTCCTCTAAGTCGCAAGCAGGCAGACTGACTCGTACCTTACGTATGGCATTACCCATTGGGTCATCGTCAATAATAGGGAAATGATCAGGAGGGGAGTGCAGCATAGCGCTCTCGTAAACACCCTCGTAGTACTGACAACGACGGAAATACGACTTGGGGTCTCTGAACCCGTACTTTCTAAAGCAAACGTGAACTTCCGGTCGGCGCAGTAGACGAACTAAGTCTGCTGATAAGCTGGGTGTATTGCTCTCATCTACAACAACCACAGGCGTGCCTCGGTTCTCTAGATCCTCGAAGGGCGGGCCAGTGTCATAGGAATAAACAATAACATCCGCAGCGCGGGAGTACACAGAGGACTCTAAGCCCCACCACTTAAGGTGCGGCCTGAAGTGCCGACTAGAAAAATCCCCGACAAAGCCTATCGAGATAATCTCTTTAGTCGTCCCAGAGCGCAGACCCCTGAAACTCGTTATCTTGTTGCTGGCCATCACTCGCATATCCTTGTACCTTGGCTGTCTCTAAGAACGTCTTAAAGACAGGTAACTCACTAATAGACTCTACCGTCGAGCTGCGTCTGCAAGCAGACGAATTACATCTAGTATTGTTATAGACGACTCCCGTTTTATTTTCCAACCCTGCCGCCTCTAAAAGAGCCGCTACACCCTCCTCGGCGTGGACGGAGGACTTAGCATGTTGCAACAGATTATGCCACTCACACAAGTAATACAGCGCAGACTGACCAGGTCTACCTCGGTACCAGACGTCCAGCTCAGGTGCCGACTTAACCGCAAAGTCGTACCAAGCCTGCGCTAAGTCGTTATGGCCTGGCTGAAACATACCAATCCAACCTAGGCTATCCGCGATGGCTAACGGGTCGCGCATAAGATAAACAGTACGCGCGTTGTATTGAAGTGCAGGGTGCCGCAGGAAAGGGGCTGAGAACCAGCTAACCTCTATCTCATGCTTAGAATTAGTGATGGCAGCGTGTGAGCTCTGGACGGTGCTATGCTCATTGAACACTTCGCAAAAACCAACGTCATGCCCCGCCCGTTTAATAGACTCATAGGCCCAGCGAGTAGCTCCCCTGGCGAACCCTGAGATGATTACTTTTAGTGTCACAAATTCGATTCTTTAACTAAGGTTTAACTAAGTCATGTCTAACTCGTCGTCGTTGTCACTCCGCGTGTCTAAATCATGCACATCCTGACCTGCACGAGGTGGCCACAACATCATAACAATATTCTGCCATGTTACGACTCGTAACCTCTCCTCCACGGATAGTACACCTCGAATCTCTAGCACAGCTAAGTGCCGTAAGAGCTCCGTATAGTTCCTGTCGCAGCGTAAAGGGTACTCCTGCACGCCGCGCAGAGAAGACGTATCACTTACCTTGCGGTCTCGTCCATAAACCCCTACTTCGTTAAGGGTAACACGAACAAGTACAGTACCACGCCACACTTCCTTCGTCCACCTAATCTTGCGGTGGTAAACGTCTTGGCGAAACTCTACAGAGAGCTTAGCTGTCTCGTCTACCCACGTATCCGTGTGATGGAAAGAGTAAGACTCGGCTACCGAGAACTTGTCCTTTAACCACGCCCATAATCGCCTCATACGAACCTCCTTGTTCGCTATGAACCTGTCTAGTCAAAAAGTGCCTCCGTCGGTAATTCTGACAACAACGGAGCGGCCTGATCCTTCTCGCTAATAATAAACTTGTCTAACATCCTAGGCCACTCAATCGCAATTTCTGGGTCATTCCACTTCAAACACCTGTCCCCCTCGGGACTAAATGGCGCTGTCTGTAAGTAAACCAAGTCTGCCACTGGAGATATAGTCACGAACCCGTGTGCAAACCCTTCCGGGACCCACAAAGATTGTCCTACGTCCTCACTTAACTCGTAGCCGTGCCATTGTTTAAACGTCGGACTGGATTTCCTTATGTCCACTACAACATCTAACACGCGGCCTTGTGTGCATGTCACGTACTTACCTGTGGGATTAGGCATTTGCCAATGCATACCCCTTAAAACACCCTTCTTGCTCCGAGAGTGGTTCATTTGAACCATTGACGCAGGCAAAGGGTCAGCCCGTGACCCGTTATATACTTCTTGGAAGAACCCCCTGTCATCCGGGAAGCGGCGAGGCTCCTTACAATAAACAATACCTTCCATTACTTCCCTTCCAGGCGCACAATGTCGCCTTCCTGACACTCACCAGTCTGGATCTCGATTAGTACAAGTTCCTCGTCGGAAGAGCTTCGTACTGTATGAACCGCATACCGCGGAATAGTGACGCTGTCACCACTACCCAGGTATACGGAGGTGTCGCCTATCAACACTACCCCGGAACCCGACACAACAAACCAATGCTCGTCACGCTTCCTATGTAGTTGTAAGCTAAGAGACGCGCCAGGCTGAATGACGAGACGCTTAACCTTGATGCCTTCTACGTCTAATAACACATCAAACGTACCCCAATCCCGTTGCTCGAAAGGCGGGTCTTTGGAGTAATTAGATGCCATTAAACTTATCCATTGTTAAGGGGACAATGCATAATGCCTTTACCCCAAATACCGTCCCTGACAGTCTCGGTCAACCAACCGTTAATGTTAGCACCTGTAGAGCCGGACAGATTAAGTCGGATGTCACAGCCGTTTAGATTAAAACTAACAACACCGTCGGCAGTAATCGTGGCGTCTCCGCCGATGGCAACCCATGTTACGCTGTCATCAGGTGACATTTGGAGGGCAACTGTGCCGCCGCCCCATGTACCTTCAACAACCATCTGGCCAACGCCGCCAGGCCACGCAACCTCGGTAGAGTTACCGTCTGCCGTTACACCGTCAAAAACTTTAGAAAGACTAGTATTAGCCATTATGTGATCTCCTTAATTAACTGTTTTAGTAATGCTGTAAGCCGCACTGTACGCTGTTGGTACTGCCGGTGAATGGGTGATCAGTGCTCTGCCAGCCGGAGCTAAAGCATTCGGACACTCGAAAAAAGCCTGGTAAACTTTAGTGACAGCTGCCCCCATCATTGTATCCTCCGCAGATATCTCCAGAAGCAAACTACCGTAACTCGTAATACTGTCTGCCTCCGCCGTAGGAAGAGTATAGGTGTAGTTGGCTGCCGAACCCTCAAG
>Ga0302132_10001927_pt1 | contig 11986 bp, 12 predicted proteins | sample CB9_321_MG_FD_203113 | JGI IMG/M metagenome (GOLD analysis project Ga0302132, IMG submission 203113) | Marine microbial communities from Western Arctic Ocean, Canada - CB9_32.1 | ecosystem: Environmental > Aquatic > Marine > Oceanic | place: Canada: Western Arctic Ocean | collected 2017-09-19
TGCTGACATTGCCTCACTCCTAAGCAAGGGATAGGCTGGCAGCGTATCTTAATGTCGGCTAAAATTGAAGCACCAGGTGATTTAGGTTAGGTCCCTTGAATCATTCAGATTGAATTGTGCCTATTTTCCCGGTTATATTCATGCAAATTGCAACTACTGGTCCAATTAATAATGCGAAAATAAAAGTCCCAATCCAGAATGTTCCACCGAGTGCCCAGCCGGCTAGAAGTACGCTAATTTCAATACCGCCACGCACTCGACCAATTGGGATTCCAGTCACCCGAGTCAGGCCAGTCATCGTTCCATCACGCGGACCTGGTCCGAGATTTGCAGACAGGTAAAGTCCGCTGCCAATCCCAACCAGAATTACGCCAAGGATAACTTGAGCAATTCCACCCACGAGGCTTATCGGAGTTGGCAAAAATGGTAGCATAATCTCGATTGCAGCTGCGATCAATATTGCATTCAAAATCGTTCCAACACCCGGTTTTTCACGCAAAGGTATCCAGAATCCGAGTACAAGTACGCTTACGAGGAAGGTCGCTTGACCGATTGACCAACCGATTTGCAGGGCTATTCCTTCTGCCAAAACTGTCCATGGTGTATTACCAATTCCCGCAGCAATAAGTACCGCATCACCAGTCCCAAAAATCCACAATCCAATAATCAAAATGACTAGCGTCGAAAATTTCGGCCGAAGCGTCATCGCATCGGCCGCACTCCACCAAGTAGTAGGCACATCTTTGGCCGGACGTAAAAATTCCAACAGACCCACGAAATCATTCGCCCACTCACAAGTAAAATATCTTTCACTCGTGAAATAGATAAATCTGCAAGCCGATGCTTTGCTTCGGCTTGCGGCAATATGTCTCACTTGAAGTAAGGGTTATTGGATTACAGGAACTGGCACTTCTGAGAGAATCTTTCTCATGATGTGTTGTCCGGTAACTCCGCGAATCTTCGACTCAGGCTTCAGCATGATACGGTGGCTGACAACTTGTAATGCGACATTCTTGATATCGTCTGGAATAACATAGTCACGCCCATCGATTGCTGCACTCGCTCGGCTGGTCTTGAATAGCGATTGACTTGCACGAGGCGAAGCACCGGTGATAACTCGGTGATCTTCACGAGTGCGGTGAACTAATTCGACAATGTAGGAGAGAATAGCAGGGTCAACATGAACGGTCTCTAGCGCCCTTTGCATTGCGACGACTTTCTTCGGCGAAGTAATTTGCTCGATATCGTGCTCGTCTTTGCCACGCAATTTTCTGCGTTGCAAAATTGCCTTTTCTTCTTGGCGGTTCGGGTAACCCATCGACATTTTCATCAAGAAACGGTCCATTTGAGCCTCTGGTAGAGGATAAGTTCCTTCTTGCTCAATCGGGTTTTGTGTAGCCATTGTGATGAAAGGAGCAGGTAACTTGTGAGTAATTCCTTCAATTGTAACTTGCTTTTCTTCCATCGCTTCAAGCAGAGCAGCTTGGGTCTTCGGAGGTGCTCGGTTAATCTCGTCAGCTAGCAAAACATTGGTGAAAAGTGGACCTGGTCGGAGTTTGAACTCACCCGCATGTTGGTCATACATGTATGTCCCCATGATGTCTGCTGGAAGCAAATCGGGAGTGAACTGAACACGCTTGAACTTGCAACCTAATGCTGTAGCGAATGTGTTAGCCATCAGCGTCTTAGCCAGACCAGGGAAATCCTCGATGAGCATGTTTCCATTTGATAGAATTCCAACTTGAATTCGACGAAGGTTTTCTTGTTTACCAATAATTACCTTGGATACTTCATTCATCAAACTATTCGAAATCTGCGAAACAGTTTGAATCAATTCGCGAGACTTCGGGTCGCTTGCAGCCATAGTCATATCACGACCCCTATTTTTTTCCTATAAAAGAATAAGCGACAGATGAACGCTTCGCGCATCAATCATAATTCAAGCCGAGTTTGTGAAAATCTATTATTAAGTGTTGAATTAATTGGCAATTTCTTCCAATTACTGCAGTCATTACTCGATGCCAAAGAGGTGGGAACGTTCAATCATCTGCTTCCAGTAACGCTGTAGTCCAGTCATTTTGAAAAACGCCTTGTGGATCAAGCGAATTGCAGACGGTGCGGAAAGAATCGAATCTGGGGTAGAGGGATGTCAGTTCGTTAGCCTCCAAGGGGCAGATTTTCCCCCAGTGAGGACGCGCTTGGAAGAGTTGGGACATGCTTCGGGCCATGAAGCTCGAGAACAGAGAAAATCCGGCTCGCTGTGCTGGTTTCGCGTAGCTGATGAAACTCACCGCGTACCAGTCCTGATTTCCTCCACTGGCCATCGATATCAAGGTGTCATCAGGAAGCACCCGCCGCACGCAGATGGGGTAGTGGTGGCAGTACTGGTCTTGAAGCCCGTCCAGAGCCTCTTGCATGCCGATATCATCGATTCGCTGATGGTTGTCTGCTGACAATGTTGCCTCTTTTCCTGCAGCAACCTTGATGACTTCTTGGGTGAACCTGAGCGCATCTGCTAACTGGTCCCGGGGAACAAACAATTCGATTTCAATATGGCGAAAAGCCTCGTGCTTCATCACCAACATGGAAGAGGAGAGATCCGTGACTTTCCACTTACGAATCAGGAATGTCGGGACGATGCGACGAAAGGCAAATTGGATCATTCGCCGGCTTCGCAGCATGCGTTCTAGGAACAATATCTGCAGATGCAGGCCATAGTCCATCACACTCAGCCAGTAGAAGCGATACAGTTTAGCAAGGAGGGATCGTTTACCGACATCCTCACGCCGATGCTGAATGAAGTAGGACCAGCGCCAAGGGATGAGATAGAACTGCTGGATTGGATATGATTCTTCGGCATCCAGAACGTCTTCCAGCCGTTGAGACTCGGTGAAATGCTCCTGTACGTTGTACTGTGCGCGGCATCGAATTTTCACGGACAGAATAATACCAAGCGAACCCAGTGAACAACGAGCTGCCAACAACGGTTCTCCTGCGCTCAACTCATCGATGAATGCCTGTCCAGTGGATTCGTCATATCGAGCCAGTCGCACCTCTTCGACGTAATGCGACATACTGTGGCGTCCCGAACCATGAGTGCCGGTGGAGATTGCCCCGGCAATCGTTTGTACAGTGATTAGACCCAGCGAATGCAGAGTGGCACCGCCGCGATTCAGTTCTTTGAGAAGGCGCTTGATTTGGCAGCCAGCCCCAACTGTGGCAACAAACTGGTCGCCGTCAGGCTCGAGCAGGACATCGTTCAACCGTCTCAGGTCCAGTTGCACACCGTCGCCGAGGACCGCCTCGCTCCAACTATGCAATCTACCAACAGCACGGATACTCTGGCCGCGGTGCCGGTCGAGGATTTCCAAGACTTCCTGCTCGTTGGCTGGAGTATAGGCCGCCGAAGGCTGAAGCACCCGGTTACGACCGAAGTTTGTATCATTCTTCATCGAATTATTGCCTCAATTTCTCAACAAACACTGCTTGAAGATGAGCCGCTGCCCGCTAATATCTTCTACGGGCGGGTAAGTATTCATGAACTCAACGTAAAAATTGCGTTGAATTAATTGCTAACTTCATCTGGAGATTTGAATGTGTATATATTGGTCAGCGGCCCCAGAAGTGGTCGGTCTTTCGATGAATCTCACTCAATTCTTCGAGCACTTCCTTCTCGGCTGAAGTAAGATCCATCTTACGTAATTTCTTCGCGTGAGAAGCAGGGATATCGACGAGTAATATGTCGTTTTCTTCGATTTGTCGGCCAACGGTAACACCATCGATTGCGACAGCAACTTCTGCACCTTGAATCGCTTCTTTCATCGTATCTTCACCGGAGCGAATCGACTTTATTCGGCCAGAAGGTAATCCATCTTTCAACAACTTCTGACCAACATGAATGCGCCCAGCAAGTACACGAACCCCAACAACAGCAGGCTTCGAAACTCGGAAAGTGTGGTCGGGAAGCAATCTAATTCGGCCGGGATAAACCACGATTTCACGCGCTTCTTCTTCTAATTCGCGAGTACGAGTCTCCACCCATTCCTCGCGCTCCTCTAAAATTCGATAGATGATGTCAGAAGCGATGAATTTCACTCCATTTTCGGAATTGTCGATTTCAGTTTGAGCATCGCTCAAAATATCGGTTGCGAATGCCATAATGATTCGATGAAGAGGGTCATTTGCATTCTCAGCACCTCGAACATCGCGACGGTTCACCTTGCCAATGGTCGCATGTCGAATCGGAATATCGATCTCTCCTAATTCTTTGGCAAGAGCTTCCAATCCACCAACAGTATCGGCTTTGATAGTCACGCCTTCTTCTGCCAATTCGACCGAGATATTTGCTTCTATATTTGCAAGAGAAAGTGCAGCAGTACGTTCTTCATCACTCGATACAACGCGCATTGTCGTGCCTGCGAGAACACCATCCAAATCTGGGGCAGAAATTTTCAATCCTGACGCAGCAAAAGCCGCATCAGAAGAATCCCAACGGTTTCCAGCATCACGCATCTCAGACATGCCACGAGGAGAGAACATCCCACGAACCCGAGTGGAAATCCCACCATCTTCAGTTGTCAGAACGATTTCATCCCCCTTCTTGACAGAGCCACGATAGAGAATGACATCGAGAGTTTTACCCAAGCCCCGCTCTTCTTTCATCTCGAGAACTGTGCCTTCACCAGGCCCATCAATATCTGTCAGTTTGTCCCCTAAATAACGCTCGGCCATACCGATAACGACAGCCAGCAAGTCCTGAATTCCCTCGCCTTCCCTTGCAGAAATAGGTACCAGAGCAATTTCCTTAGTGAAATCCTTGAGTCGGTCATAGCGCTCCAGGTTAAAGCCATGTTCAGCGAATGAGCCGACTAATTTCCAGTATTTTTCATCAAAATAACCCATGGCTTCGGTAGTTTGGTTACGCAAAGCCAGAGCCATAGGACGGTCGCGTACAGATTCCCAGCGGTGAATCCTGTCGACTTTGTTAGCAGCGATAACGAAAGGCGTCTTCGCCGCCTTCAAAATCCGAATCGATTCGATAGTCTGAGGCATACATCCATCGTTGATATCGACCATCAAAATTGCAACATCAGCAAGCGAGCCACCACGAGCCCTCAGTGTTGAGAAGGAATGATGGCCGGGTGTGTCGATGAACAAAAGTCCGGGCGAATCAAATGTTTTACCGCCCATTAATGGTCCACAAAGTTCGTTCAGTAAATCTGCTGGAACTTCTGTGGCGCCGATATGCTGGGTAATGCCGCCAGCCTCTCGATCCATCACGCTTGCTTGACGACCTGTGCCTAATGCACGAATATGGTCGAGTAGGCTAGTTTTGCCGTGATCAACGTGTCCTAGAACGGATACGATGGGTTGTCTGCGGTTTTCCATTTAACCCACCTCATGCACAGTCCTCTGAAAAGTTGTTTATTCACTCGTAAATTTGACTCTCAGCGTCTAGAGTCCATTCGCATAGGCCATCAGGGAACCAAAGTCCCAATTCGAACTCTGCTGTTTGCGCTGCATCCGAGCCGTGAATGATGTTGTGACCTATGTCCATTGCGAAATCTCCGCGAATTGTACCTGGAGCTGCATCGCGGCCATTGGTTGGCCCAATCAGGTTGCGTGCGACGCTAATTGCTTCCACTCCAGTCCATGCCATTGCTACTACTGGTCCGGAAGTAATGAATTTGATGAGACCTGGGTAAAATGGGCGCTCTGAGTGGACAGCATAGTGTGTCTGAGCGGTCTCTAATGAGGGAATAACTTGGCGCAAACCAACTAATCGCAGGCCTTTATTCTCGAATCGCTGAATGATGTTGCCAACCAAGCCTCGTTGTACTCCATCAGGCTTCACCATTATGAACGTCGTCTGCATTCCCATATTGCGCGCGACCATACGAACCTTTTTCAATCAAACCTATTAGATTCAGAAGCAACTTACTCATCTTCATCGCCGTTGTGAATCATCGCCTGTGACCAAACCCAACCTAGTTCTTCATGCTCACAGTAAGAAACACCACCTTGAGGGATCCAACCACCATGGATCCTAATCTCAACTTGCTTAATCAGACAAGGACGCCTCCATTCGGGCCAATTAAAGACCCCAAGATTCTCTCCTTTGTTCAATTCTTTAGATACAACGACCGTATATTTCATGTCAAATATTTGTTTTTTATACTATTTAAACATTACCGTTATAATTAGCAATTTTCGTGACCGGATTCATTCATCATTACATTCATTACACACCACGATAACCACCCTTTCGTGGTAACTACCAAGCGCAAGAAGTGGAAGCGCCGAATACGGGAGTCTTCGATGTACGGGACTGACAAGGCTAAGGATCCATTTCCAATAAGTAGGTCCAAATTGGAACTATGCCACAGTTGTCCTCGATGCTTCTGGTTAGACAGGGTAGCGGGCATTGGTAGGCCGGGGATGCCTGCTTGGTTGCTCAATACCCTTGTTGATACTCTGCTAAAGAGAGAGTTCGATGCTCATAGGGGTGCAGGAACTCCTCATCCATACATGTTACAGAATGGACTAGGACACATGGTTCCGCTGGAACATCCGATGATGGATGAATGGCGTGAGAATTTCAAGGGAGTCAGAGCCCCTAAGCATGGACTAATGATTACAGGTGCTGTTGACGACATTTGGAAGGCAGGAGAGGGTGAATTGGAAGAGTGGTATGTCGTGGACTACAAGTCAACGGCCACGAATGCAGAGATAACTGCTGAATTATTCCTCGAAGACATCTACAAGGGTGGTTATGTTCGTCAGATGGCAATCTATCAGTGGATGCTCAAAGAGTTGGATCATCCTGTGTCTACGCGTGGCTTCTTCGTCTACGAAAACGGTAACAATGCTGCACCTTCACTATTGAGGGGAGGTACGGATGAAAGCCCACGTGGGATTCCACTTAAGCCGGCTCTAGTTATTGAAATCGACACAGCTGATGCGAGTGTAATAGTCGAGGGTGAGAGGATTAACTACGCTTGGGTCGACGAATTAGTGTCGACAGCCAAGCAGTGTCTTGAGATGGACGGACCTCCCGGCCCTGGTGAATTCTGTGAGCACTGCGCATATGTCGATAATGCGTCGAAGGTCTAGTGATACACATGAGACCGTCACAACTACCCTCGATCCGTGAATTCATGTCTAGGGACCATCGCGAGGATGTTGACCGGTTGAATGGACTCCTACATAGTTCAGGAGATGCTGGACTGGCCCGCGAGGTCCCACCGATTCCATTCACTGGTGACATAGACTCCGTGGAGAAAGGGAATTGCATCTGCCTCATCGGAATCAACCCACTGTGGTCGGCCAAGGAGGTCAAGCACATTCAGGAGTACAGGCCGGCAGAGAGGATGATCAGTAGATTCAGATCGGGGCAGGAACGAGCCTACGGCGAATACATTGAGTCAAGGCTGAGGTACTTCGACTACGAATATGCAAATTGGGGGCACTTCGACAAATCGGGATATGGATACCCTGACCTCGGGTTTCCGGATGAGGATATGCGCTCAGTATGGGATAGGAAAGCATTCGCTATGGACATCGTGCCCTACTTCTCGAGGGATGCAGGCCGCTTGGACAAGAAGAAAATCGTCAAACACGCCAAGTCCGACCCCATCAAACACGCCAAGTCCGACCCAGCACTGGAAAACCATCAGAGAATAATGAAGGAAGTAATCATGGAAACTCAGCCGAAAATCATCCATCTAAATGGCTCGCATGGAATGTATGCGTTTGAGAAAATCTTCCAGCCAGAACTCAAGTTACAGGAGGAATTCAGACAGTACAAACTCAAATTCGGTCACGTTGAAATCGGGGGACACGAAACAGAGGTCATCGCGCACAACCAATTCGCACCTGGAAGGTTCACTCCCAACCCCTATGGCAAATATTGGCCTTTGTTCATCGATACTTGGAGAAAGTGGCGCGGCGAAAATGACTAGCCTGTCGACGTCGACAGGTTGGTGGCAGTCCGTGCTGGTATTTTCATTGATTTTCCGATCAAAGGTGTCGACGTCGACACCTTTCTTTTCTGAACCCATGATTTACTATTCTACTCTTATTTCTCAAGCCTCTTCTGTTGGAACCTATACATTACATTCCAAATCCTCACCAAAGCCCGATGGAATAACTCATCTTCACACTCATCTTTGTAACTCGTGTATCTTACATCATCAACAATTTGAGACACTCGCTTCATAACCTCTTCACGAGGCACTTCAACCCGATAACGATAGTCTGCCCAGTCGATGATGATCATCTCATAATCAGAAAACAGCTTCTGCAATGGCTCCGGATCGCGAGCCTTGACCTGGAATAATTCTGGTTCAAACTTGTGCTGAACAATACTGAGAAAGCCATGCTTCGTAAATATCCACATCATAGCCACCCCTCTTTGAATTGGTTGTCGAATTCCTCTTCATCATCATCGGGTCGCACTTCACAAAACATTTTTCTAAATTCTCTGGGCGTCACTGCAAATGGGACTTGGACTTCGATAGTTGCGCCAATAAACTGTTTAGCTAGTATCATAATCGCAGCATGTCCTATTTCTTGTGGTAAAAATCCCTTCTCTCGCAGAGCAGAGCGAACTTGGTTGAATGCTGACCTTTCAGCCGCATATGCTGTTGCTCTTGGCCGTGTTACAGGGAAGAACGTGTCTTTAGTGTAGGTCATGTACATAGTTTGTGTTTTCACTCAGACCACCTCCATCCCGACGGTTACCGGCTCTTCTTCTACCGTGTCCTCTTCAGGAGGCAGTGGGCGGACAATCGTGTAAGGGTCAACCTCAAACTTGACTCCGGCTGTCTCAAAGGACAGTGCCATCATGGCAAGGGTCCGGTAGAATAATGGGTGGTCCACCACAGCTAGGCACCTCACGGTTCGTGTGGATACCACTTGCAGGTCTACACCATATTCGTTGTAAATATCCCCCAGTGGGGTACCAACGAAACCCGCGGCCCATCTGGTGTTATCCAGAGCCGTCGAGGACCACTCCTTGTTCAGTTCTGGAAGCATTTCCATGACTATTGTTCTTTTTTCATTCGGTTCTATATTGTTTTCATTCTGCATTATTTTCATATTTATTTCTCCTAGTTTCTTTCAATTTGAAGAAAATTAAAATTTTCTTCTTCCTATACTGGCAAGTATGTATTCTCCTCAAATCCCCCTTGTCTAATTCTCTCTATTTTTTGATGTAATTTCTTCTTCATAATCCTTCAAATAATATTTACATTGAGGGGTTATAAACTTGAAATATGAAAATTTACCCAATTATTAAAAACTTTATTTTTTCAATAATTTTTGACATTAATTTCAGCACTCGAATGATAATTTTGTATTCGTTATATACTCTGAGAATCTTTTGTCTAATGTGCCTAACAATTGCAAATGGTGTGAGGGAGAAATTTCTCAAACAATCTCCATGTGTTCCGGCTGTCAAATACTATTGACACCCTCTCGAAATCAAATTCAAGTTAATCAAGGAGATCAGGCAAATGAATAATTGTATTGGATGTAATCATGAGACAGAGCAAAATTGGTGTGATTATTGCCAATTACTTGCCCCCCACATACTTGAAATTTCTTTAGAATCATTAGGATTAGGAGAGTCGGACTCAGAAAATTTATGTGCAAAAATTGGAAGCCCTTCTCCTTCAATACCGCATGTTTGGAAAGCATTGGCTAATTCACAGAAGCCTGGGATAGATTGGCTAAGTATTGGGAAGAACAAAGATCATTCAATCCAACAATGGATTGTTGAACCCCCCCGTGCATGGACAATTAAACCATCACAGATTGAAGAGTTGGAATCTGAATCTGGAATTAGAAATTCAGATACTCTTCGAGACATGCACCGTGGAGGTATTCTTCCGAATGGTACTTATGTTTCATTCGTTGAGGATGTTTTCTATCTGGATGGAAACAAAATCAACTTACCTTACAGAGACATCGAAAAGATGATTCGAATGCCGGGTGCAGATAAAGTAAATTGGGACAAACTCCTACTTTCCCTTCATCTAGCGACAGCTAATTGTCAACCACGAGAAAGAAATCCCTCTCAAGTATTAACTCCAAAAAAAATGATTTCTCATCCAATTGCTTATTCGAATATTCATAAAAATGCACGAATGAGGAATGCAGAATGGAATGACTTCCTCGGCCACGGTTATTGGAGAACAGATCCATATGAAGAAATTGCAACTTTTTTTAATAAGAATAAGTGGGTGTTTTCTAAGACGCCATGGATGAAATCTTGGATGGGTCCGGAACGAAACGGTTCTATTCAAGCCGCTTCAAAAATTGTTCCGATGAGCCTCTTGATTAGGAAGGGCCGTTTGAAAATATTAGTTCGCAGAAGTCAACAGTGGCGAACAATCCGTGTACCGAATGATCCTGAAATTTGGGCACTATTGATTAATTGGTCTCTGATTCGACCAGGCCATCCTGACCGTATTAATCTAAATATGTTTCAACAACAATTATTCGTTGATCCTGATATTAAATTAATGAAAGAAAAGGATATCAATGGGATAAATTTCCTTCGTGAAATTGTCAATAATAATGATCGTGCGATGATAATGTTAGGTTCATCTAAATCTGGAAATCAGAAAGAAAATTCAATAAAAGTACAAGGAACTTCTGGTGAATATTACAAGATTTCACCAGGGAAAGAAGCACACCGTACCCGATTCCGAGTATCAACTATCGGCAGTGCCTTAAGCTTCAGAAGTCCAAATCAAAATCGTCGCACGACACAACTTTGTATCGTCGAAGCACCGGCTCTTCGTAAATTGGTTATTGGAGATGCAATTGGTAGCATTGTGCTGGCGCTGTTAAATGACCTTGATTCTCAAAAACAAATCTACACACTCTCTGCACACCTCCGGAGATTAGATGAAGAAAGATCGCCCGTAACGCCTGAACAAGGATTAGATGACATGCGGCGTCTGCAACGATTAGTAGAGTTAGCTAGGAGATAATTTAGATTTCTTTCATGCTTCAGCACAGTATTCTCGGTATTCTCTGGCGATTCTATCGAAGAAAGTCTTCATGGAACGTACCGGAAAACTAGCATATAGTTCCTTAGCCGTCTCTTTGGAAATTCCCATTTCTATCATCGCATGAACGGTTGCTGTTAGAGCTGCCCTGTCACTTAACCAATTGCAGTATTTTCCATCATCCCATTCGTTCCAATATTCAATCGGTTCTCCATGGGTGATGAGTATTTCTCTCGCCTTATTGACTATGGCTCGAGCATCGGAACCTCCAACTCCACATTTGCTCGCTAATAAGTCACGAATAGTTGCCAGGTTTTGGTTCAATTGATTTTTGCGATTATTAGAGGCAACTTCTTGTCTTGTCAAATGTGAACAATTTTGTTCATAATACTGCAATTCATTATTCGGACGACTTAAATTTCGCTCAATTAGTTTTACCGCTTCAGAAAGGTCATTTCGATGAATATTCCATTCATCAGCAATTTGTTGAGAACGATTTTCTGAGCCACGTCGTTGCAATATTGCAAGCGCTGCAACTGCGAACACTCTTCTTCGGTATTCGGGCACGTCGCCTTCAAGTTCCGGCTTACCATCCATCACGTATCTATTTCGAGAAAGCTTAAGGTTCTCGTTTGCTTTTTGGATGATCTCAGAAATCTCATTTATGATTGTATCCGGTTCTCCTATTTCTTTGAGTTCTTTAGATATCGTCTCCCAATATTTAGGGCGACGTCTCGACAAATTTCTATGAATATTAATTAGTCTTCTTGGGAATTTTTCACCTCTCTCTGGAATTCCAATGTCTGAGCCAATACTTGATTTGGTATTTGCTATTCTTGGTCCTTTCATTTCACTGTCGTATTTGTATTCATTATCATAACTGATAATTGAAATTTGAATTCCACATTCTGCACACTCATAGTGAGTTGGGCCTTGGATTGCCTCTTTACATTGACATTCTGGGCAGC
>Ga0302132_10001935_pt1 | contig 11963 bp, 7 predicted proteins | sample CB9_321_MG_FD_203113 | JGI IMG/M metagenome (GOLD analysis project Ga0302132, IMG submission 203113) | Marine microbial communities from Western Arctic Ocean, Canada - CB9_32.1 | ecosystem: Environmental > Aquatic > Marine > Oceanic | place: Canada: Western Arctic Ocean | collected 2017-09-19
GTGGGACGGCGGCGGCCGAGGATGCTGTCGAGTTTCTTCTGTCGCATGCGAATTCCGTCCAGGCGGCGGTTCGAGACGGCGTGGCCCGGTTGTCCGTTGATGGGTTTCAGTTCTGGGTGAGTGTCGACTCCGAAAAGGATCTTCTGGCGGTCAGAAGACTCAGGCCGCCAAACGTCATCCGGCAACGCAAGGATGCGGACCTCGTGGTAACGCCCGATGTCACTCGCGAGGGTCGCATTCCGGGGTTCAGCATTTACGAAACTCGCACCGGCGGGCTACTCGCCGACCAGGCAGTAGACGATGCCCGGCCCGAAACTGCTCTGGCGGCTGTTGTGCGGCACTTTCCCTGGCATTCTATGCAGCCAGGTGGATGAACCCGATTGCGGCTCGTCGTGGACGGCGGTATCACCTGTGAGAATCCTTCGATCATTTATTGTCGCCTTTCGCTCCACGAAAGTGCGTTCTTTCGCGGAGCGAAAGACGACAATATGACACTCAATTCAAAGGCAATTCCAAGGTGACTTGAGCAGATCACGCACTGCGTAGCTGCGATGGACGTGTCTGCAACGCCAATGGCTGCTTGCTGCCCGCGAAACTCAATATGATCCCTTTTCGCCCGGCAAGCCGGGTTTCCAGAACACCGCATCATCAGAGACAGGACAGACTAATGAATCGGCTCTTCATGGCTATCGCCGTTGTGCTCAGCAGTTCCTTTGCTTCGCAGTCATTTGGCGACGTCTTCGAGTTGCGTACCTACACAACGAACAAGGGCAAGCTCGAAGCGCTGAATGCTCGGTTTCGTGACCACACGGTCAAGCTGTTCGAGAAGCACGGCATCGAATCCGTCGGTTACTGGGTGCCAACCGGCGAGAAGAGGGCGAAGAACACTCTGATCTATGTCATCAAACACAAGAGCCGCGACGCCGCCGGAGCTTCGTGGAAAGCGTTCGGTTCGGATCCTGAGTGGCAGAAGGTCGCGAAGGCGTCTCAGGTCGATGGACGGATTCTGGCCAAACGCCCCGAATCCGTTTACATGGATGCAACCGATTACTCGCCGACCTGGAAGAATGGAGACGCGGACGATGACGATGTCTTCGAGCTGCGAATTTACAAAGCGGCGGAAGGCAAGCTGGAGAAGCTCGATGCTCGCTTCCGCGACCATACGGTTCGTCTCTTTGAGAAGCAGGGAATGAAGTCTGTTGCTTACTGGCATCCGACGGACAAACCAGATTCGAAGGACACCTTGATCTACATCATCAAGCACGACAGCCGCGACGCTGCGAAGAAGTCATGGCCAGCATTTCTGGCCGATCCCGAGTGGAAGAAAGCGGCCAAAGAATCCGGCGTCGGACGCCTCGCGAAGCCACCGGCTGCGACTTACATGAAGGCAACCGATTATTCCGCAATTCGCTGACGCATGGGACAATTCTCGCGAGGCATTTCCGTGAAGATCGAACGACAACCGGACTTATGCTGACCGAAACCTTGCGTTGACTTCGTTCCAGTCGATGTGGTCGAGGAACTTATCGACGTAGTCGGCTTTGCGGTTCTGGTAGTCGATGTAGAAGGCGTGCTCGTAGGTGTCGATGACCACCAGCGGCTTCGCCATCCACAGGACGCCCGTGGCGTGTTGGTCGCTGACGACGTTGTAGAGTTTTCCGTTGACCGGATGTTTGACCAGCATCGCCCAACCGGCGGCGCCCTTTGCCGACGCCGCAAAGTCGTCCGCCCATTTTTCGAGCGAACCGAAGCGATGTTCGATTGCGCTGCGAACGTCGGCCGCAGGATCGGGTGCCGTTGGTGCCATGCCGTCGAAATAGAACTCGTGCAGGACGACGCTGTTGCCCTTGCTGTTGACGGCTCGCTTGAGGGCTCCGTAGGCCGCACCGTCAATGGGTTCTCCGGATTTGATACCGGCTTCCAGACGCGCATCCGCGGCTGCGTAGCCCTTCAACGCTCCGCCGTAGTGCGCGGTGTGATGCGGCGCGATCTGCTCGGCACTCAGGAAGCCGGGGATCGCTTTGTGCTTCAGCGGTTTCGGCTTTCCGGTCACCAGACCGCTGTGGCTGAAGTCGATGTCGTGAGCGTTGTCGTCCGCATCCGCGACACCTGATGTCACGAAGTTGCCAGCAACGGCTCCCGACGAAAGAAACACGAACTCGCGCCGTGACACTCCACTCATGGCTCACTCCCTGCGGTGACTTTGGGCTTGAACAGAAGACAGCGAACATCCAAACCAGCATGGTGAGCTTCTGCATGGAATTCGGCAACGGCACGGCGCGGAACATGAATACGTTTTCAAGCGGCGCTCATAGCGAAGAGCCGGCCAACTCCACCGTCAGATAGCAATGCCGCGTGCGATTCGGATAGAAGAATGGGGATCTCGCGAAGTCGGCCAATCTCGTTTGACAGGCAACAACTTTTCATGGAAGTGGCACACGCTGACGGTCACACCACAGGGGGACGGTATGATGTACCACCAGATTCAGGATTCGGCATCGATCGTCGATGTTCTCCGCACACGAACCGGTTTCGTCCTGACGTCAACGATCGCCCAGCCATGATCGACGCCTGCCCGCTGCTGGAAGCACGCCGCCTCGGTCGTCGCGAACCGAACTCCGAGAACTGGCTTCTGCGAGACATTTGCTTCGCGATTCACGCCAGCGACCGGCTGGCGATTGTTGGACCGACCGGCTCCGGTAAGACGCTGTTGTTGCGGGCACTGGCACGACTTGATTGCATCGACACTGGCGAAGTTCTCTGGCGAGGCGAGCCGATTCGTGGTGACGACGTCCCGCGGTTTCGACAGCAGGCCATCTACCTGCATCAACGCCCTGCACTCACAGAGGGCACGGTCGAGGACAATCTTCGTTTTCCGTTTTCGCTTCGGGTTCATCAACAGCGTGAATTTCGTGGCGAGGATGTCGGTTCTCTACTTGCACAAGTCAACCGCGATGAGACGTTTCTAAATCGGTCTGTGCGAGACCTGTCCGGCGGCGAAGCACAGATTGTCGCTCTGCTGCGGGCCATCCAGTTGCGGCCGATTGTGCTCTTGCTCGACGAGCCCACTGCCGCACTTGATGTCGTATCGACGCAGCTACTCGAGAAGCTGGTGACCAACTGGTTCGACGATTCGCCAGACGATCGTGCCGTTGTCTGGGTCAGCCATGACGAAGAGCAGGTCGGTCGCGTCTCAGATCGAGTCGTCAACATGAGCGACGGGCAGATTGCTGATGACGATGCCGAAGGTTCGGAGCCATCGCCATGAAGTACATCGAGCTTTCATACGTCGATCTTGGACTGGCCGCCGCTTTGATCATCGTCAACGGCGTCATCTCCATCGCACTCGGTTTGCGGCTGGAGCGATCGCTGTTGCTCGCATCGGTCCGCACCATTGTGCAATTGCTACTGGTCGGTCTGGTGCTGGAATCTGTGTTCGCGGTACGCGAATGGTACATAGTGCTGGCACTATTGCTGGTGATGACGATCATTGCCGGTGTCGCCGCGGTCGGCCGTATGGATCGCCGGTATCGCGGCGTCTACGTCGACAGCATTATCGCGGTCTGGTCCAGCTCGTGGATCGTCGCCGCGTACGCGCTATTGGTCATCATGCGAGACGTTCAACCGTGGTATCACCCGCAGTACGCGATCCCGCTGGCGGGAATGATTCTCGGCAATTCGCTCAACGGAATCTCGCTTGGACTCAACCGCCTGAGCGAGCAACTGGCAACGCGTCGAGATCAAGTGGAAGCCATGCTGACACTGGGAGCCACTCGTTGGGAAGCCGCCCGCGGCATTATACGTCAGGCCATTCACACCGGCATGATCCCGATCATCAACTCGATGATGGTCGTCGGCATCGTCAGTCTTCCCGGAATGATGACTGGCCAGTTGCTCTCTGGTGTGTCTCCGCTTCAAGCCGTCCGCTACCAGATCGTCATCATGTTTCTGATTGCCGCGGCGACGGCCCTGGGCACAGTCGGGGCGGTGTTGCTGAGTTACCGGCGGCTGTTCAATGAGGATCATCAGTTTCGAGGCGATCAGATCACGGGATCGCCGGATGCCTGAACAGGGAGCGGCCGTTTGCACAGCGAACGGGTCGACCCCGCTTGACAACAGCGAGCGGGGGGTTTCAATTGGCGGCCTGCGCTGTGAGTGTTTCCCGGCCTGGCAGACCGGACTGCAGTCCTCTGTTCGTCAACCTGCAACCCGGGTCAAGTTTCACTTCCGTTCTGCTGTCACTCGTGAATCCCATGCCCTCACTCAACCGTTGGAGCGAGCACACGCAACCGAGCCGTTCCAGGTCGTGTACATGCCTGCCCGGCGTTCTCGTTGTGCTGTCGGCGATCGGCCTGGCGGCACCTGGCGAACCGGGGCTTGCTGCCGAACCGAATGCCGATCAGCCAGCCAGGACAATCACCAGCTCGATCGGCATGCAGCTGACCCGGATACCGGCCGGCGAATTCCTGATGGGATCTGCTGCAGCCGATGCCGGCGCGCGAGAGGACGAACAGCCACAGCATCGCGTGCAAATCAGCAAATCGTTTTACATGGGCGTCTACGAAGTGACGCAGGCGGAATACGCAGGGGTGATGGGAACCAACCCCAGCTCATTCACTCGGACGCGGCTGCTGCAGGACGCACCGCGGGACCTGGACTGCTCGCGCCTGCCGGCAGACAACATCACGTGGTACACCGCCGTCGAGTTCTGTCGACGCCTGTCGAAACTGCCGAGCGAACAGAAGGCGGGCCGCGTCTACCGGCTGCCGACCGAAGCCGAATGGGAATACGCCTGCCGGGCGGGCACGACAACAGTGTTTCATGCGGGCAATTCCCTGTCTTCGACTCAGTCGAACTTCAACGGGAATTACCCGTTCGGGAACGCGCGGAAAGGACCGTTTCTGAATCGGACGACGACGGTCGGGTCGTACAAGCCGAATGCGTTCGGTCTGTACGACATGCACGGCAACCTGAATGAGTGGTGCGCGGACCGGTTCGACCGCGATTACTACCGAGTGTCTCCCATCGTGGATCCGCAGGGTCCGGAACAGGGCACGTCTCCCGTGATCCGCGGCGGCGACTGGTACAGCGATGCTCGGGATTGTCGCAGCGCATTCCGCTATGCGGATCTTCCAGAGGGACGCTTCTACGCGCTGGGCTGCCGAGTGGTGTGCGAGTTAACTTCCGAAGGAGCCCGTCTGGCCCCATACGTGGCGACGGCGACCGGACGTCATACGAATCCTTCAACACCGTCGGCAACCGTGCCGGTTTCCCGACGACCTGATCCAGCAGTCGGCGAAGACTGGCCCCGCTGGCGCGGACCGCGTGGTAATGGCACATGGCGCGGACCAAAGCTGCCGCCAGTGTGGCCCGCAGGAGGCTTATCGCGCGTCTGGCAGCAGACCATCGGTGGCGGCTACGGCGGCATCGCGGTGTCAGGCGGACGCGTCTACGTCATGGACCGCCTGACATGGGCCGAAGACACCGAGCGTGTGCTGTGCTGCGACGCGATCAGTGGCCGGCCGCTGTGGGAACATACCTGGCCGGTCGTCTATCGAGATGTCGCTTACGGGAACGGTCCCCGTTCAACTCCCACCGTGTTTCGCGGACGTGTTTACACGCTGGGGGCGGTTGGTCATCTGCACTGCCTCGACGCGGCGAATGGCGAGGTCGTGTGGAAAAAAGATCTGGCCGCTGATTTTGGAGCACGAGTTCCGTTGTGGGGTCTGAGCGCCTCGCCGCTGATCTTTGAAGGGCTGGTGATCATTCATGCCGGAGCGGAGCCGGATGGCTGTTACATCGCGTTCGATCGAAGTACTGGAGAAGAACGCTGGCGAAGTCTGCCCGACGCAGCCGGCTATGCGACGCCGATCCTGATCGACCATGACGGAACGCGACAACTGGTTGGCTGGACGCCGAGCAACGTACGCGGGCTCGACCCCCGGACGGGAACAGAGTTGTGGACGATCCCGTTTGAAGTGAACTACGGAACGGCTATCGCCAACCCGATTTTCGAGGACGGCCTGATCCTGGTCAGCAGTTACTACGACGGCAGCCTGGCGATTCGGCCAGGCAATTCCCGGACCGAGGCCGAGGTCGTCTGGCGGGATCGCCGGAACCTGCGCGGGCTGATGTCCCAGCCGCTGTTCCGCGACGGTCACGCCTGGCTGATTGACAAACGCCACGGCCTGACGTGCTTCGATCTTGCGTCCGGCAGGAAGCTATGGGACGACGACAACCGCCTGACGCCCAAGGGCCGCAATCCGCAGGCAACGCTGGTCTGGCTGAACGACGGGAACCGTGCCATCGCGATGAACTCAGACGGAGACCCGATCCTGGTGCGCCTGAACACCGACAGCTACGTCGAAGAGTCTCGTACGAAAATCATCGGCCGCACGTGGGCACACCCTGCGTATGCAGGCAACTGCGTCTATGCCCGCAGCGACAGCGAGATTATCTGCGTGCTGCTTCCGACGGTGAAGTAAACGGGTCGGGGCACGATGGCCGGCTTCTCCAGACTCCTTCGTATCCCAGGATGGCCGACATTGGCTGGAAAAAGACCCCTGAACCCTGCGAAGCCCGCGCAGGGAGGAGCATCCTGCGCCTCCGGCACGCGAGCACAAGTGGTCGAGCCACCCTGCGACTCATTCTTTCCAGAAATGACTTGCGTCCCCTTTTACTCGGGCATCTTTCGGCTGCGCCGCCGTGGTTGCAAGCAACAGGGCCACCCCTCGTCACCACGAATCAACCTGCGCCACCCCGCGTGAGAGCGGAGACCAGAAATCGTGTTCTCCGCCTTCATTCTGCAGATCGTCAGACTTGCACAGTAGTTTTATGGAATTGATAATTTCGAACAGTGACAGACAGATGATCTGTAATCGAACGGGTCGGCAATGGCGAAACGGCGGCGATACCTGGTTGACGGACAGCGTCCTGCGCAGCTTGACGCGATGGACCAGTCCCGGTTCTGGCGACGACTCGATGACCTGGCAGTAGAGGCTCCTTCAGCCGACCGTAAGGCGTCGATCGATCACCTGAAGGCCAGTATTCGGAAGGTCATCGACAGGGCGAAGTGGATCAGCACTCAGGTCTGCCGCTTCATGCCTCAGTACACGCTGCATGAGGAACGCCACTTCCTTAACGTCCTTACGATCATGGATGCATTGGTGCCCGACGAGGTCGTGGCTCAGCTCGACCCTCTGGATTGCGCGTTGCCGATTCTGGCAGCGTGGACACACGACCTCGGTATGGCACTGTCAGGGGAAGAGCACGAGACGCTGCTCGACGAATCGACGGAGCAGGGAAAGCACTTCGCCAGCTATCGCAGTCGTTTCGATGAGGAACTCCGCCAGATCGCGCGTTGGCGAAGACGCATCGATGACCTCAAGTCGCAGAACGATGACGAATCAAAGCATGAATCCGCCCAGGCAAGGAAACGCGTCGATGCCATCGAAGGCCACATCCTTGCCAGCTATCTTCGCGACACGCACACGGAGGATGATCAACTTCGCCGCCTTCGCCACTGGCTCGAAGCCATCAAACAGGAAGCCGGCGACGACAACCTGTTCCAATACGGCAACTTCGATTACCAGCGCACGCTGGCCCTGATCGGCATCAGCCACGGCCGCGGCGCTCTCTGGCTGCGACGGCAGTTGATCGACGGTGGCCCGGACGACCGCTTCTTTCAACCCACTGCCACCGGCGAGTCGGCCAACCTGGCGTTTCCCGGCCTGCTGCTCGCCCTGGCCGACGTGATGGACTTCGACGCCAGCCGCGCGCCGCGCATCCTCTTCAAACACTTCGGCATCGAGAACGACCAGAGCGTGCTGGAGTGGAACAAGCACCTGTCGATCGTCGGCTGGCGGATGGACGTTGATCCCGAGGGTAAGCAGCAACCCGACTTGCTCTACTCGGCCGAGTGCCAGCATCCCGTCCACGAGAAAGCCATCCGCGAATTCAAGACCTGGATCGACGCCGAGCTGTCGGCGGTACGCACCGAGCTGGACGCCCAGCGCCGCCAACTCCCCGTCGCCGCCCAGCCCCGCTACGACCTGCACCTGCCCAGCCAAACCCGCCTCGACATCCGCCCGGCCCGCGACCCGCTGACCGACCAGCCGAAATACGTCTACCACGACCTGCAATTCCGGCTGGACCAGGACGAGATCCAGCAACTGCTGATGGGCGAGTCGCTATACGGCGACCCCGGCCTCTGCATCCGCGAGCTATTGCAAAACGCCCTGGACGCCCTGGAGCTGCGCGAACTGCGGCTGAAGATGAAGCAGAAGGGCGAGGCCCGCGAGCCGGTCGACGGCGAGCTGATCCGTCCCGGCTGGGTCCGCGAACCGGACGGCCGCGAGGAGGAACTGCGCGTCACGCTGGATTGGGGCACCGACGAGGAGACCGGTCAGCAGTGGCTCCGCGTGACCGACAACGGCGTGGGCATGACCGAGGAGGTGATCAAGAACTACTTCACGCAGATCGGCAAAAGCTACTACCGCAGCCCGGAGTTCAACCAGGAACGAGCCGCGATGAAGGCCGCTGGCAAAGTCGTATCACCGATTTCAATATTTGGGATTGGGATACTGTCCTGTTTCATGATCTCTGAAAGGCTGCATGTCCGCACGCGACCCGGAGCGGCAAATGAAACTGATCGAGCTGCCCATGACATCACGATTGCCGGATCGGGCAGCTTGTTTTGGTTTCAAAACGGCTCATTGGATCATCAAGGAACGGAGATAACGTTACTTGTCAGGCCACGGTTTTCGATCGAGCATAATCAATCGACATTCACGCAAGAGCTAACGAAGCGATTCGACCACACCAAAAGCGTAAGACGCTTGGTAGATACGAATGACAATGTCAAAGTCACTTCGGATGAAATTGATCCACCATTGACCGCGGCCTGCCATGTCGTCTGGCCGATCTACCCCGTCATTATCCAGACGTCAGCCGGAGATTCAACGCGCATCGATGAGCGTTTTCACGTCGACAATCTGGCACAATTCAATCGGGACGACCTCGTCGAGACACTGGATGAATGGGAATGTCCTGAATCAAATGTCAAGGATTTGAACTGGTCTGTCTGGGACTGGGTGGATTTCGAAACCGACGAAGCGACTGGTAGTCGTATTCGTCTTTGGCAGATTATCGAATCCACTGCAGCGGGCGGCGATGACAAGGATTCGACGCCACGCACGTCACTGTGCGGACACGAACTTGCCGCGTTCGTTGATCCACTGCTCTGTTCTCCGATGATTTTGAGCCATCGAATTCCCGTGTTAGTCAATGGCATGCACGTCGACGATGTCGAAGTTTGCGATGACGTGATAGAAGTAATGCACAAATCTGGAACTCGGGTGTGGGTTGATTTGCGCGGCCCCGCGGCTCCGTCATTGACAAATACGCGACAGAAGGCTTTCGCACCACCAGATAAGCAACGATGGCGCGAGATGATTGCGGGCTTGTTCCGACGTTTCCATTGTGCGTTGAACGACAGTTGGCAAGTGGCTGACTTCGCTGACAAGCAGAACATCCTTTGTGGCTTCGGCTGGCCCGGTGCGTTCGAACAATTGGATCCTCTTGGGCGGATCATTCAAAGATTTGACTTTGTGAAAGGATGTAGTGGTAGTTGGCACTCAGGCGACTCCACTGCCATTACTTACGCTTACCAGCGTTTTTGTCGTGAACGCAACTACGAAAGCAGCTTTCGCATCCCGCACCTCGGAAAGGTTTGCCTCACACGAGACCCGCGCGAAAGGGCATCAATCACGGTTTATAGCGGGTCACTGGACTTCAAGCAGACTACTCGTCGTCCAGCTGCAGAGGAAGATGCGTGTGACTTGGCGTCCGTGTTGTTTGAACAACTTCGGGACAAAGACGTGAGCAAGCGCATTGTTGATGACGAATCCAATGACTTTCAATTTGCCTTTTCAAGAACCTTCACAACGCTTGACCGCTGCGCACAAAGCTCAAGCCTCCAGGAAGGATTTCGCCCGCAACTTGTATCAAGCTGGCCGCCATTCGGACTATTCTTGTTGCGAGGGCTCATTGGGGATTCGATCCTGCTGGCACCTGGGCTTGTCGAGTTTGAATTCGAAAACGACGACCGAACGGTCAGTTTCACCGATCCGCAGGGCGAGACACCGGCAGAGTTAATCCAGCGAGGGTACGACCTGACGTTTCCCATGACGGCGGTGCTGCTGGGTCAATTGCGTCGGCAATGCAGCGAGTGGAGAAGCGACCGCTGGTACCGACCGCTGGGCGTCGCGTCGTTCCTCTTGCCCGCCCTGCACGACGTGTGGCCAGCGCACGCCGAGTTCCTCCAGGAGACGTTCGGAGTGCCGCACATCTACTGCCTGCTTCCCCGCTTCGAACTCTGGTCCAAACGCTTCAGTGACTGGACCGATGCCGACTGGCACGACCCGGAGAACCTGTCCGCCCTCTGGGACCTCGCTGGCCACCTCACCGGCACCCCCGGCCAAGTCCTCTGGGCCCGCGGCACTCACAACATCAATGAACTGCCCAAGATCGGCCTTCCAGCGCCGGAGTTCCTTGTGGCTTTTTCAAAGTGACGGTTTGTGGGCTGGGTGGAGGGAACGAAAGGGGACGCAACTCATTTATTCCGGATGCAGTGCGCCTTTACCTGCCCGTCAGGGAATTGGATGCGCGGAGGTCGACGCATCGGGGCGTGCGCGCATGCACTTGGGAACGAACTCCTGCTGACTCCTCACGCTTACCGCCGCACGAAAACCGAACACAAGTCCTGACCCCTGCGAAGTGCTGCAACGGAACATCCGCCAGATGAAAAAATGGATTTCCGAGGGGAAGTGAAAGATCGGGCTCGGTGTGAATTGTTGTTCTCGGCACGACTCAGCCCGCCGCCTCAGTGCGCGCTCAGGCATCGCAAGGCCACTCGCATGGTGAACCGATAATTCGGTTCGTAGGATGTCCGACTTCTCTTGAGCCTTTTCGTCCGCAACAGGTGTGGTCATGCGTCGTGAAACGGGTCGATCAGTATTTGGAATTCGCTCACGATCAGCACTCGCCGTGCATGTGGCATGTCTCACCTGGCTGGCCATGGCCTGCGCCGGTGCCTTGCCGGCGGACGCGCAGGACGCTGTTCCTGATGCGCAGGCTGACCGGCAGCAGGATCTCGAAATCCCGCTGGCCACCGACCTCGTGCTGGGTGAGGACAAGCCGGAAGACGATGCCGAATTCTGGATTTACGCGGAACTGTCCAATCGAGGCGGAGTTGTCACGCGGCTGCAGTTGAATCGCTACGACAACGAAGACCGCAACGGGCCGCTGATTCTGCTGCAGGAAGAAGTCGCCGACTTCCATTCGTTCCGGCTGACGACCGGACTGGAGCCGAAACTCGCCGAGACCATGTGGGAGGTCATTGAAAACTCACCTCGAAAAGTCGTGTTCCGAACTCAGGATCGCGATGGTGCCCTGGAAATCGAGAAACGGTTTTCGCTCAAAAAGAACAGTCCCTTTATCCGACTGGAAGTCGCGATCCGGAATTTGAGCGACGTTCCACAAAAAGCTGTTTCCTGCTCGTTGAGCAGTGGTAGCGGACTACCGATGGAAAACGTCGAATCCTCCGGTTACTTCCGAAACTCGCTCGTTGCGGCCGCCGATGAGGACGGCAAGATGAGCCTGACGAAATCAGATTCGCTTGACGTTGGCCCGGGACTCCGGCAGCAGGTGGTCAATTCGCCTGTACGATTCTGGGGTGTCGACTGTCAGTTTTTTGCCTCGGTGATCATCCCGCGACCAGGCAATGCCGCGCAGCGGATCCGCGTTGTCGAGTCGGTCGCGGATCCGCACCCCGACCTCCTCTGGAACAATATCCGCGTGACAGCGACGACGGCATCGTTCGACCTTCAGCCCGGTGGCGAGGTCGTGCATGAGTATCTGCTGTTCAATGGCCCGAAGGATTATCCGCTGCTCGACGAACACGA
>Ga0302132_10001937_pt1 | contig 11959 bp, 6 predicted proteins | sample CB9_321_MG_FD_203113 | JGI IMG/M metagenome (GOLD analysis project Ga0302132, IMG submission 203113) | Marine microbial communities from Western Arctic Ocean, Canada - CB9_32.1 | ecosystem: Environmental > Aquatic > Marine > Oceanic | place: Canada: Western Arctic Ocean | collected 2017-09-19
CAAAGTCAACTGATCCTCCCCGATCGAAGTCGGCCCGAAACGCACTGGGGCTGCTACCAGTGGTGGCTCCAAAAACGGCAGCCAGTGCCGGCAGGTCACCGAATCCGATACTGCCGTTGTCATCAAGGTCGTAAAGGACCGGCCAGATCTCGGTCGTGAGACTGCTGACTTCAAGCGCCGTTGCCGTTCCTCCACCGCTGACCGTGGCAGTGATGTTCTCTGCGTCGAATCGGTCGTCGATCGTCGGCGAGACGTATTGGTTCAACAGATTGTTCGGAAGTTCGACTTGAACGCTCAGAGAAACGCGGGCGAACAGGACGAAGGTTTCGACGCCCGCATTGTTGCGAGGAGTCTCAAGGTCCAGCGTGATGCGACCATTGTCCGGCGTGCTGTCGACGCTGGAAGTTGAGTTGCCGTCGAACGACGACCCGAAGGCAATGGCGTCCACAGAGAAGAAGTTGGATTGGTACGGAATCTCGATGTGTGCAGTTTCGACCCCGTCGATCGATTCAGTGACCTGTCCCCAAACCTCCAGAAAGAACTCGTCCCATTCATCCAGAAAACCAGCATTGGATGGCGGCGTCGACACCTCGTCATCTACGTTCGCCGCAGTGGCAACGTGAGTGATTCTCAGTTCCGTCTGCAGTGACGCAGTTGCAGTTCCATCGTCGTCGCGAATTGTGATCGTGTGTGTGTCGCGGCTTTCATCGATCGACACACTCCCGTTGATGCTGCTACTCAGTCCAGCCAGCCCCAGCGAGATCGTCTCGCTGGATTCCTCTTCGGCGTCATCCGTAATCACAACCGCAACGTTCTTCGTTTCTGACGCAGAGTTGAAGATCAAAGGCGCGGGGCTGTTGAATGTAAAGTCATTCGATCCGGCCGAGCCGCTCTGGAGGTCCGCAACATTAACGGTCAACGGTACTGCCAGCGTCCCCGTGTCGGGTTGTCCATTTGCGGTAATCGTCAGGCTGACGGCGACATTCTGAGTGCCAACAGACTCAGTGGGACTGCTCGTGACCGCATCGAATGAGATGACAGCGGTATCGTCGTCGTCGATCGTGCCAGTGGCCGAATTGGTTGACCCGATGGTGTAGCCAGGAGCAGATGTCAGTGTAATCACGACGTCTTCGTCACCTTCGACAATCGTGTCGCTTACTGCCGTCAGTGTCACCGTTGCTGACACTTCGCCATCGGCAATCGTCACCGTTCCCGCTCCGCCGCTGAACGAATTTGCTCCGGACGCAATGTAGTCCGCTGTCAGAGTCGCCGACCCTGCTACGCTGAAACTAACCGTGACATCACCAGTGTTGCCGGCTCTCGTGAAGTTGTATACGAGGGAACCGCCACCTTCCTCACCAACGCTGGGCGCAGAGACGGTCACTTCCACAAGTGCTTCGATCAGGAGCCGTGCCTGCCCTTGTGTTAGAAGCTGGTACTGCACTCCATCAACGGTCGTGCTGCCTCCGCTTGTCCAGCCCGCCCCCACGTTGATCGTGTCGACCGAATCCATGCGGACTCTAAGTTCATTGGATGTGCCGCTGATATTGAGTACTTCAGACACATCAAGTGTCAGTGCGTTGATCCCTGCTCCGCGCAGGTCGATTCTCTCGATGTCGACGATTCGACTGTCAGCGATCTTCGTCAGATCGAGATTGCCGGAGAACGGTGCCAAGCCACCGAGTTTAAGTGTGTCGATGCCGGTCCCACCGTCGAACCGGAAGCCCGTTCCAATGATCCCAGTTGCGATACCAAGGACATCGTTGCCCTGGCCGCCAATCAAAACATCAGCTCCGCCGTCTGCATTGAGTGCATCATCACCCTGGCCACCAATCAGACGGTCGATTGAGGTGACTCCCTGATTGGCATTCAGCGTGTCGGATTTACTCGGTCCCGCGTCGGTTCCGATCTGAGTTTCGCTGCCGGCGGTAAAGCCGCCGCCAAAGACCACGTAGCCGGTACCAACCTGGAAGTTCAGGCCAATGTCGACGCTTGGTGCTCCGATCAACAGGTCCTCGAAGCCGTCGCCGTTAACGTCTCCGGCGTTGCTGACGGATTGTCCGACGTAGTCGCCCCGCACTTCACCGTCCAGGCGGAATCCGTTTTCGCCATCGAGATACGCTGCTGGATTTGGATTAGACGCATTCGAAATCTGCAGGTTGACAGCCGCTGGAAACGCAGTCGTTCGGCCAAACAGGACGTAGGCGCGCCCGGTACCGGTGGGAGGCGAGTTGCTGGAATCATATTCCGCCCGCTGGACACCGATGAGGATGTCGTCGAGGCCGTCGCCGTTAATGTCTCCGGCTCCGCTGGCTGCCTTTCCCAGATAGTCGTACGAGTTGGCGCCCTGGATTCTGAAGCCGTCGCTGCCGTTCAGGCTGGCGACGCTGATCGGGCTGGTCACAGGTTCTGACCTCCCGAAGATCACATAGGCTTCTCCTGCATATGTACCACTGACATTTCCGTAATATGCAGTGGCAATCAGATCGGCAAAGCCGTCACCATTAATATCCCCGAGTGAATCCACGGCACGGCCAACGTAGTCACCGTCGATTCTGAAACCATCTGTACTGGAGAGTATGCTCAGATCGATTGGATCAGTGATTGACTCACTGCGTCCGAAGACGACGTAAGCACGCCCACCCGCGTATTCAGCGCCACCCTGGCCGTATTCCTCTCCCACAACGATGTCATCAAACCCGTCGCCATTAATGTCCGCCGCTCCGGCAACCGATCGTCCGGCATACCCGGACTGCGTTGCGTTGCTGAACATCCTGAAACCGTCGGTACTGGTCAGACTGCTTAGGTTGATCGAAGAATTAAATCCGCTTGCCTTTCCGAAAACGACGAAGGCCTCTCCCAGGCTGTATGTGGTATTGGAAGGCGCTCCGATGATGACATCGTCCAGGCCGTCACCGTTGAAGTCGCCCGCTGCGGACAGGCTTTGACCTGCGTCATTGCCCGCTGAGCCGTCGAGTCGGAATCCGTCCGAACCGTCAAGTGCCGACAGATCGAGCGATGCGCCAAAACCAGCCCGGCCAAAGACAACCCACACGCTTCCTGCGCTCTGATTGGCGACATGTGATGCAAGACCGAAGTCACCAAGACCGTCGCCGTTCACGTCACCCAGGTCACTTGCGATGGGCGCGTCACCGACCTGGTCAATTCGGAACCCGTTGCCCCCAGTCAGGTCTTCGACACTCAGCGTGGGTGAGAAACCGCCGGAATTCCCGAAGACCACGTACGCGTGCCCGGTCGAGTCAACCCCTGGACCAGTGATGACGAAATCTTCGAAACCGTCGCCATTGATGTCGCCGACTCCACTGACGGACTCGCCCGCTTTTGCACTGGTCTCGACTGCGTCGACACGAAATCCGGCCGGATTCGTACTGCCGCCGGGGTCGAGAGAACCCAGGTCGACGGGGTTGGGTGCTGTAAGCAATGTCCGCTGCTCGAGGTGCTCAATCTGTGTGCTTCTTCGATCCCGACAGGGATCCGCGAAGCGACCCCTCCGCGTCATGCGAGACCGCGCACGACGCTGGACGGTATTGCCTCTCAGAATGCACAGCCAGTGATTAAGCCGCATTTGAGCCAACCCCAGTTATTCAAAAATCCCCGGCAGAACGAGCTGCTGACTTTAGATCTCGCGACCTGAGAAAAGTTCCCGTGTGCTGCCGCCCCAAACGAAATGTGTTTCCCTTGTGTCCACATATGTCATTTTGAGTCCATGCGAATTTCTCTTGTTGACGCATCGGGCTCCGACTGCTCTCACTACGCCAGTGGTAGTTCCTTCCTTGCAGTAAACCGCCGGGCCATCGCATTGATTGCGCGTGAGAGATCGCAATTCTGGCCCTTTCAGCCGGCTATTGTCCGGCAGCTCCGACCATTATCCAGTTGTCACACCGAATTCCGCCCTACTTCGGCCGGGCAAACACGAGACGTGCGGGAAAGAAAGTCACAATGAACGCTGACTTACAAATGCGAGTAACGAGACAATCGGGTTGGCCCAGAAGAACGTGTGCAAGTGCCAGATCTGGAAGAACCCCGGCACGGGCGCCATCCGTGTAACCGGAATCCAGACGTCCCAGGCCGGCAAGTCGATATCGTGAGTCGCGACATCTCCGTGTCCATCAGACCTTTCCGCGATGTCTGCCGACGTAACTACTCGTTCGCGGTTCGACGCTGCAGGTAAAGAAAGCCGTCCTCAGCACCAACCAGCAGATCACGCTGTTCTGAGTTCCAGAAATTCGCGGTCGCGGGACTGCTGGTGTGTCCTGCCAGTCTCCGCTCACTCAGTGGACCCCGGTTAAACAGCATCGTCCTTCCCTCGAACGTCGTCCTGTTCTCGTACAGATCCGCGTTGACGCCATTCAGGAGCAGATCGATGTCGCCATCTTCGTCCCAGTCAACAGCGTGCAGCTTGCGTCGGCCACTCTTGCCGGCGCGGCCAGGGTTGAGACGCACCAACTCGCCACGGACATCAACAAAGGCCCGTCGGCCCGGTTTGAGCTGCAGGTCTGAGTTCTCTGACTGGGCCCGCTCGAAGAGAGCCAGATAGCCCTCGTGGTCAAGCATGACCAGATCGTTGAGGCCATCGCCGGTCCAGTCAACGACGACCGGGGTCGTTCGCCATTGCGTGGCAAGCTGTTTGCCTTCCGGCTTCCACCAGGTCCACGCCGGTTTCGGAGTCGCACCGGTCCATTCGACTTCAATCGGTTGAGCAGGCTCCAAACGTGGCAACGCGGTTGTGCCGGAGTTTCGGTACCACAGCACTTTGCCCCAGATCGAGTTGAGCACAATGTCGAGCCGACCGTCGTGATCCCAATCGGCGACGGTAAACGTGGTGTAACCCCATTTCGCCTCTGCCGGCCCCTGAATCGAACCGTTCCGCCCCGCCTGAATACGAATCACTTCTCCGCCAGCCGTCAGCCGGACCGGGGCCGCCCAGCGGGGTTCACTGCTGACCTCCGGGATGCCCAGGTTCTCGAAGAACTCAACGTACCCGGCTGTGTTGCCCGACAGGATGTCCTCGTCTCCGTCGGCGTCCCAGTCGATGCAATACGGCGTAGCAAGAGCTCCGCACTTCAGGTGCTCGGCTGTCTGACGAAAGTACCGCGGTGTTCGAAAGACAGGAGCGCCGTCTTTCATCTTCCCTGTGTGCTCAATGAAAGCGACCCGTCCGTCTTCGTCACCACAGATCAGGTCGACGTCGCCGTCCCGATCCCAGTCGATCGCGGACGGCACAATCATCTGCAGATCCATGCGGAGCAGGCCATCGCCATCTTTCAGGAATCCCCTCGATTCATAGGATGGCTGGGTTGGCGTCCCGACATTCTCGAAGTACGTGAATCGATCGAGAAACTCTCCACACAGCAGATCGAGATCGCCGTCACCGTCGAAGTCAGCCAGATTCGGCGATGGCCAGCCATAGACTTCGACTGGTCTGTTTGTGGTCGAGACCAGAGTTGGTCGTGCGCCCGGAAGAGGTCGATTTCGGAGCAGTCCAAGATCGGAAAACACGAAGACTGAAGCGCGTAAGGGTCCGTTCTTCCACACACCTCGCGAAGTCCATGCATCATCCCAGCCGTAGTCTTTCCAGTCACCGATCCCGACAACGAGGTCCTGTTTGCCGTTTCCGTCGAAGTCGACGATGTGCCACTGTCGAGCCCGCAGCTTGCGTGCATGAGCAAAGTAATCTCCGCGGATGGCAAGCCGAATCGGGGCCCCGAACTGTTTGCGGCGGAAATCATGGAATTCCGTGCCTGGTATCAGCACGCGCGGCTCACCGTCAACGTGTGACACACGAATGTTGCGGTGCCCCGGTCCGATCTTGACGCCGGGCCTGAAGACGGGAAACGCACTGCCGTCCGGGTTTTCGAAGAAGTATGTGCCGTTGGAGGGCTTATCGGGACAAGAGACGACAAGGTCGTAATCGCCATCTCCGTCGTAATCCATCGGCAGTGGCCATGCCCAGAGCCCGACGCCCAGATCGACGACCAGGCCCGGATGGTTGTAGCTCAGCGGCACCAGATCATTCGCGTGGACCATCGTAGCCCAGAGCGTGATGACGCCGCATAACAGCACCTGGAGCAGCGACGCGTGTACCCGACGGATCACGGTCCCGCCTGAATCTGCTGAGTTCATCACACATCTCCCCGTCTGAAGTCGCAGTTCGTTTCCGGAGAAAAGCGACAGGTTACCGCAATTTCCAATCACGGCCAGGCGAGTCGAATGCCCCACTCAGCGAGTCGGCGCGTTCGATACAAACGAACTACTCCAATGCGGTTGCCGGTGGTTTCCTGACCGGATCAGTTTGCCAGAAGTTCCCCGTTGCTCAGGTCCGATCAGATGTTCGGAAGCGATGCGGACCGCGGGTCTCTGTCGTGAAACGATTCCGCCCGACTCGCAGCCCAGCCACTCGAAAACCGCAACGAAAGACTGACTCCGACGATGAATCCACTGAAGCCGGAAATAGCGACGGCGGCGGGTACTGCTGTCCGCGTAGGTGCTCTGTGTATGGCGGTCATGGTTTTCGCCACCATGTGGGAATCCGACACTAGCCCCAAACACGGCAATTACGGGCTGGCCAGTCGCGCCGAACATCGTGTTCGACTGGTCAAACGCGGCGGCATCGACGACAGCCGTCGTCGCGATTCCGCCTCGAAAACTCGACAGGTTTCAGCGCGAGACGAGTTGCCGCGGGACATCACTGCGGGCCGGTATCTTGTAGCCGACACGCGGGGTCACGTCCGTCGCGTCCATGTAACCCGATCGATGACGTCATCGAATTCACCAGAGCGTGATCAGTACACGTTGCGTGACGGCGATACGACGACCTACTTCATCCGCATCCGCAGCGAGAACACTGCTGCGTTGGCCGCTGCTCGGGATGAAGAAGGGCGCAACTGATTTTCGCCGATCGCATCCACAAGTTTGCATCGCGACGTTGTCAGTCAAATCGGTTGGTTCGCCGCCAGGCCTGGCCCGCGAAGTGACCATCCGCGCCTGAGCCTGGCTTCAGGCCAGCCGCACCTGCCAGCATGTCTTAGTCGACAGGATTTCCTCATCCTCGTTAAAGTGCGTCCCGCTTACTTGGATCTCGACTCTAAACTTTGGCGGGGCAGTCAGACATGAAGACCGGTCACGTTCTCACGCTTGGAATCCTGTCGTTCACACTGACGCTTGCCGGATGCGGAGCCTACGAGCAGGCACAGAAAGCGGCTCGCCGCGACCTGCAGAAGGCTGAGGATCAAAGGCAGTTTGCCGAGGATGCGAATGAGGCAATCATGCAACTGGGAAGCTTCTACGTGCAATATCACCGGCAGAATTCTAAATCACCGGCCAACCTGGAAGAATTGCTCAGCATAAACACCAACACCGAGCAACGGGCTGCGGCGGCCACCGAGACCATCCGGCGCATGATCGACGCGAGCGAAATCACCGTCGACTGGAATGTCGACCTGACAGCGTGGCAGGCGTCAGGTCAGGACCTCAAGCAGTATCGACTGGCATGGTTGACCTCAAAAGACTTCATGCTTTACGCGGATGGAGCGGGCATGCTTCGCAACCTGATGGCAGGCCAGTTGATGACCAGTGTCGGCCGCATGAACGAGGCTCCGGCCGCTGTTGAAGTCGCTTCGACAGACACGACCGGCCAGTCGCAGCCCGCCGATTCAACACAGACCGGCCAGGAAACGTCACCGGCACCGGTTGCGGCGCCTGCGATTCTGACGTTCGAATCGACGCCAGCGGAATTCGTCGCTGTGCTGAAGTCAGGAAATCAGGGTCGAGTGCTTCAGGCTTTGGGTCTTCTGACCGGCCAATTCGACGCGAAGCCCAATCAGCAGGTCTCCGACGCGATCATCGCGGTCATGAAGACAGGCGACTTCGGAGTCCAGATCAACGGAGCTAACGCGCTGGAGCATTGGGGAACCACCTCAGCCGCCGCCGAACTTGAAGCGATTGTCGCCAAGTCCGGTAACCCGGGTCTGGAGATCCAGACGCAGCGCGTCGTGGCGATCCTCAAAGCCCGGAAGCAGTAACAGACGCTGGGACGTTCCCTCGAGAAACCGGCAATTGCCCGAGCAATTGAAACGGCAGGCAGATGACCGGATCGACCACCTGCTCTGGGACGAGTCTGGAAGACGTTGTCGCTCAACTGAAGAAGTCCGCGAAGCGACCACCACAGAGTCTCCCATTTCAACAGTAGTGTTTCGCTCCGAATGAGATGCGGAATTCCCGCGGCCATGTCGTCATCGGCGACGCCCGCTCGCGCGGCACTGGCTGGGGACATCATGAGCCAGTCGTTGCCGTCAACCGAACGTCGACCGGAGACCATCTACGGTGGATTCACGGAAGTCCATGAGGCATCCGACCCGCAAGCTGCGTAATTAACTGGCTCGGGCCGGTGGTTCGATTCAGCACGGAACACCACGATGCCGATCCGTTTTAGCTGCCCGGCGTGCGACAAGTCGCTCAAGGCCCCCGATGGATTCGCGGGTGAGCAGCTCCCATGCCCCGGGTGTGAAACGTCCGTAACGGTCCCACAGAAATCGCAGCGATCCAGATCCAGGACCGCAACACCGAACCCGCGCCGTCGTCGCCCGTCTGAAGAAACCGAGTCGAAGTCTTCCCACCGTCCTGCCGGCGGAGCATCGAAGCCGTCGAAGAAAAAATCGCGCCGATCTCAGTCAACCGGCCAATACCGGCTACTCGTTGGCGCACTGGTTGTCAGCCTTCTGCCACTGATCTACGTGACGGTGCTGCCAGGTCGATCCGCCGAGGAGCGATTTGAGCAGACGGCGCAGCAGAATCCCAACGTCTTCGCGGAACTGGAAGCCTGGATCGAATCGGAAGAGACGAGCGGTGAGTTCGATCTTTTCACACGCCTGCCGGATCAGCGGCTGTCAGGAGCCCATCTGTCGCGAACTTCCTGGATGCACTGGCTCTACGCTTTGCTAAGCACCGGTGTGTTTCTGGGCATGATCCTGATTCTGACTCCGCGGGCCGAGGCATCGGTGGGTGGTCTGTTGACGGCTGGTCTGGTGACTGGCACCGTCGGCATCGTGCTTCTGCTCGGGTTTCAGTGGGTTGCCGATGCGACGCAGGGATTCATGTTTACTGGCCATTCGATTATCACAGTCCTGTTCTACATCGTGAAATTCATCGGTTTCTCATATCGCTCTGCGGTTCAGGAAGGCAATGGATTCCTGCTGAGCTTCATGGGCTTTACGTGTGGCGTTGGACTGTGTGAGGAGTTGTGCAAGGCCATCCCGGTCGTGCTGTTTCTGCAATCGACACCCAATGCGAGCTGGCGCGCAGCGCTTGCCATCGGCCTGGCGAGCGGCGTGGGATTCGGAGTGTCCGAAGGCATCGCATACTCGTCCGACTTTTACAACGGCGTGTCCACGGGATCGATCTACGTCGTGCGTTTTGTGTCCTGTGTCGGCCTGCACGCCATGTGGGCTGGAGCTGTCGCGCTATTGATGCAGGCTAATCATGATCACATGGAGCTGAGCTGGGACAGCGTCTGGCAGTTCGTCGTATTTTATCTGGGCATCGCAATGATTCTTCATGGCCTGTACGACACGCTGCTCAAACAGGAGCTGAATCTCGGGGCCCTCGCCATTGCCGGGTTGAGCATCGGGTGGCTGTACTGGCTGATCAACCAGCGGCGTGCAACAGACGAGTGACGGTCAGTCGCACTCTGGCGGCGGAGGGCTTCTTATCGCGGCGGGCGAGGCGCACCCGGAAAAAGAGCTCATCCGATTAATTGATCTGCATCGGGAATCGATACGGCGAGCGACCGATGAAAACGCACACGATAATCGGACTTCCTGGTTGCCTGGGAACGAGTGCGACTACGGCTCGGTGCTATTGGACAGTTTCTCAACCGGACCCCAGCGGGCTTGAATCCGTGTGGCCAGTCCTCCCTTCAACACGCTGATGAAAACGGCGACGGCGAAGCAGATGCCGCCCCAGAACAGGGGACGCACTCCGTCAGGGATTGTCGTTGCCTGCAGCAATTGCCAGCTCCACCAGACGGAGCCGGCTGTGCAGCCGGCGCAGTTGGCGAACCCGGCAACAAAAAACAGGCGTTCGCCCAGCACGAAGCCCCAGACAAACGTCAGTATCGTGATTCCCACGGCATAGGCGGTCAGCGCATCGATCGACACGCCATGGCGGTCACCCACGAGCAACGCGGCCGGGCATGTGACTGCCAGAGCGACTGCGCCGAGCTTCCGCAGGAACAGTGCAAAGGGATCGCGGAACACTCCGCCAATGATCAGCAGTGAGCCCAGCACCAGATGGAACGTGACTGTCGCCTGCAATCTCGTCAGTTGAGTGCCGTCGATCTGCAGACCAATGGCCAGCGAAATCGCGCAGGCCCCGGACAGAACCTCTTTCGATCGACCGCGTGCGACCCCCAAAGACATTTCCAGGATGCCCAGCACTCCCAGCGGCCAGACATGCGGGTCACTGATGTCGGGCAACAACGACTTCGGCCCGGTAAAGACCAGGGCGAACAGAGTGACGACCAAGCCGAGTTCGCCGCCGCGAACGCCGCGTAACCACGCGTAGCCATAGAACGCCGCCAGTCCAATCAACGCGAGGAACACGGGCGAGGCGGCAGTCGAAACGAACTCATTGACGAATCTCGAATTCGTATAGAAGCGGCTCAGCGGGCCGAGTGATGGATAGGCGATCAAGGGCAACAGTGCCGCACTCAGCAACGCGAACGATTTCAGTCGCTTCAATCGCTCGACCAGTCCAATCTCCAGCAACACGAACAGCGCGGCCAGCAGGAAGGGGACCAGGAAGTACAGTCCGAATGACGTATCCCAGAAATTCGCGGAAACGAGAGGATCGGATTCGCCGACGTCGAACGAGATCGCGAGTGAGTACGAGCGGAAGCACACGGCACCCGCGAGAAAAACAAACACGGTCCACGGAAACCAGGGCCAGCGCCACGGCGTCCCGTTGTCCCTCACAGCTCCCGACCCGCGTCGGACGGCTGGCAGCAGGCACAGCGTCAGAACGCCAGCGAACACTGGAAACGCCATGATGCGCCACCGGGCCTGCTCGGCCGTGATGTCCGCAACTTCTGGAGAAACCCAAAACGGAAATGCGAAGAACAACCCAAGCAAACCATACAGGGGAGCTCGATATCCCCATGGCAGCCCGATTCTCAGGCCGCGGATCAGACCTGCACTGACACAGAGTGAGAACGTCAGTCCGAATCCGAATAATGTAAAGACGTCGCGCAAAGACTCGTCTTCCCGCGCGACGAGGGTCACGATTTCGTCAAAACTGACCGAGATCGCCAGGAACATGAACAAGAGCACGAGAACCAGCGAGCGGGCGTCTTCCCAGACTTTGCCCAGGCGGACAATCAGAAACGCCGTCAGCGCCATCAGCAGCGTGATCCCACACAGGGACATCATCAGCCACCACGGGTCGATGTAGGCGACATCACCACGACTGAAGATCAGATTGATCTGGCCCGGTCGTAACAGCACTTGCAGCCCGTACAGGAACAGGACTGCGCTGATCAGATAAAAAGGATTGTGCGTGTAGAGCATCCGGATCATGCCGGGGACTGGAATCCGGGACATGCAGCACCTCCTTCGCGCGACGGAGAATGGGATCTCATGGAGACGGGTCAAGCTTGCGAAGTGGGTCAGTTCTCGTCTGCCCTCACCTTTCCCCAGCGGGGAGCGGGTGCCTGTGGAAAGTTATTGTCGTGCAGGTCTTGGAGTGGAGCGGCGTAGCCGCAACCAAAGGCGACTCTCCGGTCCCGCAAAGCGCGCACGGCGCGCATGTGTGACGGCTGAAGAATCCAAAGCGGCAGAGCCGCAACCAAAAGTAGGATGGGCACTCTTGCCCGTCCATTGCCGGTGCCGGGACGGGCAGGAGTGCCCATCCTACGATGCGCGCGCACGGCGCGCATGCCTGACGA
>Ga0302132_10001941_pt1 | contig 11938 bp, 18 predicted proteins | sample CB9_321_MG_FD_203113 | JGI IMG/M metagenome (GOLD analysis project Ga0302132, IMG submission 203113) | Marine microbial communities from Western Arctic Ocean, Canada - CB9_32.1 | ecosystem: Environmental > Aquatic > Marine > Oceanic | place: Canada: Western Arctic Ocean | collected 2017-09-19
TCGAGCAGGTTGCTCCGGGTTTCTGCGATCTCATCCCCAATGGTCGTTCCGCCGGCCTCGTGTAGCCAGTCGACCGGACGCGGCCAGGGGAGCCCGACGATCTGCACATCGCTCGCTAGCACAGTGTCGGATCGTCCTCGTACGACGTGTCTCATATTCCAGAGCGCATCGGTGTGTCCGACAGCCGTGACGTCGTGGTTGCCGGCGACGACCAGGTCCGGTGCGAGCTGTTGCCCACGGATGTAGTCCTCGGGGGTCGGCACGCGCTTGTCGAACATATCCCCGGCGATCACCGTGACGTCTACCTTGTTCTGGTACGCCCAGAGCATCGCCTCGGCCGCTGGCCTGTCGTACTGGTAGTGTTTCACGCCCAGCTTCCGCAGCCACGGCCGACGCTCAGCGCCGATGTGGGTGTCCGCTAGGATCATGATTCGGTAGTGGTCTTGCATCATCGTAGGTCTACCTCCGTTCCATTGGCGCCAGGAGTCAGGACGATGTGCTGTTCGATCGTCTCCTGAACGCTCTCGATGTGGCTGATAGCTGTGACGGTCATGCCCTGCTCTGTCACGAGAGTCTGGAGCAAGCGCACGTAACCGTCTTGACGTTCACCGACTAGCCACGAGTCAGCCTCGTCCAAGAGCATGTGCTCGTAGTTGACGCCCCTGTACTTGTTCAGGAGCTGGAGCATGCCCACACGGACGGCCAGGGCGACAGCTACCGAAGCAGCTCCACCGAGATCCCGCCATGTCATGAGCCCGCTCGGTGTGCGTACACCCTCCTCCAAAGTTTCCACACCCGTTGCGGTTTGTGTGGAAAAGTGCACCGTGAACCCGGGCATCAGCTTGGCGAGCACACCGTTGGCGGCCAGCTCCAGCTCGTGTAGCGCCTGGTCCAGCATGAGCTGGCGTGCTCCCTGCGGAGAGAGTCCCTCTGCGAGGAGCTCCGACAACCGGAGTGTTTCCTTAGCGTCGGTGATCTCCTGCGCCAGCTTGCCGGCGGCCTCCTCCTCACCGAGTAGCTGGTCCAGGATTTGTTGGAGTTTGGATAGCTCAGCGACCCAGTTGGTCACGGCTGTCAGCGCTCCCTGCCGTTCTAATGCCCGTGCGCTGCGTGTCTCCCGTAGGCGTATGAGCTCCTCATCGTTCACGTCCTCTGGCATGTCCTTGAGGAGATCCTCTATCTCCTCGTCAGCCTGATCCCGTTCGCGTGTGGCTGCGGAAAGAGCCTCTTGATGTTCTAGCGCTGTCTCCTGTACTTGCCGTAGCTCCGCAAACTTGTCGAGCACGCTCTGATCATGGAATTGACGAGCGGGTACGTCGAACAGAGTTTCCACCTCAAGCACCGTTGGGACCTCATGCTGCATAGGTGGTGGCAGAGGTTTGAGCTGCTCACCTTTATTCCACGGCGCCCCGCACGTCGGGCAGGGGTCGAGCTGTCGCCGGTGTGCATCTTCCCGGTTCCAGTCACTCCTGAGCTTGGCGTTGTTCGTGTTGATGCCCTCGACAGTGACAGCGAACGTGTCTCTCTTGTACTGGTTGCGCTCGCTGATCTCTTGGTTCAGCCCGGTGACGCGCTTGACCTCGTCGTCATACTCCTGCCCGGCTACAACCCATGAGTCGTACGCCTCCTTGATAGCGTCGGCATTTCTTACGAGCTCGTCGTCGTCCTCGACCCGTGCCAATGCCTGTTCGACCTGTCCTAAGACTGCGCCACGGTGGGCGTACTGATTGGAGAGCCACTGTTTCGCTCGTCCATACTCCTCACGCCGCCTGTCTACGTCCACGACCGCCTCGTCGGCCGTGGTTTTAGCCTCCTCAGAGGCCGTGAGAGCCTCCTCAGCCGATGCAAGGCTGTCCTTAGCCGCCAGGACATCGAGCCTGCCCTGTGGGATGTGCGGGAGCGCTGCCCTGATGTGTTCGAGCTTGCTCTCTGCCACTGTGATGTCGGTGAGCTGCCCGCTGACGATGCTCGCAGCCTCCTCGTACCACGCGTCCCACTTGCCCAGCGACAGGATCTCTCCGAGCTGGTCACGCTTAGCGGCCGGCGTCATGAGCATGAACGCTCCGGGTCCCTCGACCTGGTCGACATAGGCTGTCGAGGCGAACGTGTCGTACGTCCCGATCAGGATGTCGATGTTCTCCTGCGTCTCTCGGATGGTGGCTCCGGTCAGGTCATACTCGCCCTCGAATTGCAACGCTGGCGTAGCCCTGCCACTGTCGGCAAGGTGCAACCGGCGCTGGACTTCGTAGTGTTGACCGGCGAGCTCAAACTCCACGGTCACGCTCATGTCACTCTCACCGTGGCGCACCATCCGGGCTTGCGATGGAACGGCGTGCGCTCCCCACAGGGCCCAGCGTGGTGCGATGGATAGCAGGGTTGTTTTCCCTGCGTCGTTGGGACCCACAACCAGCGCCAAGTCACGGGGGATGGCGATGTCCACCTCCGCAAGCTGTCGTAGGTTGTGGGCCTTGATGTGGGTAATTCTCATTACACCCCTGCTCCTGATGAATCCTTCTGATTGCCCGCGAATATATCGCGACTAAAAACCACGTTTTCAGGGTCTACCAGCGGAGCTGTTCCTCGTCCTCACCGGCCGGGTCCGCCGTTTCCGGTTCTTGGACCATCTTTGCGACCTCGTCCGCTGCGTGGTCCTCGCACACCGGGTTGCCGTCGACCGTGGGGCCGGCGTCGTTGTCGCAGTCGTCCCGGTAGCACGCTGGCGCTCCCTCGTCGGCGTCCTCAACCTCGTGAGTGAGTGTCGTCTCGGGCAGAAGCTCGCGATCTTCCATCGCCGGGCCCATGTCGATCACGAAGCCCTCGTCTGCTGTCGGAATGTCGATCCCGAGAGGCGCCACGTTGCGGAGGCAAGCTGCCTGAGCTCGCTTCTGCGCCATGCGGTACGGGTGAGCTGTCTCAACACTTGAACCAGCGGCCACCTGTTGCCCCTTGACCGTGGACGCCCGGCCGAAGCCCTCCTCGGAGTGAACAGCCTCAAGGTCATACGTGACCGGGTGCCTGGCGTAGTAGTGGGCTATGACGCCGATCTCTTTCGGGCCGACGCCGTACGCTGCCTTGTCCGCTTCGGGAACCAGCGTCGTGACGAGCCTGCCCCATGATTTACCGAGCTTCTGCTTGGCGTACCACTCAAGGCCCTTGATGTTGATGAACAGCCCGCCGTGAACGATGTCCACGTGGTACGGCTCGAAGCCGACCTTGTGCATGCGGGCGAGCTGTGTGCCCGGTCCCTCCTGGTTGAACAGGCCGCCGAACGACTTGCCCCACTTGCTCTTGGTTAGTGCGACGTCCTCACGGGTCACAACGACTACATCTGTGCTCTCAGTCAAGGTTCTCCTTTCGCCGTACCTGCGGCGCATGTGTGTGTCGACGGCGGCCGTTACTGGCGCACCTGTCTGGTATTGCTGCGTGAGACTCGGCCCACGCTTCGATCGGTCTTTGGCTTGCTCGTCTTGGAGGGTCATATCGTTCCTTGTTGCATCGGTCGCATGTCGTCGCACTCCCACATATCGACGACCTTGACCATCGTTTTGTCTTGCATCCGGGACACGAAGCGCTCACCCAGGCGCTCGATCCACCACTGTTTGCGTACGGCAGACGTTTCCCCCTCTGCCACGAGGTTGCCGGCGAGTAGCGTCGGCTTGTTGTGGTGCGTACGGTGCCCGAGTAGCTCCTCAAGCTGGTCGCCCAGGAATCCCGTATCGCGAGCTGCCAGAATCTCGTCGAGTATCAGGTACTCGGCATCCCGCAGCCGTGCCATGTGTCGGTGTCGCCCGTCCATATCCTCACGGAACCCGAACACGAAGTCGGCCCAGATCACGTAGACCACCTGAGTCTTACGCTCGATCAGAATGGCGGCAGCACCCTCAGATAGATGCGTCTTGCCCACGCCAGTACCTCCGGTCAGCATGAGGAACCGAGGACCACCACCACCTGCCCACTCCACGATGCTCCGCACAGCCAGCTCGGCCGACTGCCGTGCTTTCATGTTCTGCTGGCGGGTCGTGTCAAAGACGTCTATGCGCTTCACGACGACACCGTCGAACCCTGCGTCGACGTACATCCGGGCGGTCCTGGCCGTTGCCTGAGCTACTTGATCGCTAGCGGTACAGTCCGGGCACGGGTCGTGCTTTCCAAAGTCCGGCTCGCCTCGCTTCGGCCAGTAGCCCTGCTCGTTGAGTCGATGCACCCACTTCCAGCCCTCGCACGTCGGACACTCTTGGTCAGAAGTCGATTCCAGCGCTGCGCGGTCTCGCGTCTCCTGAGAGGGCGTGCCCGCTACGGATCGCAGAACGGCCGACAGAGGCGCCATTGGTTTTTCCAAAACTACCTGCTTTCTTGCACCAGTTAGTGAAGCTCACGTACGTGCTCTTGGGCTTGCCGCGTCTTGACTCGTGCCAGCTTTCCCACTCCAGGACTAGGCTCTGGAGGTCGAGCGTTCCGTACAGCTTCACGACGTTCGCCTGTTGCTGGAGCGTTAGGTCTTTCTTCACCCAAGCGACAGCGTTGTAGGTCCCCGCCCATTCAGGCTGCTCAAATAATTGTTCCTGTGATGTCTTAGTCTTTTTCTTCTTGTTCAGATCTGCGCGCGCGAGTAACCCCCTCTCGTGACGGTCTGGACCGTCACTGGTGACGGTTTCTACTTTTGGTCTCTCGTGACGGTCTGGACCCCCTCTCGTGACGGTTTCGTTACCGTCACTGGTGACGGTTGAAAGGCGGTAAATCCCGCGTTTTAATCGCGATATAAAATTGCCGGTTTCAAGGCGATTAAAGGCGCGTTCGGCTGCCCGCAAAGGTATACCTGCGTGGTCGGATACTGCGGTCGGCCCGGTGCGTGAGACGCCACGTATTTCCGTGTGGGCCAGCCAATACAGCACGATCTTTGCGGTGGAGTCGACAGGCGCAGACCACGCCCACGCTTCGGCCGCTTCCGACACTAGGAGCCGGCTACGCGGACGGCGGCGGCGAACCCGTTGACGCTGTCGATTAGCCGATCCAGCATGTAGCCCTCGTATGCCGTGGCGCTCATCATGGCGTGCGCCAGAGCGATGTTCGACTGGACTTGAGCTGCGGCCAAATGGGGATCTTCGATGTTTCTGACCCCAATTTCGCCATCCACGAACTGCGTGGTGATCTGAGCTGTCCTGAGTAGCGTCTCGGCTTCGGTCGTAGCGAGCGCAGCTTTCGCATAGTGCTCGTAACCGATAGATGGGTCTCTCATCGTGGTCTCCTCGTGTAGTCGTAGGTGTCGTAGGTTCCCGGGCCAGGGCGGTTTGCAAGCCGCCCTGCCCGGGATGTGAACGGGAGGAGGAGACCTACGACAGACAACTCCCCTGTTCACGTGATATGAGTCTACCCGCTGGCAGCTTTGTTCACCATCTGGCGCTCACGCTGTTTCGGGTTACTTCGGTCGATGTGCGCCGTCGCCTTGCGATTCTGGGCTTGCACGCCCCTACTCGTGGGACACGCATCGCACACCGAGAAGATGCTGCCCCTACCGCTACCGGCGCCCACCCTGTGCGTCACGCATCCCGGTGGGGAAACGCAACCGCAGATTGCGCAATTCTCGCCGCTCTGGCCAGGCCCCCGGTTACACATGGAGCAACGGATCTCACCGTCGCCGTGCAGCGTGAGCGACCCGCCACATCCTCGTTCGCAGGGTTTAAGCATGCGCCGAGCCTAACAGACGCGAGGTGGCCGACGTCAACCGGAGCACATACAAACTCGCAACGGTCGACGTCGGCCACACGCATTATGCCAGCCCGGCCTCCTTGATGCGGAGCTGCAAGGTTGAGCGCGGCACATTCAAGGCTTTCGCCGCTGCGTAGTGCGAGCCGTGCTCCTCCACGGCTGCGACCGCTTGCTTTACGGTCAGCTTCACACGGGGTCGTCCGATGATCTTGCCCTGCGCACGTGCACGGGCCTGTCCCTGCTTGATCCTCTCTGGCAGTCTCGCCCGTTCCAGCTCCGCCCATACGAGCGACATCTGGAGCATCGCCTTTCCGACAGCGGTGTACGTGTCGAACGAGGGGAGATCCAGCGGTAGGAACCTCACGTCACGTAGCTCGAACTCTTGGAGCACAAGGCTCCCGTCTAACACGCTGCGGAACGCCCGGTCCAGGTGTGTGACCACGACCATCTTGATGCGGCCGCGTCGCATGGCGTCCATCATCTTCTTCCACTCGGGCCGGTTCAGATTGCCTCCGCTGGCGTAGTCGACGTACTCCTCATACGTCGTTGACTTGTCCGCTACGGGCACACCGTAGTGCTCGCCACGGGACCACTCCCGCAGCACGCGGAGCTGCGTCTCAGGATCTTGGTCGTGGTCCCGCGTCGACACACGTGCGTAGAGTGCGGCTCTCATTTGTCCCCCTTGAGCATCGCTGCCATCTTGTCCATGAGCTCGACCGTGGGACGTAGCCGGTTGAGCTTGGTCAACGCCTCGCCCAGGAGTCCGCTGATCTCGTCGAGTATGTCGCTCGGGTCGTCCACCTCCTCGTTGCCCGGCGGCTCCAACGCACGGGCGTACTGGTCCTTGATTTCCCGATCGCTCATGCCCGGCTTGACTACCACGTCAGGCTGTCGCTCCGGGTACAGCTTGAGTAGGTCGTACTTGTCGAGCTGCTGACGCACGTGCGGCGGCATCGCGCGCTTGCCGTTGAACACACGCTGGTAGCGGTTCACCGTACTGTGGGCGACCCCGACCACCTTTGCGATGTCATCTTGCTTGCGCACGTCCTCGACGAACATCGCCGTCATTTGCCTGAGTTGGTCATCGGTCAGTTGCTTAGCCATTACACCCACTCCAGTTGAGGCGTGTCCTTGTCGAAGTACACACGTACATGGCAGGACTCGCACTCAAGCTCGTATTCGTGTTCCTCGACGAACTCGCCCGGACCCTCGCATGAGAGCAGGGTGTCGTCGTCGACCGCGATCCTCGCTGTCACCTCCTTGCGCTCCTCGAACCGGAGCGTGAACGTGGGGTCTTTGCACCCGAACAGGTCGTTCAGGTGCGAGATGTCCGCTAGGGACTCCCCTTGCATGAGGACGGGAAGCTGCCCCGGTGTGTGCTGTGCCATCGTTACTTCTCTCCTTGCGGCGTGAACACGAATATGTAGTCTCCGCCGTTGTAGCCTGAGATCAGGTTCTCGGGTTTCGTGTACGTGAAGCCTTCCGCGAGTAGCTTCTCGCACATAGCAACCGCGGCGACGCGGTGCGTAGCGTCTCCGCTCGGGCTTACTCCGTACGGGTACGGTACGGAGACGCGCCGCTTCCAATCGGAACCATCGCGTACGGTTGCGGAGATTCGTGATCCGCCGCGATCCGTTGCGCCGTGGTACTTCGTGATAATTGCTAGCATGTAGGTCTCTCCCGTTACTTGTGTCGTCTGTGGCTCACGAGGTTGTGAACCCATATCAGTAGCCACGCAGCGAGGGCGGCGCGCCAGTCGACCAGTAAGGCCGCTGACACGAACACCCCCGTTGCTACGAGGCGGCTACGCATTGGCATATTGCAACGCCTTTGCGTATGCCCGCTGTCCCTCGTCACGCCGCACGCCGAACATCACCGATCGGTCAGCGTGCGGGCCCTCCCGCCAGTTGCTCACTTCGGTCACGGCGTTCACCACGCCCCACGCTGTCCCGGCGATCGGGGTCGCTGCGTAGTCGTTCACGAACAACTGACCGGCGGAGAGTTGGAGAGCTTGCGCCCTCTTGAGCTCCACCTGGTACACGTGCTCCCGACGCTTCTGCTGAGCGATCAGCTTCGACGCCAGCTCGTTCGAGACCTGATCGGAGTTGACGAGCTTCGTGGTCTCCTCCGCAGGTGCGGGTAGCGCCGGCGTCGGGTAGGCCGCCGTGATGATCCCGGCCGTGATTTCGTCTGTTGCTTCGGTCTCGGCCATGCGCTCCTGCTCCGCTTGCATGTCCTTGAGCGAGCTGCGTAGCGACGCCATCACTTCGACGTGCCACTCGGCCTGCGCCTTGACGTCGCCCACGTGCTTGAGACTGAACGACTCCGATGCGTTCCGTGACGCCATCACGAGGGTGTTCTCACACACGACCCGCATCGAGACCTTCTCGACCTTGAGCGCTGATGTCCCGTCGTGCGAAGTGTGCACGAGGACAAACTGGCGGTTCTCCTCACCCGCCACCTCGTACCGGCCCACGTCCAGCGTCATGAAGAACGTAGCCCCGTTGCGGATCACGCCCACGGTCTCGACCGGCCACTCACCGGCGATGGGTGCGAGGATGTCCGCCACGTCGCTGTTCTGGACGACGACGTACTCCTCGCTTGCGCTGCCCAGGTACACGGGCTCCGTCTCGTCGTCGACCGGCCCACGTACGAGGGCATACCGTGGCGACAGGAACGCAGCGTCGTCGTACTGGTAGACCATCTGCTGCTTCGTGATCTCGATGTCCGCGTCGGCTATCTCCAGCGCCTCACGTGGCGTGAGTGCCTCCTGAAACACCGTGCCGAGTCCGTGCCATGCGCCGGTGCGGTATCCCGCAAACCTGTTCCCGAGTATGTTGTCTGACATTAGGCTTTTACCGTAACTTTCTTCGCTGCCGCTTCGAGTTTCTCGATCGTTATGCTCGCTTTCACGAGCTCCTTGCGCAGGTGCGCCATGCCCGTGTTACGTGCGTCGTCCAGACGCTCCACGAGCTCTACCTGTGATGTCGAGCCTTTGGTGAACATCGGCATGATTACGCCGACGCCGTGCTCGTTCGCTATCACGCCCGGCGATGTGGGCGTGACGATGGATACCGTGAAGCTCTCCTCGTCCAGCGCCTTGCACAAGCGTGAGACTAGCTTCGGGTTGAAGCTCACGTACCACCCCTGATACTGCGAGCTCTCGTTCCGGTCGAACGGAATCAGCTTGCGGTAGTCCGGGAACCTGCCCTGTATGAGCGTGGTCTGAACCTCGTTCCCGTCTTTGTTCCGCATGTGCACGCCCGCCACGGTTCCGGGTTCGTTGACCGTGATGTAAAGGCGATTCGTCCACGACGCCGAGCGGCTCCCCTTGCTCCACACGGACTTGATGAACGATCCCGGTATCAGGATCGGCTCGAAGTCCTCGGGTAGGTCCGCATCGCACGCCACCGTGGCGAGGATAAAGCCGTCAGCCGCCGAGAGGCGAGCCACGCCCGGCGATTCGTATTCCAGGTGTACGCCCTGGAGCACAGGGCGCGTCGCATCCTTGCCTGCCGTGGCTTCGTAGATAGGTGTCGGGATCGTTACGGTGTATACCGTCATGTTCGTAGGTCTCCTCGTGAGCTTGCGTAGGTCGTAGGTGTGTCCGCTCCCCTATGCGGACGCTTTGGCTTTCGTGCCGTTCATGGACTGGTTGGCTTTCGCCAGCGCATCCGTGAGCGCCTTGCCCGGGTTCGCCACCTTACCAGACTTCCCGGCCGGTTTGTTGGCACGTGTCGTTCGTGGCTTGCTGGCAGGCTTCGCCGGTGCGGGTGTGTCGTCTGCCGCTTCGGGTTCCGGGTCGGGTGTGGGCGTGGTCTGTCCCACGATGGCTGCGTAGCGTTCGCTTGCGCCGGAGTCGTTCGCCAGTAGCTTGCGAAGCTCGTGCATGGGCTTGCCGTTGAGCTCGATGCCGAGTGCCGTTGCCGCTGCGTTGCGTCGTTCGATGCGTTTCATGTTGTGCCTTTCGGGGCTAGTTTTCGGAGGGTCAATTTTGGGGTTGATTTACCCCCCCCTCTCAACTTCGTTGAGGGGGGGGTTATTGGGCTGCTTAGCTTTGGCCAGTTAGCCGGTTTTCTTATACCTCGCAGTCGTGCCCGGAGGCCCATTCCTGTGCGTCTGTCTCGTCGAGTAGGTCGAACACACGTCCGCACTCGGGGCACTTCGCTGCGAGCATTATGCTGTCTCCTTGCGTATGCGTCGCACACGCGCCATTAGGTTGCGTCGCCTTCGTTTGTCCGGTGTCGTGCGGTTGCACTTGCCGCCTGAGAGGGCGATGTCTCTCAAGCGGGCGAGGTCACGCTCAGTCACCGTGCAGCTCCTCCTCGCACTTCGAGCACGTGTGGCCCTCCGCCACGATCAGGATCACGTCGTTGACCTCCGTGTCCATCGTCTCGCCCAGGTGGGCGATGCACAGCAGGGACGTGGCCCAGCCGGTTTCTTCTGCGAGCTCGCGAATGTCCGCTCGCACTTGATCGACGTTAGCCATTACGCAATATCTCCCGTATCTCGTGTGCCGTGCTGCTGCCCGATTGGCCCTCGTGGGCAACAGCGAACCAGTAGTTAACCTCCTCGTGCAGCCGGGTGAGCTTCACGCGCTCGTCACCGGTCACGGTCTCCCGTACGGACACGTCGTTACCGGCCACGTCGTTGAGCAGCTGGTACCAAGCGAGCACGGGTTCGTACTCGGGCTTGCGCAGCTCCTCGTCCAACGCATCGCACGCATCCAGGAACGTAGCGTGCTCAGGCGTGAGCGCAGCCTCCGCCGCACGTTGGAACAGGTCGAACATCGTCTCGGTCGCCTTGTCCACGACCGGCACGTACGGCGGGTGATCGTGCTGTGCCGCGTCGAACGCCCCGCCTGTGCCTATGAGCACGTTCTTACGACCCACGACCGCCTCCACGCCGTTCGACAAGCACACGTCGCTCCCGTGGCATCGGTCGTAGAACGGGTTACTCCCGCACCCGAGGTCAGGTTCGGTCGCCTCGTACACGCTCCAGTCCCCGTACTCGTGCCCGTCGAACAGCACCACGTCACCGTTCGTGATGTTCAGCGTGCGATCAGCCTCGTCTTTCGCGTACTCGATGTTCATGTGCACGCCGTACGTGGTGTGCACATACGTGACCGGCCCGAACGTAGGCCCACAATGGCCCCAGTCGTCGAGCGGCGTCCCGTCGTACTTCGTCGCGCTACCTGCGCCAGCTACACGGCCGTGAAACAGCTTCAAATACATGCTCATGTGTGATCCCATCCCAGCACCGTGTCTACGATGCTGTCTACGTCGTTCGTGTCCTCGGGGTTGTGCCAGTCGGTCTCACCCCATGCGTTGAGCAACGCGGCCGCTACCTCCGCCGATGTCTCGATCAGGTCGAAGTCCTTGCCCGTGGCGTTCTCCCACTCGGCCACGCGTTCGCCAGCTTTGGCCACGCCGAACACGAACGCGTCGTGTGCGCCCGTGCACGTTTGCTTCGTGAAGTGTTCGTACACCTCCCGGTAACGCTCACCTGAGAGCGCCATGTCGAGTGCGATGCTCGCCGTGTTCTCGGTTGCGCTCATAGCTTGCCCACCACGTAGCCGGTCTCGTCGGCCACGTCCACCACGTAGCCTCGTGGCACCTGGCGTGCGGTGTATGACCACGGCTCGTACCCGACGCTCGTGACCTCGTTCTCGTCTCGCTGGTTGGCGGCTGCGATTGCAACCGCTTGCTTGCGTGTGTTGAAGATCGTCATGTCGTAGGTCTCCTAGCCCTCTCGGGCGGCTGTGACGTCTGCCCGTGCGTCATCCACGGCCGCTTGTGCGGTTTCGTACTGCGTCAGCGCATCGCTCAGCGCACGCAGCTCCTCGCTTGCGTTCGAGCTTGCGTCCGCTATTGCACTCCCAACGCTCTCCACGTTGTCTCGTACACGTAAGGCGTCGTCGGCCATCGTGATCTCCTCGCGATGCGTTGGCTTGTATGGCCACTGTATTCGAGAAGCCGGTCGCTTACTCACCTCCACGTACTTCTCGATCACCGCTTCGAGCATGGCTGTCACGTCGTCCATGCGTGTGAGCCAAAGTCCGTGCTCGGTGAGCGGCTCATGTATGCGTCGATCGCCCTTGTGGCATGCGCAGCGGCATGTCGTACCGCCACAGTAGACGTGTAGGCCCTCGATGCAAGCTGGTTTGAACACGTTGTCGTAGCTTCCCATGCGTAGGTCTCCTCGGCCAATCGGCCTGCTGATTTTGGGGGCT
>Ga0302132_10001943_pt1 | contig 11936 bp, 10 predicted proteins | sample CB9_321_MG_FD_203113 | JGI IMG/M metagenome (GOLD analysis project Ga0302132, IMG submission 203113) | Marine microbial communities from Western Arctic Ocean, Canada - CB9_32.1 | ecosystem: Environmental > Aquatic > Marine > Oceanic | place: Canada: Western Arctic Ocean | collected 2017-09-19
GGGGCTGCCGCGGGCTCGACATCGTGGGCTGCGACCTGGTCGAGGTGGCTCCCATATATGACACCACCGGGATGACCAGTCTGGTCGGCGCCAACCTGCTCTACGAGATGCTCTGCGTACTCCCCGGTGTCCAGTACCGCCCCTGAAGCGTCAACCGCCGGACCGCCCCACGGCCCGAAGTTGACGCCGTACTTCTTCATCCTGTTCGGGATGTCAGCCGGGCTGGCATGCATCATCGTGCTGCTGGCCGAACTCCGGGACCAGTTGGGCTTCTCGGAGATGGGCATCGGCCTTGCGATCGGTTCCGGGTTCGCTGCGGCGTTCGTGGCCAGCCTGGTGATGGCCCCCCACGCCGACCGGGGTCGGGCACCGTCAATGCTCCGGGCCGGGCTGCTCCTGGGCATAGTCGGCATGGTGCTACTAGCCCTCGGGCACGAACTGTGGCACTACATGGTGGGCAGGGCCATCTTCGGATTCGCCATGGGAACTGCCGGCCCGGCCGCCCGGCGGACGGTCATCGTGGCCGATCCGGCGAACCTGGGCCGCAACATCGGTCGTCTGGGGGCCTGGGACGTCGGCGGTTTCGTGGCCGGACCAATGATCGCCGCCGGTCTGAACATGATCGGCGGGTTCCGCCTCACCTTCTGGGTCATGGCGGCCACAATGGCCCTGCTGCTGCCCACCGCCTTCCGGGCCCAGCCGGATACGGCAGCACGCGACCTGGAGCGCCGCGGCCTGAAGGGCCTCATGCGCATCCGCCGCCTGAACGGCGCCTTCTTCGTGGTCTCCGCCTACTTCGTGTTCTTCGGCACCTTCGAATCCGTCTGGGTACTCGAGATGGACAGCCGCGGCGCCACGAGCACCATGTTGGCCATCGGCCTCTCCCTGGCCGCCCTACCCATCCCGTTGTTCTCCCCGCTGGGGGGTTCGCTGGCCCAGCGGTACGGGGCCCGACGATGGGCCATCGGCAGCCTCGGCACAATCACCATCGTCGTCGTCTTCTACGGCATCGTCCCCGGCGTGGCTGCCCTCGTGGCCATAACCATGGCCCACTCGGTGCTGGAGGGCTTCGGATTCCCGGCTGCCCCCATGCTCGTATCCGCAGCCGTGCCCGCCGACAGACAGGCCTCGGCCCAGGGTCTAATGAGCGCCGTCGAGTTGGCCTCCGGGGCCGTATCCGCCGTAGCCGCCGCCTGGATCTACGCCGCCTACGGCGACACTGTCGTCTGGGTAGCTACTGCGATCTCCATGGCGACGCTGCTGGCCATCGGTGCGATACTCACCCGTCCAGAGGACCGGCAGCTGGTCCGACCCGGTGTTCCATCCGATCCGACCAGGAGACCATTCCAATGACAAGCGCCCTGCTCCACCCGTTCTCCCCACCGTCCATGCCCGAGGAGGACTTCGTCGAGATCGTCAGCGGAAAGGGCTCGCTGGTCTTTGACTCGAACGGTCGGGAATATGTCGACGCCATGGCCAACCTCTGGCTCTGTCAGGTCGGCCACGGTCGCACCGAGATCATCGACGCGGTCACCGAACAGATGCACAAGTTGGAGGCGTACAACACCTTCGCTCCGTTCACCAATGGGCCGGCCTCGCGGGTGGCCGACATGATCGCTGAACGGTCCCCGCACCCCGATGGGAGGGTGTTTCTCGGCTGCTCCGGATCCGAGGCGGTCGACACGGCCCTCAAGATCGCCAGGCAGGTCCAGCAGCGCCGTGGCCATACCGGTCGCCAGGTCATCGTGAGGCGCACCAACGGCTACCACGGCACCAACTTCGGCGGCACCTCAGCGCAGGGCATCGCCCCCAACCGCGAGGGTTGGGGCGACCTGGTCCCCCACTTCGTGGAGGTACCCCACGATGACCTGGAAGCCGCTGCTTCGGTCTTCGCCGACCAGGGCGATCGCATCGCTGCCGTGCTGACCGAGCCGCTCCAGGGCGCAGGAGGCGTGTTCCCGCCGGCGGACGGATACCTGGAGGGCCTGAGGCGCCTCTGCGACGACAACGGGGCACTGCTCATCTTCGACGAGGTGATCTGCGGGTTCGGCCGGACCGGAGAGTGGTTCGGCGCCCAGACCTTCGGCGTCACCCCGGACCTGATCACCTTCGCCAAGGGCGTCACCTCCGGATACCTCCCGTTGTCGGGCGTGATCCTCTCGCGCAGTGTCTCAGAGGAGTTGGAGGAACCCGGTTTCCTGTTGCGCACCGGCTACACCTACTCGGGCCACCAGGCATCGTGCGCTGCCGGCATAGCGAACCTTGAGTTGATGACCGAAGAAGGACTCGACACGCGTGCCATCCACGTGGGCGAACAGCTCCAGGAGGGCCTCCGGGCCCTGCAGTCCGATGGTCTCATCGAGTCCTGGCGGGGGATGGGCGCCGTCTACGCCGCCGAGCTGGGTCGCGACTCCATACCGGTGCGAAACGAGATCCTGGCCAACGGGGTCATAGTGCGACCCATAGGTACGTGCCTGGCGATCTGCCCACCGCTGGTCATCACCGACGACGAGGTCGGCCGGGTGATCGACACAATGGCGGCCGCCCTGCGATAGGGGCGGGACAGGGCCGTATCCGGCCACCGTTCAGCCGGTCCACCATGAGAACGCCAGCTTCTCCATCTTCAGGATCGAGAACACCTCGGTCGAGGCCACGCCGTCAATGGAGCGGATCCGGTCGTTGACCAGCGCCAGGAGGGCCGCGTTGTCCTCGCAGAGCACCTCGGCCAGGACGTCGAAGCGACCGGCGGTGATCAGCACGTACTCGGCCTCGACCAGCTCGGCCACCAACGCGGCGGCGACGCGCACGTCGCCGTCCACCGTGATTCCGACCATGGCCTGCGTGGTCAGGCCCAGGCTGAGCGGGTCCGTGACTGCGACGACCTGCATGACGCCCCGCTCGGTCAGGCGGTTGACCCGCTGACGTGCCGCCGCCTGCGACAGGCCGACCTTTGGGCCCAGCTCGGCGTACGACATGCGACCATCCACCTGCAGCTCCGAGATGATCGCCCGGTCCACGTCATCGAGCGGGAAGACCTCGCTGCGGTCCGCGTCCTTCGCTCCAACCAGCTTGTTCACATGCCCACCTCCGCCATGGACTCGGTGAGGGCCTGCCGGAGCTTCGAGGTGATCTCGGCGAACTCGTCCGGTCCGGCTATGAGCGGTGGCGCAAGCTGGACGACCGGCTCGCCCCTGTCGTCGGCACGGCAGATGAGACCCAGCTCGAGCAGCCGGTTCGAGAGGAACCCCCGCAACAGGTGCTCGCGCTCCTCATCGTTGAACGAAACCCGGTCGGTTCGGTCCTTCACCAGCTCGATGCCGTAGAAGTAGCCGGCACCCCTGATGTCACCGACGATGGGCAGGTCGGCCAGGTCATCCAGGGCTGCACGGAATGCCGACTCGTTGGTCCGAACGTGTTCGAGGATGTTCTCGTCCTCGAAGATCTTCAGATTGGCCAATGCCACAGCGCAGCTGACCGGGTGGCCGGCGAAGGTGATGCCGTGCAGGAACGACTCGCCGGTACCCACGAACGGTTCGGCCACCTTGTCGCTCACGAGCATCGCGCCGAGGGGCGCGTAGCCGGAGGTCAGACCCTTGGCGCAGGTGATCATGTCCGGCTGGTAGCCGTAGCGCTCGCACCCGAACATGTACCCGATCCGACCGAAGGCGCAGATCACCTCGTCGGAGACGAGCAGCACGCCGTACCGGTCACAGATCTCGCGCACCCGCGCCCAGTAGCCGGGCGGCGGGGTGAAGCAGCCTCCAGCGTTCTGGACCGGCTCCAGGAAAACAGCGGCGATCGTCTCGGGTCCTTCCCGGAGGATGGCCTCCTCGATCGCGTCGGCGGCATGCAAGGTGCAGTGGGGGTCGTGCTGACAGGTCGGGCACCGGTAGTGGTTGGTCTCGGGCACCTTGACGGCGCCGGGGACCAGCGGTTCGAACACGGTCTTGATGGAGTCCAGACCTGTGATGGACAGGGCCCCCATGGTGGTGCCGTGGTAGGCGAGGTTGCGGCTGATGACCTTGACGCGGTCGGGCTGGCCCTTCAACTTGAAGTACTGGCGTGCCAGCTTCCACGCCGACTCGACAGCCTCGGAACCGCCGGTGGTGAAGAACACCCGGTTCAGGTCGCCGGGAGCCAGCTCTGCCAGCTTCGCCGCCAGCTCGATGGCCGTCGGGTGGCCGTAGGTCCAGATCGGGAAGTAGCCGAGCGTCGCCGCCTGATCGCCGGCAGCCCGGGCCAGCTCGGGCCGGCCGTGGCCAAGCTGGCTGACGAAGAGGCCGGAAAGGCCGTCGAGGTACCGGTTGCCCTCGGCATCCCAGACGTGACAACCCTGGCCTCGTTCTATGACGCGGGTTCCGTCAATGTCGTTCTTGAGGACCGAGAAGTGGCCCCAGAGATGCCTCTCGGCCAGTTCCGCCAACCGCCTGTGTTCGCTCATCGTCTGCTCTCCACATCGTGTGATCGTGATCGGGCCTGACCGGCTGAAGCCGCCAGGTGCCCGGGTTCGTCCGCCCGGGGGTGGGGCGGGAGCGCTCCGTGCGCCCCCGCCCCACCGGCCCGGAAGGGAGGGCGGTCCTAGCCGCGTGCCCGTGTCAGGGCATCGGTGAACTCGATCTCGAAGTCACCGGTGTCCTTGATGAACTCGAGACGCTTCATCGTCTCTGCCGACGGGTAGATGATCTGGTTGTCCAGGACCTCCTGGTCGATGAACTCCTCGGCAGCCCCGTTCGGGCTGGCGTACCAGTTGAAGTTGGTCAGCTGGGCACCGTTGTGGGCGTCCAGCAGGAAGTTCATGAAGGCGAACGCCGTGCACGGGTGCGGGGCATCAGCCAGGATGGCCATGCCGTCTACCCAGATGGTTCCTCCCTCATCGGGCACGAAGTAGGTGTACTCGCTTTCACCCTCCTCGAAGTCCCAGAGGAAGTTGCCGCTGTAGCCGTGGCCGACGATGGTCTCACCGCTGACGATCAGCTCGCTGTACTGGTCCGAGTCGAACGCAGCGACCCGACTGACGGCGTCGGCGATGACCGCCTCGGCCTCGGCCAGCTCGTCGACTGACGTCGAGTTCAACGAATAGCCCAGGTACTTGAGCGCTGCGCCAACGGTCTCCCGTGGATCGTCCAGCAGGGTGATGGCCCCATTCAGCCCGTACTGCTCGGCGAGGCTGGCGTCAAACAGCAGACCCCATGTCTGTGGCACGTCACCGGTCACCCCGAGGTCGACACCGACACCGGTGGTTCCCCACTGGTAGGCCGATGTGTACGTGCTGCCCGGATCGAAGGGCGGGTCGGCGAACTTGTCTGCGATGTTGGACCGGTTGGGAACCGCCGCAACCTGAACCGGCTGGATCATCGCCTCTGAGATAAGGATTGAGATCATGTAGTCGGACGGAACAATCATGTCGTAGCCGGATCCGCCGTGCTCCACCTTGGCGAACATCTCCTCGTTGGACGGGTAGAAGTCCTCGATGACCGAGACCCCGAACTCATCCTGGAACGCCGTGATCAGGTCAGGGTCCATGTACTCGGACCAGTTGAAGAACGCCAGATCGCCGTCGGTCTCCCCGAAAGCGCACTGCTTGAAGGCCGAGGCCTCGTCAGCGTCGCTTCCACATCCGACGGCCACGACGCTGATCGCCCCCAGCAGGGCTACCGCTCGCATCCACTTCCTCATATCTTTCACCTTTCCTCCCTCCCCGAGCCAGTTGCCCGGGAGAACACCAGCGACGCCAGCACGAGGCTGATCGACGCCGTCAACATCACGACCGACACGGAGTTCACGAGAGGGCTGACGCCCTTTCTCAACATGCCGAACACGTACACGGAGATCGGGGTGGCGCCTACAGCCGCCACGAAGCTGGAGACGACGACGTCATCCAGCGAGATGGTGATCGCCAGGAGGGCACCACCGATCACGCCCGGCATGATCTGCGGAAGCGTGACCCGCCGGAATGCCTGCCAGCGGTTTGCATAGAGGTCGGCCGCCGCCTCCTCCATGGAGGCGTCGAGGTTGGCGAGGCGTGCCCGTACGACCACCGAGACGAACGAGATGTTGAAGGCCACATGGCTGAAGACCAGCTTCTCCAGGCCGGACGTGAGGTCTATGCCGGGGATCACGTTGAACCACTCGGCCGTCTCGCCGAAGAACACGAGCATCATCACGGCCATGGTGACGTCGGGAATGATGATCGGGAGGTAGAGAACCGCATCGAAGGCCTTCTGGCCCCACCAGCGGAAGCGTTCCAGGGCCAGGGCGCTGGCGGTGCCGAGTACCACGGCTATGACCGTGGAGAAGAGGCATACCTTGACCGACACCCAGATCGACTTCTGGACGTTGTCGTTGTCCAGGAATGCCTCATACCAGCCGAAGGTGAAGCCCTTCCAGTTGCCCACCGCATTGCTGTCGTTGAACGAGAAGATGAACAGGACCACGATCGGCGCGTAGAAGAAGACGAAGACGAGCAGCGAGTGGCCGCGCAACCACCATCTGGAGAACCCCTGCGGCTCAGCGGTCGACCTGGCGACGCCCTTGTTCACAGGTTCTTCGCTCCGGACCGGAAGTACAGCAGGGTGCCGAGCAGCATCACAGCCAGCACAACAACGGAGACGGCCGCTCCGACCGGGCCGTTTCTCGCAGACAGGAACTGCAGCACGATGTAGCTGCCCAGCAGGCCCTCCTTGTTGCCTCCCAGGATCGCCGGTGTGACATAGGCGCCGAAGCTCGGAATGAACACCAGGATCGAACCGGCTATCACCCCCGGCTTGGACAATGGCCAGACCACGCGCCGGAATGCACCCCAGCCATTGGCGTAGAGGTCCCGGGCCCCTTCCACGAGGCTCCAGTCGATCCGCTCGATGGCCGCGTACAGGGGCAGGACCATGAACGGCAGGTATCCGTATACCAACCCAAGGATCACCGCGTTGGTGGTGAACAGGATGCGGCCGTCGCTGAGGCCGGTGGCCTGCACCATCTGCGTCACCAGCCCGTCACTGTCCAGCAGGACCCTCCAGGCATATGTACGGATAAGGAAGTTGGACCAGAACGGGATCATGATCCCGATGAGGAGCAGGTTGCGCGTGACCGCGCTGCGCGTGGAGATGAAGTAGGCCAGCGGATAGGCCAGCAGGATGCAGATGACCGTGGTCAGGGCTGCCACCCAGAGGGACCGCCACGCAACCGTGAGAACGATGTCGTCTCCGAGGCGGGCATAGGCGTTGAGGTTCCAGTCCCGGAGTTCCGTCCGGCCGCTGCGGGTCCGGGTGGCGAACGAGTAGGCGACGACTATCCCCAGGGGGATTACGAAGAAGATCAGCAGGTAGAGGATGGCCGGCAGGCCGAGCAGGAACCCCTGGCGGGCCTTTGCCCGCTCGGCCTGGCGTTCCAGCCCCGGCGTCGCCACAGGGGACGGATCGTCCACGCCGAGTTCTTCGTCAGGCGGAGCCGTGACGGACATCAGCCGGTTACCACCGCGGCGTGTCCGGGTTCGAACGACACAGTGACGTCGTCTCCGACGTCGCGCCGGTCCATGGCCAGGGTGGCTGGACAACGGACCTCTAGATGCATCCAGTCGATGCCGATTCCATAGACGATCGCGTTGCCCAGGTAGGTGACCGTCTCCACCCGGCCCTCCAGGTGGTGGAGGCCCGGAGGTGCCTCGCCACGACGATGCACCGTGAGGCGCTCCGGCCTGACGGTCACAGCCACGGCTTCGCCCGATGGCTGATCAGATGGCAGGCGGAGGCGCTGGCCGTTGGCCAGGACCACCTCGTCGGCCGAGGCCACCGTTGCCTCCAGGAAGTTGCTCTGTCCGATGAAGCCGGCCACGAACCGGGTGGTGGGTCGTTCGTAGATGGCCTCCGGTGTGTCCACCTGGAGCAGGCGACCATCGTGCATGACGCCGATCCGGTCGCTCATCGTGACCGCCTCCTCCTGATCGTGGGTCACGTAGATAAAGGTGATCCCGACCTCGCGCTGGAGGTTCTTCAGCTCGTACTGCATCTGCTGGCGGAGCTTCAGGTCCAGAGCACCCAGCGGCTCGTCCAGAAGGAGCACCTCTGGCCGGTTCACGAGCGCCCTGGCGAGGGCGACGCGTTGCTGCTGGCCTCCGGAGAGCTGCCCGGGCTTGCGATGGGCCAGGCTGCCCATCTCCACGAGCTGGATGGCCCAGTCGATCAGATCGGCACGCTCTTCGGCCGGGACCTTGCGCATCTCCAGGCCGAATCCGATGTTCTTCGCCACCGTCATGTGGGGGAAGAGGGCGTAGTTCTGGAACACCGTGTTGACGGGTCGTTTGTTGGGCGGCCGTAGCCCCATCTCCTCACCGTGGATCCGGATGGAACCGGCGGTCGGGAGCTCCAGGCCGGCGATCATGCGGAGGGTGGTCGTCTTGCCGCAGCCCGATGGGCCCAGTAGCGAGAAGAACTCGCCGTCGGCGATCGTGAGGTCGAGGTTGTCCACTGCTGTGACCTCGGTACCCGACCGGTCCCCGAACCGCTTGACGACTCCGTGGAGCTCCACCGCCGTTCGCGGCCCGTCTGTTGTGTCATGCATCGACTCAGGTCCTCCCCCTGCCTCATCGACTCCCCCACCCGCAGGCATTACCATCCGGGATGTGCCGCATGCTACTGATTTCGTCGTACCCATGCCAGCCCTACGACGAATTCAGTCTTGTATGTCTGTTACAACGATCTTTTCCGTCGTTTCCCACACCCGACCGGTGAGAGCGTCATGAGCGCAGAGGCGATCGCGACGCTGGCACTTGCCGAAACCCGACCGGAGGTGTTCTGGCTGGATCAGCCCGAGCGACCGGAGCCGTCTCCATGTCTGGACACCGATCTGAACGTCGACCTCGTCGTCGTGGGTGGTGGCTTCACCGGGCTCTGGACGGCGCTGACCGCCATAGAAGCCGACCCCGGCAGGTCGATCGTCGTCCTGGAGGCCGACACCATTGCCTTCGGCGCATCCGGACGCAACGGTGGCTTCTGCGAGGCCTCGCTCACCCACGGGCTCGAGAACGGCGTCGGCCACTGGCCCGCCGAAGTCGACAAGCTCCTCCACCTCGGCGACGGGAACCTGCAGGGGCTACTCGACGCCATACACCGCCACGACATCGACTGCTCACCGGAACCGACAGGTGCGCTGAACGTGGCAGTCACCCCGTGGCAGGCCGACTCCCTGCTCGACAGCGCCTCGCTCCACGAGGCACACGGCATGTCCGTGACCCTGCTGGATGCCGCGTCCACCCGCTCCCAGGTGAACTCACCCACCTACCTGGGCGGGGCCTGGCACCCCGACGGCGTGGTGATGCTGGATCCGGCGAGGCTGGCCTGGGGCCTGCGACGCGCTGTCGAATCACTCGGGGTGCGATTCTTCGAAAACACGCCGGCGCGATCGATCGAGGCCATAGGTGGGGGTGGGCCCACAGGCGTCCGGATCCGAACAGACACCGGTGCGGTGACCGCCAGGCGCGCCGTGGTGGCCACGAACGCGTTCCGCCCACCGATCCGTCGCATCCGCCGTTACGTCGCACCCGTGTACGACCACGTGCTGGTCACCGAACCCCTCTCGGCCGACCAGTTGTCCGCCATCGGATGGTCGAACCGCCAGGGGCTCTCCGACATGGGAAGCCAGTTCCACTACTACCGCCTAACCGCCGATGATCGGATCCTCTGGGGCGGCTGGGATGCCCTCTACCACTTCGGCAACCGGGTCGGCCCGGCGGTCGAGCACAGCCCGGGAACCTCCCGGATGCTGGCCACCCACTTCTTCGAGACGTTCCCCCAGTTGGAGGGCCTCTCATTCACCCACAGGTGGAGTGGACCCATTGCCACCACCAGCCGGTTCACCTGCGCATGGGGGACCAGCCACAACGGGGCCGTCGCATGGGCAGCCGGGTACACGGGCCTCGGCGTGGCTGCCAGCCGCTTCGGTGCGCGGGTCGCCCTCGACCTCGTCGATGGTCGCGCCACCGAACGGACCGAACTCGAAATGGTGCGCAGGTCGCCGTTTCCGTTCCCGCCCGAGCCGCTGCGCTGGCCGGCAATCCAGATCACACGCCGGGCCATTCAGCGATCCGACCAGCGCGGCGGAAAACGCGGACCGTGGCTGGCCCTTCTGGACAAGTTCGGAATCGGCTTCGACAGCTGACAAGACATAGGTTCTCGGCCATGTACCCCCGCCCGGATGTAGCACCCGGCGACGCCACCGAAGACCCCCGGTACCGGATGGTGTCGCTCTGGCACGACACGGTGCCCGGCTCGTTCGCCCCCCGCACGGCGCTGCCCGGCGACCTGGACGTCGACGTGGCCATCGTGGGCGCCGGCTACACCGCGCTGTGGACCGCGTACCACCTGCTCCGCCTGGACCCGACGATCCGGGTGGTGGTCCTGGAACGGAAGGTCGCCGGCTACGGCGCCTCGGGTCGCAACGGTGGATGGGCGCTCGGCGAGTACAGCATCAGCCCCATGGACTGGGCGGCCCGTGCCGGCACCGGTGCCGCACTCCGCCAGATGCGCGCCCTGTACGACGCCATCGACGACATCGGGCGGGTGGCCGAGACCGAAGGCATCGACTGTCATTACGCCAAGGGCGGCTGGATCGATCTGGCCCGAAGCCCGGTCCAGGCCCAGCGGATCGCCGCCGGGGTCCGTGCACGACATGACCTGGGCCTCTCGGCCGACGACGTCCGCTGGGTGGGCGCCGACGAGGCCCGCCGGTTCTGCAACGCCACAGATGTGGTGGGCGGCTGGTTCAACGCGCACGTCGCTGCCATCCACCCCTGCCGACTCGTACGGGGGCTGGCCGAAGTGGTCGAGAGCCTCGGCGGGACCATCCACGAGGAGACCGCCGTCCTCTCGATCGAACCGGCGGACGGTTCCGGATCGGCCCGTGTGGTGACCGACAGGGGAACGGTCCGAGCCGAGGTCGTAGTGCGCGCCACCGAGGGCTACACCCGGGACCTGGCCGGTCACCGCCGCACCATCGCCCCCGTCTACTCCATGATGGTGGCCACCGAGCCGCTGTCGGCTGACGTCTGGGACGAGATCGGCCTGGCTGATCGCCCCACCTTCGGAGACGGTCGGAACCTCATCATCTACGGCCAGCGGACCGCCGACGGCCGCCTCGCCGTAGGCGGTCGTGGTGCCCCGTACCGGTTCGGCTCGAAGCTGGTTTCCACCACCGGCGCCCACCACCCGATCCACGACGCGGTGGAGGCCACCATCCGACAGATGTTTCCCATGGTCGGCGACGCCGCGATCACCCACCGGTGGGGTGGCGTGCTGGGCCTCTCCAGGGACTGGACGCCGTCGGTCGGCCTGGACAGGGCTACCGGCACGGCGTGGGGAGGCGGCTACGTGGGCGACGGCGTGGCCACCGCCAAGCTGGCCGGCCATACCATTGCCGAACTGATCACCGGGACCGGGAGTGAACGGACCGACCTGCCATGGGTCGACCACCTGGCCCGGAAGTGGGAACCCGAGCCGTTCCGCTGGATCGGCATCAACGCCGGCCTCCGCCTGGCGGCGAGTGCCGACCGGGCCGAGGCCAGGACCGGCCGCCCGACCCGCCGGATCGACTGGTTGAACCGCCTCCTCCGACGTTCCTGAGCGTCGCCCAGAGCGCACGGGGGCCGCAGGCGTGGAAGCATCGGGTGGTGCCGTACTTCCCCAGGCCATCGGGCGTCATCGTTCTCCTCGCGATGCTCGGCTCGGCCTGCAGCACGGGCGTGGGCACGCAGGAGTCTGGTGTCACGCCGACGACCGTCACCACCACCGTCACGACGGTCACGACGGTCACGACGGTCACGACAGTGGTCGCGGCCTCGATCGCGACCACAGAAGTTGCGCCCCCGGTCACGACCACTGGGGTTCCATCCGCGGTCCCGACCACGGAGGTGGCGCCCACCACCTCTCCGCCGACGGTGGCGCCAGACC
>Ga0302132_10001952_pt1 | contig 11923 bp, 6 predicted proteins | sample CB9_321_MG_FD_203113 | JGI IMG/M metagenome (GOLD analysis project Ga0302132, IMG submission 203113) | Marine microbial communities from Western Arctic Ocean, Canada - CB9_32.1 | ecosystem: Environmental > Aquatic > Marine > Oceanic | place: Canada: Western Arctic Ocean | collected 2017-09-19
CGCATGAACTCCTACGGACTATACCTGTCGGTGGAGCAAGACCTCGCCCGGGATCTGCTCCTGCGCTGGGGGCTTCGTTACAGCCTGTTCGACATTCACCTGGCCTCCACGAGCAGCAGCGAGGCGGTTGACCTCAGGCCCGACGATCTCACGGGCAGCGTGGGCCTGTCCTGGAAAGCCACCAGCTCGCTTCGCGTGGTGGGCAACTTTCAGCGTGGTTTTCGCGCACCCAACATTTTTGATCTCGGCACGCTCGGGCCCCGACCCGGAAACCGCTTCAACATCCCGGCCACAGACCTCGAACCCGAAGAACTCTACAGCGTAGAGGCCGGGCTCAAGTTTGCCGACCACCGTGCCCGGGGCGAAGTGCTGGTGTTTCACGGCTGGTACCGCGACAAGATCAGCTCGGTACTCACCGGCGAGCAAACGCCGAGCGGCCGCGACATAGTGACCAGCGCCAACGTGGCGTCGGTAAAACTTCTGGGCGTCGAGGCAAACGGCAGCATCGACCTGGGCCGACGACTGGAGCTGCGCGCGGGCCTGGCCTGGGTACGTGGACAACAGGACGACGGCGACGGCAGCCGGCAACCGGCCGATCGCACACCACCCCTGTCGGGAAGCCTGGGCCTGCCCTGGCAACTGGGCGAACAGCTGTGGCTGGAACCATCGCTGCGTTTTGCAGCCCCCCAGGACCGCCTGAGCGACCGCGACCTGGCCGACCCGCGCATCGACCCGGCGGGCAGCGCCGGCTGGGCCACCGTGGAGCTGAGAGCCCGCTGGTTTCCCCGCGCCGACCTTTCGGTGACCGCGGTGCTCGAGAACCTGGGCGACGTATCATACCGCGTGCACGGCTCGGGCATGCAGTCGCCCGGATTCAATTTCAGGCTCGCCCTTGACGCGAGCTTTGACTGACCCCGGCCATCGGCAGTAGACTGCTGGCCGTGAAGCTGTCGGCCGCTGTTCTGCCTGTATCCCTGGCCCTGGCCTGCGCCGCGGTGATGGGCCTGCTGGCCTGCACCGAATGCAAGGTCGACGCGCAGCCGACAACACGCCCCGTTGATAAAACCCTCGCAGTCTTTGCCACCGACCTGCCCCGCTCTGGCCTCGCCTTGCTCGGCGGGGGACAAGCGCTGAGCATAGACGGCGTAGCCTACTCGCGCGGTCTGCTCAGTGACGAGCAACAGTGGAGGGCGCTGGTCAACAACGCCCGCGGCTCTGACTGGCCGGCGCTGGCCGACTGGAAACCCCAGCTGGACTGGAGCCGGCAGTCGCTGGCCTGGCTGGCCTTCGACGGGGCCACGCGGCAGCTGGTCTTCGAAGAGCTTCGCGACGAAAACGGCATCTCAAGCCTGGTATTTTCGGCCCGCGGACTGCGCCGTCCCGACCGCCCGCAAGGCCCGGTTTCGCTGCTGCTGCTGCGCGTCGACGGTGTCGAGGGTCCGAGCCTCCGCCTGCAGCTGAAAAAGCCCGACGGCAACCTCGTCCCCGCCACCAGCGGCCGAAAATGACCCCACCCCCCCGATCGGGTAGCGCCCGGCAATTTTTCCGACAAAAGATTGCTCTTTAAAGCGCTTTTTCCTTGCGGCGACCACAGGAAGAGTAGTAACTTGTCTACCAGCGCCCCTGGACAACCATCGGCCATGATCACCCCCTTCCGACCGGGGTGTGAGACGCTGCGGCAAGTTTGACGGGCGCAAAGAAGGAGGAGACAAATGAAGGCCAAACCGCTCACACTCGCTCGCACAAGCGCAGTCGCACTCGCGACAGCGTCGGCTCTTTTTGTACTCTCAAGCCCTGCTGCCGCCCAGGAGATCACTCACGGCCAGGCCGCGGCCACCAACATCTTTAACGGCAACCTGCGCGACCTGCCGGTGATCGAAGAATTCGTCCCCGGCCGCTCGGTCATGGAAGGACCCAAGCGGCGTATCTATCCCCGTGGCGAGGGCCCGCTCAACTGGACCACCCTCGATCAGCCCGACCCACTGCTCGCAGTGCAGCAACGGGCCAGCGCGGGGCTCAAGTTCGGCTCTACGTCGAGGGCGTTCACCACGCCAACCCTCAACTTCGACGGCCAGGGCAACAGCTTCGTCTCCCCTCCCGACACCGTGGGCGACATAGGACCCACCTACTACATACAGATGATCAACGGCGGCAGCGGCACGCCCTTCCAAGTGTTCAACAAGAGCACCGGGGTAAGCGTGGCCGGGCCCACCAACCTGCACACCTTGTGGTCGGGCAGCGGGGCCTGTTCCTCTGGCCGCGGTGACCCCATCGTCAACTACGACCAGCTCGCTAATCGCTGGGTACTGAGCGAGTTCGCGGGTAGCGGCAACCACCTGTGCGTATACGTCTCCCAGACCTCCGACCCGGTGGCCGGCGGGTGGTACGCCTACGACTTCTCCGTGCCGCAGTTTCCCGACTACCCCAAGTACGGCGTCTGGAACGACGCTTACTACGTCGGCACCAACGAGAACGCCCCGACCGTGTACGCGCTTGACCGCGCCAAGATGCTGGCAGGCGACTCCTCGGCGGCCTACGTCCGCCTGACGGCTCCCGCCCTGTCTGGCTTCGGTTTCCAGATGATGCAGCCGGCCGACGCCGACGGCACTACCGCCCCGCCCGCTGGATCACCGGGCATGCTGTTTCGCCAGCGCGACGACGAGGTGCACAACGCCGGTTCGAATAACTCGACGGAAGACTACCTGGAAATCTGGAACTTCGACGTAGATTTTTCCAGTCCGGGCAGTTCCACCCTCACCAAGGCCCAGGACATAGCCATGGCCGAGTTCGAGTCGGAACTATGCGGTCTGTCGTCGTTCGAATGCGCCCCTCAGCCGGAAACCGCTAACGGGCTCGACCCGTTGCGCGAGGTGGTGATGCACAGGGTGCAGTACCGCAACATGGGCAGCTACGAAGTCATGGTAGGCAACTTCGTCACCGACGTGGCCGGCGGCTCATCGGATCATCACGGCATACGCTGGTTCGAACTGAGGCGCACCACGGGCGCGAGCAACTGGACTCTGCACCAGGAAGGCACCTGGGCACCCGACTCGCATCACCGCTGGATGGGCAGCATAGCCATGGACGGCAGCGGCAACATAGCCCTGGGCTACAGCATAAGCAGCAGCACGCTTTTTCCGGGCATGCGCTACGTGGGCCGCACCTCGGGCGACACAGCGGGCACGATGACGACCGGCGAGATAACGATAGTGGCCGGCAGTAGCTCGCAGACCGGTAGCACGCGCTGGGGCGACTACAGTTCGATGAACGTAGACCCGGTAGACGAGTGCACTTTCTGGTACACCAACGAGTACATGCCGTCAGGCGGCAGCTGGACTACCCGCATCGCGAGTTTTCGTTTTGACAGCCCTACCTGCACTGGTGGCATCGGTGAGTGCGGCAACGACACGGTAGAGGGTGGCGAACAATGCGACGGCAGTGATCTCGGGAGCTGCCCGCTGGGTCCCTGCGACCCCGACTGTACCTGCCCCGACCCGGTATGCGGCAACAACGTCGTTGAATCTGGCGAAAGCTGCGACGGCAGCCAGCTGGGCTCGTGCTCTGTTGGCCCCTGCGACGGCGACTGTACCTGCCCGGCCCCGGTCTGCGGTAACGATATAATAGAAGAAGGCGAGGCCTGTGACGGCACCGCGACCGGCGACTGCCCCACGGGCAGCTGTGCCGTGAACTGCCAGTGCCCGGACCCGGCCTGTGGCAACAACGTGGTTGAAACGGGCGAAGAGTGCGACGGCACGCAGGATTCGGCCTGCCCCGGCCAGTGTAACGCCGCCGGAAGCGGGGCTGACGAGTGCCAGTGCCAGTCAACGACGGGCGACTGCTGCGAGGTCAACCAGGAGGGTGAGGCCGGCTGCAGTGACCCGACCATAGAGGCCTGCGTCTGTGCTCTTGATCCGTTCTGCTGTGATGAATTCTTCGGCTACTGGGATTCAATCTGCGTAGACGAGGTTGACTCGTTTGGCTGTGGAACCTGTGAAGGCGGACCGACTACGACCACCACCACTACGGCCCCGCCCACGACAACGACAACGACAACGACGACTACCGTTCCAACGGGTGGCCTGCCTGACTGCCCGGCGACCTCGTCCGGGGTCTGCGATGGACCGCTCAAGGGTAGCCTGTCGATCAAGGATAACGGTGGCAGTACCAAGCTGCTGAAGTGGAAGTGGCTCAAGGGCAGTATCCCGGTCCCGACAGTGTTCGGCGACCCGGTGTTCGGCGATACCGGCCTCGCTACCTGCGTCTACAACACCACTCTCGCCAGCGAGCTGCAGGTGGCCGGCGGTACGGGCTGGAGCTCTAACTCCAAGGGGTTCAAGTACAAGGACACGACCCTTTCCCAGCACGGGGTCAAGATCATAAAATTGCAATCCGGCAATTCCTCCAAGTTACAGCTGCAGGCCAGGGGCGAGTCGACGCCCATGCCCACGCCGGCCGGGCCGGGCATAATGTTCGACATGTCCGCCGGTGTCGTCGTACAGATGCACAGCGCCACCGGTAACTGCTGGTCTACGGGTTTTTCCAGCGTGGACGTGAAGAAGAACAGGGCGAACCTGTTCAAGGCCAAAAAGTAGCCCGGCAGCGGGTTTACGCGCTCCATCAAGGTGGCTGGCGCCCGGTTTATCGGGGTCGCCAGCACCTCGGCCCGGGCCCTTCCGTTGCGGCGTCGCTCTTGAGCGGTTAGCCTGCCGCCGGTGAGCACCAACCAAGTCCGAGGCCATCTGAGACAAGGCGCCATCGCCTTGGGAATCTTGTCGGCCTGCCTGCTCTATACGCTGCTGCCCATCTGGAGCCAGGGACCGTCCACCGTCGTACCTGCAGTGGAGCGCCCCGAAAGCTGGCAGGCGCTGGTGGAAAACGACGTCCGCTTCGGCGCCTGGGGCACCAGCCGCAACGCCTGGGCGCTTACCCACGAACCCTGGAAGTTGTTTGACGCCGAGCCCTGCTACCCCGCGACCAATACCCTGGCTTTCGGCAACCCCATGATCTCGCTGGGCGTCCTGGGAGCCCCGGTGCGACTGCTGGTCGGCGATCCGGTGCTCACCTACAACGTAGTTGTTGCACTGGTCATACTGGGAAGCGCAATGGCCATGTTCATGCTGGTGCGTAAGTGGACCGGCGAGCCGGCTGCAGCACTGGCGGCCGGAATACTGTTTGCCTTCCACCCGGTGGCATTGAACGGGCTGCACCACCTGTTTACCTACGACCTGTCATGGATCATATGGGCCCTGTTCTTCGGATACCGGCTGTTTCACGACGGACGATTCAGCGACGCATTTCTGCTGGCGGTGGCACTTGTCATGCAGATGGGTGGCAGTTACTACGCCGCACTTTCTGGACTCATTGTAGGAATACCAATGGCGACGTGGACCGTGTGGTGCAACCGCAATCGTCGGTTTCCTGCGGTCCCGCTGGGCTTGGCCGTGGTGCTGGTAATAATCGGCGGAGTCCTTATTTACCTGCCCTTCCTTAACACGGGGGCCGAACTCGATTCGAGAGTCAGCTTGCAGACCTTCGCCGCGTGGAGGGGCTTTCTGCCGGGCGGAACTCGCTTTGAAGGCTGGTGGGTACTGCTGCTGGTCGCGGCCGCTTTTGCCCCCCTGCCGGGCAGTCAGAAAAATCGCACCCCGCCGACCGCCAGCAATCCGCGCTGGCCCCTGCTGGCAGCCACCGTCCTGGCCGTGATAGTAGCCACCGGCAGCGGTACGAACCTGGCCAGGCTGCTACCCGGTTTCGAGACTATCCGCGTCCCCTCATTTATCCTGGGGGGTGCCCACCTGGCGCTTTCAGCCCTGGCCGGCCTGGGCGTAGCGGTATTACTGGCCCTGGTCCCGGCGAAGCGCAAAAAGCCGGCGGGGCTGATCCTGGTTCTTGCCACGCTGGCGTTCACCCTGCGCTTCCCCTTACCCGGCTCAGAACCCCCGGCGATCTACGCGTTAGAGGTGAGGCCGGCCAACGAGGAACTCGAGCTCTTCGACACCCTTGAGAGGCACGGAAACAGCGGGCCGTTGCTGGAATTACCCTACCCCGAGAACGACCTCACACCACAAACCAAGTCGCTGCTACTGACCTCCTACCATCACCGGCGGACGTCGGCCTGTTACAACTCCTATGCCCCGCCGGAACTCGAACAGGTAGCCGCCATCGCCCGCGACGTACCGTCACCGCCAGCCATTGCCGCCGCCCGGCACCTGGGATTCACTACTATCGTGGTGCGCCACCCCGGGGATGATCAAAAGGCCACGGCGTTGCTCGAACGCATGAAGAAAGTATCTGAGAACCCGAACAGTGGCCTGCGCCTTCTTCACTCCGGCGAGTCGCTGTCAGCCTTTACGCTCAGCGCGAACGACTGACGCGACAAGCGCCGCTGCGAACCCCGCGCGCGTAGCTCGTGCCGGCAGCGTTTATGAAAGTACCACTGTTGCCGAAGTTCTTGCCCCAGCCAACGTCGCGGATTCCACTGGGGCCATAGCCCCCCGACGTCGAGGACCAGTAGCCCGACGACGCGGTCGGGCCGAAGACCGGATCGATGCAGGGTGGCGAAGCATCGTGACTGCAATCAACGAGAGTCTTGAGCTGGCCTATGGTCGGCAGCTGCCAGTCGCAGACCCCGGCCAGGCAGGCTCCGCGAGTGCCGTTAAGTCGACCGAGAAAATCGAGAAACACGGCGCCGTCGCCCGGCGTGCCACCACGGTCGCAGCTGCCGTCTTTATCAAGGTCCCGACACCAGTCGTAGGTATTGTTAACGTGGTGGGTATCGTCGCAGCTGCGGTCGGGCTCGGTCGCTGTCAACGACTTCGAGTCGCAGAACACCGCGGTGCCCAGCTCACCGGTCTTCTTTTCCCACAGCAGGCCGGTCGAATGATCAGCCACGGTACCGTCGCCGCAGTCCTCGAAGCGAGGCACGAGTTCTCGTGTGATCAGGTTGCGCGCCCTGCCCTGGCCAGCATCCGCGAAGGCCCGTTCGCCCAGTGCACCAACAAGCGCGGCCTGGTTCACCGTCGCGTCGGAGCCCCGCTCCGTGCTGGGTCCGCAGCCGGTAAGGCCCAGGCCTGCCGTCACCGCTATTATTGCCAGGCTGCTCGATAATCTCATTTTTAAACTCCCAAGGGATCTGACCCTGCCGCGGGCGGCGTTAAGCCTCAACTGCAGGTCACCGCACCGCAGGAGATTTCACAGGATACCAGCCCCACGCTGCTACAAGTAATCCGCTTAGCTTGGTCTTCATATGTAATTCCCGGGGGACTCGATCCGAGATCCGCGAGCCTACCACCACAGACGCCCCCCTGTCCTGGCGGGGGTGGCGTATTCGTTCGGAAGTCTCGACCGTACCAACGCGGCCGGAACGGCGTCCAGCCTGCGCGCCAATAAAAGCCGCTCTCATCCCCGAACGAGTGATAAGACCAGAAGCGGGAACAGAAGAACAGGGGAAAAACCGTCACGGATTGCCAGCCCCTCCGAGGTGGAGGAGAGACTGGTTGAGGATTCCGAGTCGTGCTCCTTCAGCCAGACTCGGACACCTCTACGTGAAGCTACATCCGCGGGACGGAACGCGGCACCTGGCTATGCGGCCTGGCTGACCCGATAGCGAAGCGGGAGCTTTTTTAAACCCACCACGAAGCTGGCCTCGATCTGCTCCGGCTCCCCAGCGAGCTCGAGTGAATCGATTCTGCTGACCAACTCGCACAGCAGCGCGCGCTGCGACGCGCGCGCCAGATGGGCGCCGAGGCAGAAGTGCTCGCCGATTCCGAACCCGAGATGTGGATTCGGGTCGCGGTCAACGCGGAACGCGAAGGGGTCCTCGAAAATCGACTCGTCACGATTTGCCGAACCGTAAAAGAGCACGAGGTTGTCGCCCTTGCTGAGCTTCTGTCCGTGGAAGTCGAGGTCCTTGGCGACCACCCGCTTCATGTAGTTAACGGGGGAGGCCCAGCGCACGATCTCTTCGACTGCGCTGGGAATCAGCTCCGGATTGCGCTTGAGCTTCTCGTACTCGCCGGGGTTCTGCGCCAGGGCGCAGATGCCGCCTGCCAGTGCGTTCTTGGTGGTGTCGTGTCCGGCCGTGAACGTGATCAGGTAGTAGCCGAGGGTCTCCATCAGGCCCATCGGCTCGCCATTCACCTGGCCATTGGCGAGCAGGCTCGCCAGGTCGTCCGTTGGGTTCGCGCGCCGATCCTCGATGATCCCGTTGAACAGCTCAACGAACTCCATCGCCAGCTCCTCCGCCGACTTGGACCGGTCGTCGCCCTTGCGCTGAAGGTCCGGATCGTCCGAGCCAAAGAGCTCCTGGGTGAGCCTGAGGAGCTGGGGCTCCTTCTCGCGGGGTACGCCGAGGACGGTCGAGAGAATGCGAAGCGGATGCGCGACAGCAACGTCGTTGGCGAACTCGCACTCGCCCTCGCCCCCGCTGGCTTTCTCGACCAGGCTCTCCACCTGATTGAACGCGCTCTCCCTTACCACGGGGGCGACCATGCGCTCGATGGCTCGCGCCGTGAACCAGTGGGACGCGACCTTGCGGTAATCGCGATGCTCGGGTGGATCCATGGTAATGATCACCTTCATCTGGCCGATGCCCTTATCGGCCTCGATTATGGCCTTCTGCTCTTTGCTATCCAAGGTGATGCCTGAACCACTCAAGAAGAGGTCGGGCTGCTTGGAAATCTCGCAGATGTGCTCGTGGCGAACGACGGGATAGAAGGGATCGAAGCCGGGGGGATCGCAGAACTGCAGTCGATCCAATCGGCGCAGCTCGCTCCATTGATCATGGGGAATGCCGCGCTCCCCGTAAGCACTCGGTGAGATCAGATCAAGCGCGTTGATGTCGGGCACTTGCTCTTCTCCCACGTAGCGCTTGGTGATGCCAGAGACCTGTTGTGTCCGTAGGATCGCCGTGGCCACCGACATGAGGCGAACCAGCCCCTGAAGCGACGTGCAAAGGTGAGTGAGGGTAGTGGCGGAGAGGGTGGGATTCGAACCCACGGACCCCGGAGGGTCACACGATTTCGAGTCGTGCTCCTTCAACCGGACTCGGACACCTCTCCATTAAAGCGTTTCAGCGGCCGGTAACGCAGCCCAACACGGGGACTATACTTCGCGCAGAGCGGGCTAAGCAAACATGCCTGCCGCCCGGCCGCTGCGAGTCAACGCCGCAGTTATTCAACCCGCCCACCTTCAGTCCCTGCCCCGGCGCTCAGCGAAGAATTCGCCGAGCAAGCGAGCCGACTCTTCGGCCAACACCCCACCTTCTACCGTAAAACGATGGTTGAGCCGCTCGTCTTCAGCAAGACGGTAGAGGCTTATGGCCGCACCGGCCTTGGCATCGAGGGCGCCGTACACCAGGCGTTCTATGCGTGCCTGCACAAGCGCCCCCATGCACATGGCGCAGGGCTCCAGCGTAACGTAGAGCGTCCCCCCGGTGCGGTGGTTACCAAGGCTGGCGGCAGCAGATCTCAATACAACTATCTCGGCGTGCGCGGTGGGGTCGGTGTCGCCCACTGTACGATTGGCGCCGGTGGCGACCACCTTGCCATCCACCACCAGTAATGCGCCCACCGGAACCTCACCGGCGAGTGCAGCCGAACGCGCCTCGCCGAGGGCCGAGCGCATGTACGCAACGTCTGCCGTTTCGGCGGAAGTGTTCACTTTCCCGTGGGACGGGGTGGCACCATTATCCGGGCCTTGGTGGTATCGCGCGACGGTAGCTTTGGAGGCAAGGCCGGGCGCGCGACCTTGGGCGGCGGCACAACCCGCTTGGGCCTGGCCGACGAATCTGCCTTCTGGGATGCGCGCCGGGCAGACCTCGCAGCAGGCTTGACCTCGAGCGCGGCCGGGGCCGGCTGCTCGTAGGTTTCAGGCAACGGGTACAGCAGTGCGCCCACGGCAGCCACCACTGCTACCAAAACAAAAATGTATCCCCAGGCGCGTGGCATAGATTCCGATCCCCGTGCACCAGCTTAGCGAAAGCAGGGCGCGCGCGCACCCCCACGGGTAAAAACGCACCGCCCGTGGGCCGCTAAAAGCAGGTCAGGGTCACCGGCTGGCCAACCGATTTCTGCAGCAAACGCAGGGCGTCGCTGGCACTCACGATGCCGTTCGCGTCAACATCGCACACGCTCAGGGCACAGGTCTGGCTGCCCACGGCCGCTTGCAGCGCGAACAGCGCGTCGGCGGCGGTGATGTTGCCGTCGCCGTCAGGCGGCGGGGCCGGGTCGCCGCAGACCGAGCAAGTTCCGTTGTCAGTGCCCGTGCACACGCCCAGCACGCAGATATCGTCGCTGGTGCAGGTGTCACCGTCGTCACAGGAACCGCTCGCCCCAACATGGATGCAATCGAACGTCCCACAGGAGTCGGTGGTACACACGTTGCCGTCATCGCAGTTCGCGTTGGACGCCGTGTTCACGCAGGTGTTGGTGCCGAGATCACAGCTGTCGTCGGTGCAGGCAATGCCGTCATCGCAGCTGGATGTATTCTGGCAATTTCCACTGGATTGATCGCAGACGTCCACCGTGCAGCCGCTGCCGTCGTCACAGATGGGCACCCCGGGATAACCCGGGGTCTGGGCTATGCAGGTCTCCAGCTGGCAGTCTGCCGCGCAACCATCACCGTCGACCAGGTTGCCATCGTCGCAGCTCTCCGTGTGATCGAGTTCGCTGTTACCACACACCGGGCAACCGATCAGGATCTCGTTGAGCGACAGTACAACCGCGGGAGTAGCCGTTGCGGCAATCGTGGGTACCTTGGCCGGGTCACGATAAATGACCTCGTTCTGGCCGCCGACGCCACCAGCCTGCAGCTTGCTGCCAGCGGCGAAGCCACCGCTCTCGCGCAGGGTGATCGAGTTGACGCCGTAATCTCCGTTGGTGTTGAGGTCGGCCGTAGATGTGGCATTCAAACGGCACAGGTCAAGCGTGATCGATCCGTTGGTGACACCAAGGGGCGTACCGGTGGATTTCACCGTGCCTGACAAGGTAGTGTCACCTGTCGTGGCAGACAGGTCCACCGAGCCTCCCTCGCCGTTTCCCGTTCCCGACGCATCTATGGAACCTGCCAGGACGAGAACGCCCTCGGGGTCGATGGACACGGTTCCACCAAAGCCGCCGCTCGCATCTATTTCCGAACTGGCCCCCAGTGTCAGGTCGTTGCCCGAAAACTCGGCTATAGACACGTCGCCGCCGGTACCCTCAGAACCCTTGGCGTTGGCCCTTATCTGTCCATCGATCGTGATGTTGCCGCTGGCAGACAGGTCTATGGCCCCGCCATCACCGTCGGGCAAAGCGCCCGTAGCGCTCAGGCGCACAAATTCTCCCAGCACGATGTTGCCCAGTACGTCCAGGTCAAAGTCTCCGCCCCAACCGCCGAACTCGTCGACCGGCCCCTGCCCGTCGGCGCTCAAGATCACGCGGTTGCTGTTGGTACCACCGCTCAGGATCAAGTCACCGCCCGAGTAGATGCTTATCGAGCCCCCATCCTCGGCGTCGCCGGTAGCGTTGACCGAAATGTCTCCGGATACCGTTACCACCGTGTCACCGTCCAAGGTGATATCTCCGCCGCCGCCGCCGCCCTTGCTGGTCAACTCGGCAGTAGTGCTGACACTCCCAACCTGCGACAGTATTTCGATGGTACCGCCGAAGCCGAAGGGCTTGCCGTTGGCGTCGATTTTTCCGTTGACGGCGACGTCGCCCCTCGCGATGACGTAAAACTCGCCACCGTCGGACTCTTCAATCACCGAAGTACCGAAAACGTTGTTGTTACCGCTCAGCGTGACGTCGCCGCCCGCGAGAAGAGTGATTGCTCCCGCGAAAACGGCGTTGCCCTGTATGTTTGAGCCTATGCTCATGTTGCCAGTGCTACCGGCCGTGCAGGTGCCGCCCGGGCCGCCCAGCACAGTGCAGGTGGGATCGCTCAC
>Ga0302132_10001954_pt1 | contig 11921 bp, 8 predicted proteins | sample CB9_321_MG_FD_203113 | JGI IMG/M metagenome (GOLD analysis project Ga0302132, IMG submission 203113) | Marine microbial communities from Western Arctic Ocean, Canada - CB9_32.1 | ecosystem: Environmental > Aquatic > Marine > Oceanic | place: Canada: Western Arctic Ocean | collected 2017-09-19
TGAAACTTTTTATAACTAAACTTCTTTGGGAGAATAACAATGAGCTGGGATGTAGCAACATCTGGTTCGTATGCAGTAACCACGTACAATAACGGCGCGGCTATTACATTCGTAACCAAGACTGGAGAAGTCCACAAGATAGATCCAGAAATTAATAGCTTCATGGCTTCCGGTACAATGCATTCTCGCTATAGTACCAGATTCGATGATCCAAGATACTATAGTGGTGACTCAGCAAGCTAAGGAGTAAGCAATGCCTATTAATGTGCCTCAGAGTGTTTTTGATAAATACTATGATGTAATTGATTCCACATTTACAATATTTGGCGTTACTTGCAAATTAGTTTATATTGAGACAGTGGAGGAAATATCGACTTCGTATGATAACTTCCCTACGCACAACTCTATTAGTGCTCACAGACGTGGGCCCGGAGTTCCTGCGTTTGTGCGGGAGACTACGGTGTTAAGAGAAGTGGAAAAGACAGAGGAAATAAAACTCAAGGTTTACTGGGATAGTAGGGCTTGGGTTAAGGTGGGTAGTAACATTGTTATCCCAGATAATTCCATACAGACTATATCATATATGACAGATCTTCCTAAGATACTTAGGGCAAAAGAACTGATAGTTCATAAAGATATAGAAAGTTATGGAGATATAAGATTCAAAAAAACTGGAGAACACTACCCGATGGGTTTAAAACAAACTAGATATGTTGCTTGTTTTTGGGAGCGTACATAATGTCTATATCCATCAAGTTGTTAGATAGCGTAAGGAGTATAGAGAAGAAAGTCAACGCGGCAATAGCAAAGCAGGCTAATTCTATCACTTCTAAAAACGATCAACCGTCTAGAAGGAAGATATACTCTTTTGTGTATGGATGTATTCAGGAACAGCCTGAGATAGCCAGCTTAAGATCTGGAGGTCAAGGTTCTTTGGCTGCTCAGTTTGGTATACCTGCTGGGCAAGAGTCTTCCGTAGCTGACGCTATCGTGACTTCAATAGCTGCAGCAACAAAGGTGAACATAAGTAAATTCAATCAAAAACTACAAGGTAGCATAGAAATCAGTTTCCAACCAGCAAGCTTCGCCAACCTGTCAGGCTTGCCCGGGACTGTTATTCATACTGACCTTGGGGTAAGGTTGGAATGGCTAGATTGGCTATTAAAAGAGGGTGGCCGTGTTATCATTGTTGGTTACGAGTATGCAGCCAGTAGCGGCGGTAGGTCTAGGGGTGGTATAATGAGGGCCGGAAATTCATGGAGAGTTCCAACGCAATTTTCTGGAACTGCAGACGATAATTTTATTACAAGAGCCTTTGCTGATAGAGAGAAAGAGTTACAGGGACTTCTTGGTAGTTTCCTAGGAAGTAAATTTTAAGTAGGAGATTAAAAATGGGAGTGTACGACCTAAAGGGCTTTGAGGATGTAACTAAGCTCAATTTAACAAATCATATACAAGACAACATGGTAGAATTCTTGGACTGGGCACTGCTCCACAAGGGTAACTACTTTAACGTGGATCTAGGAGAGTTATCACCTGCGGGAGATGATTACAGTAGGCTTCGCCTATCTTCAGATCCTAACCACACAGCAGGACGGGTTTGGGAGGGATTTAGAGGAAACTGGGTCTGGCAAAGCGGGGTTAATTATAGCCCAGCTCCCATTGTGGGAACAGAGGATGCCAATCCGGGTATATCTGGTGTTTACGTTGATAGCACCTTTTATCCTAGTAACACAGTTGGAACTTATGCTCATCATGTTGATTATTTTAACGGTCAAGTTATATTTGACACGGCTATACCAACAGGAAGCAAGGTTCAAGCTGAATACAGTTACAAGTGGATAAACATAGTATATGCCAACAGTATTCCTTGGCTGAGGGAGGTTCAGTATAGGTCTTATGACATTAATTCTAACTTTCTACAACAAGGAAAAGGAGAATCGGACACTCCACCAGAAACTAGACTGCAGCTGCCAGCTATAGCGGTCGAAATCGTCCCAAAAAGATCACTCAAGGGTTATCAACTTGGCGGTGGTCAATGGGTTTATACTGACGTATTATTCCACTGCCTCGCAGAGAATGATCTAACTAGAAATGAGTTAGTTGATATGATTTCCCTACAGGGAGATAAAAAAATGCCTGCTTTTGACAGCAATTTAGTTGCTGAAAGCGGTGATTTTCCTATCGACTACAAAGGAACACCAGTCTCTGGAGCTTTAACGTTTCCTCAGCTTGTTGTCAAGCATGAAGGGACGTATGTCAGGTTTTTAAACCCGTCTATTCAGGGGATGGATATGATAAATAACAACATGTATGGTGGAATTGTTAAGATAACCACTGAAGTAATTAAAAACTCAATTTAATTTTGTTTTGTGTATAATACATTAGACAATACTTTCTAAACTAGGAGAGAAGACAAATGGCTCAAAATAATAGAATTTTCTACGCTTGTCAAGCTGTAGCATTTAGACCACTGGGCGACGGCACTGCCGCAGCCTATACGGTAGCTCATGGTGTGCAAAGCGTAGGCATAACGACTAACTTCAATCTAGAGCAAGCCTTCGAGCTTGGTCAAGTCCAAATTTATGAAAATATCGAAGGATTGCCAGATGTTGAGTGCACGCTAGAGAAGGTGCTTGACGGCTATCCACTTCTCTACCACTTAGCGTCGATGGGTGCTGAGTCCGCAGGGCTTGTTGGTAGAAGTAAGGAGCGTGCTGACTGTGCTTTAGCTATCTATAGCGACGGTCAAGACTCTGTTAATGACGGCGGTCAAACTAAACCATCAACCACAGTATATATGTCAGGTATGTACCTGAACAGTGTTAGCTATACAATTTCCACAGATGGAAACGCAACGGAGTCGGTTACTCTTGTTGGAAACCATAAAGAGTGGATTAAGTTTGACGACGCATCTCAAGCTAACACCATCAACAAAACCAACCAAACTGGCCCTGCTAAATTTGGAACAGATTTCCCAACTGCATACTTAGGTGGATCGGGTGGTGTTCAAAGACGTGAAAATGTCTTGCTGAAATACTCGATTATGCCAGAAAGTTTGTTTGGTAACTTGACGGGTACAATTGCCGGTAATGCTAATCAAACCATTTCCAACACTGGTAACGCTTATGACTCATCGAGCAAAATGCCAAAGATCCACGTGCAGAGCTTCTCAGTAAGTACTGACTTTGGACGTGAAGACATTTTGGAACTTGGCCGTAAGTCTCCTTACTTTAGAGCTCCAAACTTCCCGATTGAAGTTACAAGTGAGCTAGAAGCTATGGCAGTTTCTGGTGACTTTGTTGGAGCTTATGAATTTGGTGATCCAGACTTGTTCAATACCAATGCTTCTGGTGACAATACTTCAGAAGAATACATCCTTATAACACTTAAGGCTGGTATTATATTCGACATGGGCCCAAACAATAGGCTTTCATCTGTAAGTTATGGTGGTGGTGACGCTGCTGGTGGTAATGCTACTATTAGTTACTCATACACAAACTTTAACGAGTTAACCGTTGTACACAGTGGTGATCCTGCTTGGACTGGAAACGGCGGGACTATGAACTACTCACCGGATCAAAGTGGTATCCTACTAGTTGGACTATAAAAAACATAAGACGACTTAGGAAACGGGACGCCTTTTGCGATAGCCAATTTAGGACGGCTAGTGTCTGGCGTGGATTAAAAAGGAAACAATCTATGAATACGCATACTCCCGTCATGAGGTCTCGATATGAAACAGCATGAGCGGGAGTATTTCGTTTCAAGGATCAGAAGTGGAATCATGCCTATATCAAATAAATCACACACCGTGTATGTATATGCGCCCAATATGCTACATAGCTTAGAGGCTAGCCGTTTCTCTATGCAGGCGTATGAAGACGCTGAGTACGAGGGCGTTATGGGTCAGGATGAAATGCACGAATGGATGGTTGAACATGACCTATGGAGTAACGAAGAAGACGAACAGCTGAAGGGTATAGAAAAAGACGTAAAGAATCTAAGGGAAAAGATATATCTGAATAGGGATAATGTCGAACTTAGAGAGAGAATACGATTATACTTAAGGGCTGGAGAAGATGGATACGCTGAATTATCCTTTAAGAAGAACGAGTACTCTCCTAATACTTGCGAAGGCATTGCTTTGTCCGCAAGATATAAGTATATTATAGAGCACTGTTGTACTTGTTTAAATGGAGACCTTTACGATTTTGCTGATATGTCAGTTGATTTCGTCTCTTCAGAGTATCAAAACGCAGCCCTTACTGAACGTCAGCTTAGAGAGATTGCCAGAGAAGAACCGTGGAGGTCTACATGGTCTGTATATGGTAAGTCTGAAAATATCCTGTTTAATAATAAAAACAGAGAACTCACGCAAGACCAGAAGGGTATACTCATATGGTCTACTATGTATGATAATATTCAAGAACACCACGAGTGCCCCAGTGATGATGTTATAAAAGATGATGATGTCTTAGATGGTTGGTTTATAGTACAAAGAAATAAACGAGAGCAGGAAAAACTTGAGGGAGAGGTTGAAGGCGAGCTTACCAATGATAAAATTAGGAACGCCCACGAAGTGTTTATGGTTCCAGACGGAGACAAAAAGCTCGAAAAGATAAATAGCATGAATAACCCCACTGCTAGAATGTTTAAGAAACAAAGAGAACACCTAATCGAGCAAAGGGGATCTGTTGCCCAAGGGGAGTTCTTTGATGAAAAATTGGGAGTTAGATCAGATCAAAATAAAATGTATAAGAATAAATTCAGTTAGGAGGACGCATAATGGAGGATCATTTTGACTTACTAAAACAAAAGTCTGATTATAAAGCACAGAGAAGCGATCAATATAAGGTAGACTCAAGAGACCGTCTAAGCAAGATTCTTAGAAAGAAGATAGAGACTACTATGATTGGTGCTTTAAGTAGCATTGAGGAGCATCTTGGCTTCTTATGGAATAGTAAAGAAGAAAGTGAACTTACTGAAGATCAAGTCTTTATGAAAGATCTCTATCAAAAGATTAGGTCTGAAATATTAGATAAAGGAAATACTCAGGCCAGAAATGTTGATGCTGAGCTCGCTCAGTACGATGTTAAATGGCTGAAGTATACTATTAAAATACCCGTAATTACAGAGGAACAGGAGGACTAAAAAGATGGCTAAAGAAAAACAAAGAACAGTCGAAGTAACATTGGATAGTGGCGATAAGGTTAAGGTGGTAGTCAGAAAACCTACCAATAGAGTTACTGGCGACGCCCAAAGGGTTGCTGCTAAAGTGTGGACTGATTGCATCAGAGATGGGATCATGACTAAAAAAGAACTTTCCTCTATCATGAAGGCTAATGGTATGTGGGATAAAGATAAAGAGAAAGAGCAAGATACTATCGTTACTGCCCTTCAAGACTTAGAGAAGAAGCTATACATTGGCAAAAAGGGCTCCAAGATGAAAGTCAAGGATGCCAAAAAGATTGCCTTTGACATGCGGCTCAAAAGACATGAGCTGAGAGACCTTCTATCTGAGAGAATTGAGCTAGAGGGAAATACTGCAGAGAGCCTGTCTGAAAACGCAAAATTCGACTTCTTAGTTGCAAATTGCGCATTCTATGAAGACGGTAAAAATGTGTATAATTCTCTTGAGGAATATAACGACAAGAGTGAAGATCCTATCGCTTTTATGGCTGCCTCCACATTGGCGGAGCTTATGTATGCGTTGGATAAGAACTACGAAGAAAAGCTGCCTGAAAATAGATTTTTGATTAAAGCAAATCTGGTTGATGCAGACTTATCTTTGGTTAATAAAGACGGGCACAAAGTTGACGCTGAAAATAGACTGATTAATGACCTTGGTCAATATATAGACGATGAAGATAACAGGGTTGATATTCATGGAAATCCTCTAGACATAGATGGAAACTACATACCTCAAGTAACCTATACTCATGAGAATGGTAAGGCTATTAAGTTATTAGATTCTAAAGCAAAGTCTAAAGAGTCAGAAGAAACCAAAAAGGCAGAAGAAACAAAAACCCCAGAAGAGCAAAAGCAAACGGAAAGCCAGTAAAGATAGTGTAGTCGCTTAGAAAGATCAATATGTCCAGATTTGTACTGACTGCGCAGCTACAGCTACAAGCACCTAGTAATGTAGGGCAAGTAGTAAAACAAATTCAAAACCAGCTTAAAAATGTTAATGTTAACATCAAAGCAAAGGGAGCAGCTACAACAACCCGTCAAGTTCAGGGCTTAACAAAAGCCGTGAAGCAAGCGGATTCTGCTGCCTTTAAGCTTGGTAAGACTTTCACGTCTTCCTTGAAGCGTTTCGCTGCCTTCTCCATTGCTACCAGAGCCGTGAGTTTATTTACTCAGGGACTTGGGAGTGCTGTAACTGAATCTCTCAATTTTCAACGTGAGCTTATAAAAGTTTCTCAGGTTACGGGCAAAACTATAAAACAGTTAGGTGGTCTGGTTGCTGAAATAACGAAGCTTTCCACATCTCTAGGCGTATCTTCTGGTGAGTTGCTTAATGTAACTAGGGCACTATCTCAAGCTGGCTTGTCTGCTACTGAAACGAAGGTCGCCCTCGAAGCTCTCGCAAAGTCTAGCCTAGCTCCTACATTTGAGGATATGGCCAAAACCGCCGAAGGCGCAATTGCTATTTTCAACCAATTTGGAAAAGGCGCTGCCGCCTTAGAGGGTCAGCTTGGTGCTATCAATGCAGTTGCTGGTAAATTCGCTGTTGAAGCCGGTGGCTTGATATCCGTTATTCGCCGTACTGGTGGTGTCTTTAAAGCTGCCGGTGGTGACCTAAATGAACTCATAGCTCTGTTTACGTCTGTTCGCTCTACGACTCGTGAATCAGCTGAGTCCATTGCTACTGGTCTTAGGACTATCTTTACTCGTATTCAGCGCCCTAGAACTATTAAGTACTTAGAAACTCTAGGTGTTACGCTAACTGACCTAGAGGGTAAATTCGTTGGCCCATTTGAAGCTGTCAAAAGACTTAGCGCGGTTCTAGGGAATCTAGAAGCCGGAGACTTGAAGTTCGTTGAGATAGCAGAACAGCTTGGTGGTTTTAGGCAGATTGGTAAAGTCATCCCTCTCTTGCAGCAGTTTTCAGTAGCTCAAGAGGCCTACAACACAGCTATCGGTGGGACTGGCTCACTATCTAAAGATGCTGAAACAGCACAGCAGTCTCTACTTGTGCAGATGATGAAACTTAGGGAAGAGTGGCTAGCTACCGTTAGGTCTATCACAGAAAGTACGGGCTTTCAGGTTGCTATTCAAGCGGCGATTGGATTAGCGTCGGCAATTATGAAAATAGCTGATTCACTTAAAGCTGTTCTTCCATTAATTGCAGCTTTTGGTGCTTTCAAATTAGCCAAAGGTCTGGGCGGGTTCATGGCTGGAGCCAAAGCTGGAGGTATGGGTGCTATTCCTAAGTTTGCTACTGGTGGTACGGTTCCCGGATCAGGTAGTAGGGACACTGTTCCCGCGATGCTTACGCCGGGTGAATTTGTTATAAGAAAATCTAGCGCTCAGAAGATTGGCTCTAAGAACCTTCAGAGTATGAATACTAAGGGGTATGCTTCCGGTGGAGCGATTGTCAAATTAAAGGACGATGTTCTTGGTGGATTTATGCTGAGACCTCAATCAGGCGAAGATGTAGGCTTTACTTCTAAGAACGGGGAAGTAGGCAAAACAACAAGTAAACAGTCAACTATAGATGAGCTAAGGAAAATAGCTGGCATTAAAGCACCTACGGTTAATAAGTCAAAGATGGGAGCCTTAACTGCAATGGCTGGCCCAGCACAGCATGCGGCAGTGGGCGTCGGGGGAATGACCGTTGGTGCGAAAGCCAATGGCTCCAACAACAAGGCCATATCTACAACTACAAAAATCGTCTCGTCAGATGGTACTATAAATCAAACGATGATTGACAATTTAGCTATGGCTAATGGTGAAACGAAAAAAAAGCAAGAACAGATATTGAAGGATGCAGTGAACGGCGCAAAGATTGACGCAGCCGCAGAGGCTCAGTCCGTCAAGCTAAAAATAGCCGGTAAAGTCAAGGGTCTTGTTTTAGGGAACGGTGATAATAAAGTAACATCATCAGTTGAAGACACCATAAAAACGTCTGCTTCAGCTGGATTAAAAAAGTCAATTAAAGACACTATGGACAGTAAGGTTATTAAAGACCTAACAGCCAAATCATCTAAAATAAAGGTGGGTAAAAACAAAGCCAAGAAGAGCATCACAAAGAACCTACTCAAAAAAGGCTCTAGCGCTGTATCTACGATAGCTGGATATGTTCAAGAGGGTTTAATTAGTAATATAACTGGATCAAAGGTTGCAGGTGGCGCATCTGCATTAGATTTCCCCAGCCTAAACCAATCTAGTAGGAAAAGACTTGGTTTGCTTTATGGGGATATAGCAAGCAGCGTTAGAGCTGGAGATGCGAAACCAGAGGCCACTGATAAGAATTTCAAGGCGATACTAACTAAATACTCTAGTGAACTAAGTGGGTCAGGAAGCAAAAGTTTCCTAAGCAAATCTAATTTCATAGATTCAGTGAGACCCTCAAATAAGGTAGCAGGCTTTGCCAAGGGTGGCCCAGCTCCATCAGATACTGTGCCAGCTATGTTAACTCCCGGAGAGTTCGTAGTAAATAAGAAATCCGCACAATCTATCGGTAAAGCCAATCTAAACAGTATGAATAAGAAGGGCGTCGCTGGATTCGCTAAGGGCGGGCCGGTTGGCTTCGCTTCTGGTGGTGGCGTTCAGAAGTTTGCTCTTGGTGGAGGAGCGGTCGGAGGAGGAGGAGGAATTCAAACGGCGGTGGCGTTTGCAGCCCTAAACGCTGTGCTACCAGTGGTACAGTCTAGTCTAGAGGGTATTTTTGGATCGTCGGAGTTGCTTCGAGAAGGATTCGATTCCATGAAGGTGGGCGTTAGCGCAGGTGTGGCTGCCTTCGCAATAGCCTCCATACCTATCCTACTCCTTAAAAGAAATACTGATAAAGCAAATAAGGGCTTAGCGGAGACTGGCGCCAACTCAAGGAAAGCAGGCGGCGATCTTTTGCAGATGGGCGAAGCAGCGAAAGGCTTTAAAGCACCCGAAAATATGGATTCGGATTCTTTGTCTATCGCCGCAGACGGCGTTATTCTTGAAGCCTCTGATATAGTCATCAATGCTAAGGTGGTTAATCTGGAGGGTGAATCTACTAAGGCTGAAAAAACAACTGAAGCAGCGCAAGAAGATGACGTAAGGAGTAAAAAGAAAAAACTAGAAGCCACAGACGCAGAGATTACGTTAGCAGAGGGGAGAGCCGAATCAGCTACCGCTGGTGTTACAGCGGCAAACTTCGCGGACAAAGAGGAAACAGATAATACTAATACGCTTAAGCAGCGAAGGATTGCGGCTAACAACTCGGCTAATTCTTTTGATCAGCGTGCAGCGGCGATAGAGGCGAATCCTACCTCAATGCAAACTGTGCCACAGGCGGGCTTGGGAGGGAAGCTTGGGTTTACAGAGCAGGTAGAAGTACAAAACACAAGTGGAGGACTAACCGCTAAACAATTGAGAGCTCAGGCGGGCAGCCAAAGAGAAATAGCTGGAAACATTGAGCAACAGATAATCACATCGGGCGAATCGACGACGGGGCAAACGAAAGCGAATGCTGGGGCCAACCAAGGAGCAGCCAACACTGAGCTTAAGGCGCTTAGAAAAATGAGGCAGCAGGAGGTTGACGCACTGAAAACCTCCGAGAGTGCACTTCAAGAGACTGTAACAGTAAGAGAAGAAGAAGAAGCTGCGGCAAAGAAAGCGACTGAGGCAGCCAAAAAGAAGGCCGAAGAGCAAGAGGCAGAAAACGCCGTGGGATCTAATCGTCGAGCAGAGCAGGGTAGTCTACCAGACGCCCCTCAAGGAGGCAGACAGAGGAACTCGTTAGCGAATAAGATAAATAAGAAGCGTCGGCTGGAAGAAAAAAGAGGAGTACTTCAAGCAGCTCCTACAAACACCGCCGGATTAAACGCTGATATCAAGCAGAAGGAGAATGATCTCCGAGCCAACAAACTGGGGCAAGGAAACAAGGCAAAGCAACAGAGGGTTGGCAGAGGAGTGGAAGGGCAAACGGCAAAGAAACAGCAAGCTAAACTGAAAAAAGAACAGAAAGAGATGGAAAAATCCCTTAAGGGGATGAAGAAGAACCTTAAGAAGCAAGTGAAGATGAGTTGGAAGCGGGTGAAAGCGGAAGCTAAAATAGAAAAAAAACTCAATAAAATCAGCAAAAAAATCGATAAAGCTGGTAACGGACTTGTAGCAGCCCTGAAAAAGAAAGCTAAGCAATTGGGCGATTCCAAATTAGGAAAAGCCGGAAAAGCGGCGGGGAAACTTGGGATGGGTGTAGCGCCCGCAGTTGCTGGCGTTCTGATGACTGGGATGACAGCCTTACAAGATTTTCAAAGCACACAGTTCAATAAAGCCGTAGCTAGTGGCACCCCTGCGGATTTAGCCACAGCGTCAGGCATGGTTCAAGGAAACGTTGACCAAGAAATGGCGACAAGTCGCATGGGAGACACTTTAGCTGGCGCTGCAGCTGGTGCCGCACTTGGATCTTTCCTTGGCCCAATTGGTATGGCTGTTGGAGCTGTAGTTGGCGGCGCTGCCGGATACTTTAAAGATGAAATATTCAGCTCGCTTGGCATGGGCCCAAGTAGAGAAGAGAAGGAAAAGAAGCTAGTTCAGGGTAAAAAGGCAGAAATAGCAGAATCCAACCTAACCAAGAACATTGCCCCGGCTATGGAAAAAGCCAGTACAGCCTTTACTGCAGGAGGTGGTGAAGCAGACCTTCAGGATGTATTCAAAAATATGGATTTGGCAAAGGGAGAAATAAGCACAATAAGTAAAGCCAACAAAGAAAAAGGAGAAGCAGCGACAAAAGAACTTGAAAATAGAGCCAAGGTGCTCGCTGGAACAATTGGTGGAAGCGCTGCAAATCAAGCGGAGCTCGATAAGCGCGTACAGGATTTAACGACTAGGTTCCCATTACTAAAGGAGGAGTTAGAAAAAACCGCCAAGTCAGCATTTATGGTAGCTCAAGCTAATATAGCTCAAGTAAAATTACAAGCAGATGTGCTAGCCACATCTTCTATATTTAGAGCCGCAGGCATGGAAGTGAATAGCTTTATAGATGGCCTGCAAACTGGAGGTAACAGCTGGAACGACACAGTGAACACACTGAAAGAAGCCCAGTCAAACATAGCTCTCGGTACGGGCGGTGGTGAAGCAGTAGAAACCGCTAGAGGACGTGTAAACGATAGGTTGCGACAAAGCGGCGTAGACATGGGTGGAAACGCTGCAACGTCTATTAATAACCAGTTCGATACAATGGCCAGCGCAGCTCAGTTTTCTTCTCAGCTGCCCAGTGTCCTCAAAAACATGCAAATTGACGAAGGCGCTACTGAAGTAAAATTGAAGGACGATATAACTTCTAAGTTACTCGACGCCGCAGGGGTTAGCGATGACAGTGAAATGGGCAAGGTTATCGCGGGTAGGGTTGAGCAACTAACCGGGCCGCAGATGACTGCCTTAAGAAATGGATCATTAGATTTATCTAACGTATTCGGCGATCTTCAGGGTTCAATATCTAAACTTGGAAGTGGAGCTCTATCCGCTGCCCAAGCTATGCAGGCGCATGAAAACACCATGCTGAAGTTAACTAGAGTGAGAATTAAGTCAGAGCAAAATCTTATAGCTATGCAAAAACAAGCTATTAACCTTCAGCTAGAAGGTGCAATGATAGCATCTAAATTTGGCGGAGCAGCAGTTGGGCCGGACGCTAAAAGAGAGGCAGCCCTTAAGAAATTCAACTTAGGCGCAAATAGACTCGGTGCCGGAGCCCTAACGACTGGTAGCGGCGG
>Ga0302132_10001957_pt1 | contig 11919 bp, 8 predicted proteins | sample CB9_321_MG_FD_203113 | JGI IMG/M metagenome (GOLD analysis project Ga0302132, IMG submission 203113) | Marine microbial communities from Western Arctic Ocean, Canada - CB9_32.1 | ecosystem: Environmental > Aquatic > Marine > Oceanic | place: Canada: Western Arctic Ocean | collected 2017-09-19
CTTGTCCCATTGCGCCGTATGTTTTTCGCCGACATCCTTGGTCCGCTCGACAATGCGCGCGGCCAGCTTGTCGTCATCCTTAATACGCGCGGCACAGGCTTCGGTAAGGGCGGGGATCGCATTGGCTGTATCGGCCAGAATCCGCATATCCCAATTATGATGCTTGTTGTAATCGGTGGCCCATTTGCTGATTTCGATATCGGCAAAACCAATATCGATCCATTTACATTCTGGTGTCGTAATGGTTTCGACTTCACGGGTTTCCCAGTTCGGTTTGTGCGAGCCCTTCGTCCAGTCGATGACATCCAGTGCCATAACCAAATCAGCACCTTTAAAGGCATCCGCATGCATCGAAACACTAAGAGGGTGGCGGTTCGGGAAACCAAGCCGTTTATTGATGTCGAAAACAGGCGAGCCAACAGTCTCGGCCAGCTTGACGGTGTCATCAAAACCAATCGGTGCGCGGGCAGCATATTCGGTCAACAGAACCGGATAATCCGCAGCTAGCAGCATTTCAGCGGCTTCATCAATCAGTTTAGGATCAGCGGCAAGACGCGGCGGAACCTTCACGGCATCAGCTGACGGAATGGCGATATGTTCCGTTAGCTCGGCTTCCTGAATTCCAGCGTCATAGACCATATAAACCGGACCCTGCGGTTCAGTCATCATGATCGAGTAAGCGCGGGCGAATGAATCTGGAATGCCGTGAACACTGCCGGGCTGGTAATCCCATTTGGTGAAGTCACGTACCGCAGACCCTTGCGCAAAAGCGGTGTGAATCCAGTCAATAAACGGACGGCGCAGTTTTTCATCCATCGGGCCAGTGGCACCAATGAGGAAGACCGGGCAGCGATCGATATAGGCGTAATAAACGGCGAGCGGCGCATGCAGCAGACCAACGACGTTATGAACGGCGGCTGCCATCGGCTTACCAGTTGCCTTGGTGTAGCCGTGAGCGATCTGGATGGCGATTTTCTCGTGATTACACAGGATCATCGGCGGATCATTTTCGCCGTAATTGACCAGACTGTCGTGTAACCCCCGATAGCTGGCTCCCGGATTCAATGGAATCGCCGGGAAATCATAGAGTTTGATCATGTCGACGATGACGTCGGATTGATACCGGGTATTGGCTTTGCGAATTGGTTCGCCGTCACTCATGCTAAATCACCTTTTTCAACACAGCCCCCGAAGTGGGCTATCTATTCTTAATTTTAAAACAACTCGGCCAGTCAGCTATTACGTTCTGACTGCGCCTTCGCGTGGCACCAGATCATAAGTCCGACTGTCAATCTCAAGCACTGAATCCATCAAGCGAATTGAGATGTCGACGCTACCTTCATTCCGTTGCCAAGGATGCAAGACCATCGTTCGATAGCCCGCCTTGGTAAACGGCTCCTCAAACGCAATCGCCTCAGCCTCGGCCCGGGTCTTCGCCCGGATAACAATCATGCCGTGGCCAATGGCGGCGTGTTCATTATCTTCTTCATTGAACAGCCGCCCTGCCCCGAATAATAACCCTTTGCGTTCCAGATCACGGAGATAGGTCTTGTGATCATGCATCAGGCTTTGACGCGGCGGTTTGCCCTCCGGCGGCGGCTCGACATTGGTCATGATGCAGAGATAGACCTGTTCGCGGGCCAAAGCCCGCTTACCCAGGTCATCTCCACTATCCGCCGGACACATTATGCTTCACGTGCCGGCGGCGGCACCGCATAGCCCTTCTCAACATGAACGTTGAGCAGATAAGGCTTACCGGATTCAACAACTGACAATGCATGCTCCAGGGCTGGCACCAGATCCGCAATTTTTTCAATCGGCCCCGCTGATTCAACACCTAAAGACGCAGCATATTTCTCAATCGAAACAGTCGGGTCGTCAATCCGCTGACCAATCCAGCGATTTTCAACAGGCCGGTTACGCGTTATGGCGACCGTTTCCTGATGAATTTCATCATTGAAGTTGGATCGGTTGTTTGAGATCACAAACAGCACCGGAATGCTGTAATGCGCTGCGGTCCAAAGAGACGATGCGCCCTGCATGGTGTCGCCATCGCCGAGGACAGCAACAACCGTGCGGTCTGTATCGGCGAGAGCCAAACCACCACCGATGGCCGTACCCGTGCCAGAAGCCAGTCCGCCACCACCATCATTGCCGAGATAATCCAGCGGATGGGTGAAGTGATACCCGTCTGCCGCCCAGCCAATGGTGACATTGGTTAGCGTAATATTACGGCCCTTGCGAACTTCGTTCATGCAAAGCGTTACGGCTTCGACCGAAATGTTATCGTCCTGATTCAGCATGTCATAAGTCGTGTCAGGCTCAGGCATACGTCCCTTGTTCTGACCATCCCACTTGGACTTGCCGCCAAGGCGTTTTTCAAGTGCCTCAAGGAGTTGTTCAACAACCGGTTCCGGTTCGGCCAACATGGTCACGTCACCAAGGGGCATCCCCATATGGTCAGATGTCCAACCGTTATGGATGATTGAGTCCATCGAGACATGAATTACCTTGGCATTCACATCGTCGCGGCCAAAGACCAGTTTGAAAGTACCCGCCAAATCGACCCAATTAAGATCGAGAATGACATCAGCTTCCTGCATACCGGCAACGGCTTCATCGCGCGGCCGGTTGGCCGGTGGTGCAAGATGCAAACCATGATCTGTCGGAAAAGCAATCCCGGTTTTCATATCCGTGACAACGCCAGCGCCAAGAAGCTCAGCAAGCTTGATACGATCTGCCCAGCCCTTTTCTGCGCGTTTGAGGCGCCCCATCATGATTACGGGGTTCTTGGCTTTAACCAAAAGATCAGCCGCTTCATCGATGCTTTTCTGCGGTGCCGGGGTTGGCAGCGGTGGCAGGAAGCGAGAAACATCCGGTAATTTCATATCCGGATCGATTTCAGATTCCTGTAAACCAGCATCCAGGCATACATAAGCAGGCCCCGTCGGCGCAGTACGGATGGTTTTGTTCACCCGAACCATGGTTTCGGCTAGCGCCTGTGCTGATCGTGGCTCGTCATCATATTTGACGAAATTTCGGATCAACGCGCCCTGGTCTTTTGCGGTATGGATCCAGTCGATCCACGGACGACGTTTCATCGTATCAACCGGACCTGTTGCACCCATGATCACCATCGGCACCCGGTTACACCAGGCATTGAAGATACCCATCATGCCGTGCATCAGTCCGACATTTGAATGCAGGATACAGCCCATCGGCTCATCCGTTGCTTTCGCATAGCCCTGAGCAATATGAACCGCGTGATCCTCATGCAAACACAGGATCATCTGCGGGTCGTCATTCCCCAGATAATTGACGATGGAGTCATGAAACCCGCGATAACTCGCCCCGGGGTTCATCGACAGATATTTAATTCCCATACGACGGAGCATTTCGGCAGCGACATCGCTGCCCCATCCCATCTTGGGGTTTCCGACATTAACGGGCCGGTCAAATTTTGTTAAATCAGGCATTATATTTCTCCTATCCCTACCCGTTACTCGCCTTTATTCCCGCCACGCATCAGCGGCGGTTCGGCATAGCCGGTATCAACATGCACATTGATGAAATGCTGACCGCCGGCTTCAACTGCCTTCAGTCCATTTTCAATTGCTTCCATGAGTCCACCAGCCGTCTCAACCGGGCCAACAGCTTCAAAGCCAAGAGAGTCAGCAAGGTCCGTAAGAACAATATCCGGCTCGCTAATACGCATACCAATCCAGCGGTTTTCAACCGGACGGTCACGATCTTTGGCAACCGTTTCCTGATGCAGCTCATCATTAAAGTTCGAGCGGTTATTGGAAATGATCACCAACATCGGGATCTTGTACTTCGCAGCGGTCCACAAGGCAGTGTTGCCCTGCATGAAATCGCCATCACCCAGAACGGAAACCGCCAGCCAATCTGTATCCATCACCGCTAACGCAGCACCAACTGATGTGCCGGGTCCTGAAGCCAACCCGCCACCGCCATCATGTCCGAGATAGGACAAAGGTGCAGTGAAGTGATAGGCCGGACCAACGCCACCGGAACTAACCCGGTTCAGACTGATCTTGCGATCACCCTGCGCCTCGGCCAAGGCGGTCACAATATCCGCTGGTTGCAAAACGCTGTCAGGGTCGCGATCGGCGATCTTGTCATAAGCAGCTGGTTCCGGACCGACACGCTTGCCGTCCCAGTTTGAAGCAGCGCCACGGCTTTCGATTTCTTCGAGCAGCTGAACCACGAACGCATCGTGATCCGCTGTGATCTTGATATCGGCCATTGGCAGTTCGAATAATTCGCCGCCAAAACCGTTATGGACATACTCTTCCATTGAACAATGGACGATCTTGCCTTTGAGCTCACCGTCGCGTGTCAACAGACGCTGGGTGCCACCAAAATCCAACCAGTTCAGGCTGAGGATCGCGTCGGACTCCGTGACAACGTCCCGCATCGTGTCATTGATCCGTCCTGCAGGACGTCCCACGTGCAACAGATGATCACTTGGGAAGACCGCGGCGTTCCGCAGATTGGTGAAGACACCAGCACCAACGGCTTCCGCCAGCTTGATCCGGTTATCCCAGGCTTCCTGTGACCGGCCACTGCGACCAATCATGATCACGGGGTTAGCCGCCCCAAGCAGCATGTCCGCCACTTCTTTTACATTATTGCCCGATGCCCGCGGTGGCTCCGAAGGCTGGAAGCGGCTCACGTCAGGGATCTTAATCTCTTCTTCGAGTGCTGATTCCTGTAATCCAGCATCGAGACAGACATAAACTGGTCCCGGTGGTTCTGAACGGGCCATCTGATTGGCGCGCAGCATCGACTCAACGATGGCACCGGCTGAACGAGGCTCGTCATCCCACTTCGTGTAATCACGGAGCATCGCGCCCTGATCCTTCGACGTATGGATCCAATCAATCCAGGGACGGCGTATCGATGCATCAATTGGCCCGGTTGCGCCCATCATGATAATCGGCGCCCGGTTGCACCAGGCGTTGAAGGTCGCCATCAGACCATGCATCAGACCAACATTGGAATGCAGCGCGCAGGCCATTGGCTCGCCCGTTGCCTTCGCGTAGCCCTGAGCGACATGCACAGCATGATCTTCATGCAGGCAGATCAACATCTGCGGCGTGTCGTTTCCGAGATAGTTCACGATTGAATCGTGAAGCCCGCGATAACTCGCCCCCGGGTTCAAAGAAATGTATTTAACGCCCAACTGCCGCAGCATTTCTGCTGCAACATCGCTGGCCCAACCCATCTGCGGATTACCGAGATTGACCGGGCGGTCATGTGCCTTGATATCGCTCATCTTTCATACTCCCGCTCTTCTAATTCAATATGTGTATAAGGTGATGTCTGGTGCGGCGGCATCAGAGGTTCGACCTCTTCAACATAGCTCGCATCCAACTCTGAAAAATTGTGTAGTCCCAACAGGGCCATCGAGGTCCGGATTTCCGCTTCAAGCAAACGAAGCGTATGAACCAACCCGTCCTTGCCGCCAGCGGCCAAACCAAGCCCCTGTAATTTACCGATACAAACGGCGTCAGCGCCCAGCGCCAGCGCCTTAATGACGTCTGTCCCGCGCATGATTGCACCATCGACCAACACGCTTGCCTTGCCACCAACGGCCTCAACAACTTCCGGCAGGACATCAATCGAGCCCCGTCCGTGATCAAGCTGGCGACCGCCATGATTGGAGACGTAGATGCACTCAACTTCATGTTCGAGAGCAATCGTTGCGTCTTCTGCTGTCCCAATCCCTTTCAGGATCAGCGGGATATCATGCCGATCCTTGAACCGTTTGACAGTATCCCAGTTCAACATGGCGAGATAATCCTGATCCGCGCCTTCAACGACCGCGCGTCTGGAGCTTGGCTCCCAGCGCTTAAGGATATCTCGTTCGCGGCGGCTATAGAGCGCGGTATCAACAGTGAGACAGAAAATCTCAAAACCAGAATCCTGAGCGCGTTTTACCTGCTCGTCTATCCAGTCGTCATCGCCTTTAACATATAGCTGAAAGACCTTCGGCGCATTCGTCGCCGCGCCAACTTCTTCCATCTCGGGCTGAGTGACAGAGCTCAAGAAGCTGATTGTTCCGACTTCTGCTGCTGCTTGAGCCGACGCCAAAGCACCGTCAGGCGTAACCAGCTGCAGGGAGCCAATCGGCGCCAACATCACGGGCAGGCGAATTTGTTTTCCCAGGAAGGTTGTCGACGGATCGACATTGGCAACATTGCGCAAAATCCGAGGCGCCAACCCCAGAGAGTCAAATCCCTGCCGATTGCGCTTCAGGCTAGTCTCGGTCTCCGAGCCACCCATGAGATAATCCCAAACATTCCAGTTCAGGTTTCTCCGCGCGCGAACCGCGATTTGTTGCAATGTCGAAAACTCGTCCAACGACGTCATCCCTAAATTTATAGTATCTTGTCTATTTTTATTATGTCGGATCGGAAGCCATAACGTTCAGCAACGCCGACCGTTTATTGACCATAACCTCTTTTACTGCGCGTTCCAGTGCTGGCAGCATATCCTTCGGATCAGTCACCTGCTCGCCATACCCACCGGAAACCTCAACCAGTTTTTCATAATGCTGATCGACCGTGAAATGCATTAGCGGCGGACGGTTTGCTTTCGCGGCATACCCATCCGGGTACATCCCCATCGTTGAACCACGAACGGCCTGCCATTTCTGGTTATTAAACACGACCGTCAGGATCGGGCATTCCTGCTCCGCCGCCACATAATGTGCCGAGACAGGAACGTTAAACATATATGAGCCATCACCATGGGTTCCGATAACCAGATTATCGCGATTGGCGAGCTTGGCCCCGAGGGCGACGCCCATCCCATGACCCAACCCGGATGACGCCCCAGCATTGAGAATCTTGGTTGGCTTAGATGTATCGAGATACTGAACCTGAAGCTGAGACTCCTTGGCGAAGATCGTATCGGCATCACTGATCTTGGCGATGCAATCTGAAATCCACGCCGGATGGATCGGCGTCTGATCCTTTACGGCCTGCAACTTCTTGGCCCAGCTTTCCTCTAATTCTTCATGCAATGCAGTGACTGTCTTGCGCCGGCTATCGATGGCGCCCTGGTTTGATTTGGATGCCTCATCCATCCCCGCGTTAAGGGCGACCAGTCCGAGGGCACTATCACAGGCCAGCGCAATATCGGCTCGGAACCCGCGGATCGGCAAATAACTGTAATGCGGATCGGGTGCCATATGGATGACTTTGCAATCTTCCGATGGCGAAACCTGCGATGGCAACCAAGGTGTTGCACAATCCATCACCAGGATCGCATCAGCAGCTTCGACAAACGGATTAGGATTGCCACCAGCAAACATCGGATGATGGCGTGGCATGGCAACAAATCGGTTGCGATACTCGACCACCGGGATAGCGTATTTGTCTGCGAGATCGACCAGCGCAGGCATAACATTCGGGTTGCGGCCGCCCCAGTTAGTAATGATGACCGGGTTCTTGGCCTTTGCCAGTATCGATGCCGCTTCATCCAGCGCATCAGCATTTGGCAGGCTTGGTGATGTGGGCTGAATCCGGCTCGGTGATTCAAACGTGAACTCATCCATCTCAATCGCCAGGACTTCTCTTGGCAGCGACAGATAGGCCGGTCCCTTCGGATCACTCATCATTACACTGAGCGCGCGATCAATGACGGTTTCGACCTGCTCGCCATTACGGAGTTCGTAGTCCCATTTAACGGCCTCGCGTGTCATGCCGCCCTGGTCGAACATTTCCTGGGTCCAATGGATATCGAGCGAACGATGGCCTTTGAGCTTGTCTTCGTTGGTTGGGGTCCGGCCTGCTGTAAACAGCATCGGAGTCTGGCCCCGCGATGCATTCAGCAAACCATTCATCGCGTTCGCCGTACCAACATTGACATGCATCATCGTTAGCTGCGGGCGGCCCGTCGCGAGGTAATAGCCGATCGCCATGTGCTGCGCCGTATTTTCATGCGGACAGGTAACTGGGTGAGGATGAGATGTCCCGAGCGCCTGAGCCTTGGCCAGCGCTTCAACAAGAGGTGCAAAGTCCGTACCGGCATTGGCAAAAAGATAATCGACGCCGCGATCCGCCAGAACGGCCAGATAAGCATCAGCGACGGTTACGTCTTTGAGTGTTTTTGTAGGCATCTATCATCCTTCCAGGAAGGTCTCCCTCAGACCCGTTTTTCTTTTGTCTGCTCATTGTTGTCGACAATGGGCACGCCGTCTAGGTGGCCGACAAAATAACGTGTGCGTCCAACCGCATCCCATTCGGCAGCTACCCTAGGCCACCCACGAGATAAATCAAATTGATATAGATGATAAAGATAATTGATTTAGTGAATATACTGTTGTCGCCGAAAAATGACGTGAAATAGGGTGCGTTTGTTTCCTCCCCCTTTGCCAAAGTCCTTCCGCCAGATATGCTGATACAAAATCAAATCTGGGCCATTTGTGCCCATCCAGGGAGACATCATGAGCGACGAAATTAATAATAACTATCCGGCGGCCCCCGACTTTGCGACGGAATCACCGATTAACTTACCCGCCAACCAGCCGAAGGCCGAATATGGCTCCGACTTGATCGCCGAGATCATTGGCGAGCTTGGCCATGATTATATCTTCCTGACTCCCGGCTCATCATTCCGCGGAGTTCATGATTCACTCGTCAATCACACCAAGAACCATAAGCCTCAGATCATTCTCGTGGCGCATGAGGAAATCGCGGTCGCAATGGCACATGGCTATTGCAAGGCAACGGGCCGCCCAGCGATGGCTTTCCTGCATGATCTGGTTGGCGTCCAGCACGCCACGATGGCGTTCTATAATGCGATGGCTGATCGTATGCCGGTCGTTGTGCTCGGTGGATCGGGCCCGGCAGATCCGGCTCAACGTCGCAAGACGGACTGGATCCATTCGGCCAATACACAATGCGATATCGTCAAAGACGTTACCAAATGGACTGATGAGCCAATTACCCTCCAGGGCTGTCTCGACTCTATCGCTCGCGCGCAGCGCATTGCCACCAGTAGCCCCTGCTCTCCGACCTATGTTTCGGTCGATGTCGTGGTTCAGGAAGCCGATATTCCCGACGGCGTTTCTCTACCAAATGTCACTGAGCAACGCTATCAACCAGCGGCGCCCGTTGCCGCTCCAGCGGAAGCTGTCGCCGCTGCAGTCGATGCGCTGATCGCCGCCGACTTCCCGCTGATCCTCGGCGGACGTGTCGGCTATGACGCGGCAACCACGCCGGTCATGAAAGAGTTGGTTGAACTGCTCGGCGCCGCCTATCAGGACGGTCACGACATCATCTGCATGCCGTCCAACCATCCGCAGAATCTCAATGCCAGCTTTGGCCGTACCAAAGCCGAAGGCGCCTATAAAAAGATGCTGCTGGCAAAGACCGATGCGGTTCTATGTGTCGATTGTCTCGATATCTCAAATAACATTGGTGCTTACGAAGGCGCGCGCGGCGCTGGTGAAGAAGTCGATGCCGGCAAAATGACGGTCATTGATCTTTCGCTGAACGACTTCGCTATTCAGCATTGGACACATCTGGGAGGTCCGCTGCACCCGGTTGATATTCAGCTGCAGGCCGATGGCTTATACGGCCTCAAACAGGTCCTCGCCGAAGTGAAAAGCCGTGCCGCTGATAACCCGGCCTGGCTCAAACGTGCCGAAGAACGCCGCGCCGAAGTTTCGCAGATGCATGACGAGCTGCGCAAAAGCCAAACCGATGCCATGGAAGCAAAATGGGATCAGGTCCCAATCTACCTGCCGCGCATGACGTCTGAATTGTTTAACGCTGTGAAGGATAAAGACTGGCTCCTTGCCGCGCGCAACTATCGTGCCTGGTATGATGGAATTTGGGAATTCGACGGTGCGGGACAATTCATGTCCAACTCGATCGGTGGCGGCATTGGTTACGGTCCGGGCGGAATTATAGGATCAGCGCTCGCGGGTCGCGATCAGGGCAAGTTCACAGTCGCCATTATCGGCGACGGAGATTTCACGATGGGACCCGCCGCAATCTGGACCGCCGTTCATTACAAAATTCCGATCATGATTGTGCTCCACAACAACACCTCATTCGGCAATGACGAAGAGCATCAGATTGGCCTCGCCTATCGTCGTGGTCGCCCTCCTGAAAATGCATGGATTGGCCAGCGGATGGTCGGACCGGAACCAGATTACTGCACGGTCGCACGTGGCTATGGCGCGTGGGCGGAAGAGCCGGTGCGCGATCCCAAAGACCTCGCAGCCGCCTTCAAGCGCGCCGCCGACGTCGTCGAAAAAGGCGGTGTCGCGCTGGTGGATGTGCATACATCGTTGAATTAGGAGCGTCGCTGTGACCCTTTTCATCAATAACGAAGTTGTCGCGGAAGTCCTGACCATGCAGGACACCATCGATGTGCTGGAGAAGGCCTATCGCGATCTCGCAGATGGCGAGGCGGTATGCCGTCCGCGGGTCGATATTCAGATCCCGACCAGCGATCCAAATAAGGCCTATCAATGGGGCTCGATGGAAGGTGGCTCAGTTGGCGGCTATTTCGCCATTCGCATGAAATCCGACATCATTTATGAGACCGAATATGAAGGGGTTCGGAGTCAGGAAAAATACTGCACGGAGCCCGGCACCTATTGTGGTTTAATCTTTGTCACCGATGTTGAAACCGGCACGCCGCTTGCTTTTATCAATGACGGCGTGCTGCAGCATATGCGGGTCGGCGCCGATGGCGGAATTGGCGTCAAATATATGAGCCGCGAAGATTCCGAAGTCGTTGGCATGATTGGCTCCGGCGGCATGGCACGCACCCATCTCGATGCGTTTATGTGTGTCCGCAATATCAAAAAGGTCCAGGTGTTCAGCCCGACCAAGGCCAACCGCGAAGCCTATGCCGAAGAGATGCGCGCCAAGCACGGTATCGAAATTGTCGTCTGTGACAATCACGAAGATGTCTATAAGGGCGCCGATATCATTGCGGGTTGTACGGACTCCGCTGTGCCGGTGATCCGCGCCGAATACCTTGAGCCCGGCCAACACGTTATCAATGTTGGTGGTGGTGGTGGAATGGTTGGCAAAGACGCCCAAGACCTCATCGATGTCTATTTCCGGTTCGGCAATGCGCCAGCACCGCAGGGAATGCCAGAGTTTGATCTCGCCGATGAGTACCTAACATACGCTGCCCGCCCCGATCACGATTACGGCTTCACGCAAAAGAAAAAAGGCGGACGCGGCCATGGCGTCGCGATGCCGGATAAGGTTCTCTATTTCGTCGACATCATGCAGGGCACAAATCGCGGGCGGACATCAAGCAAAGAGATCACCTATTCCGAACGTGGCAATCTGCAAGGTAATCAGTTTCACGCGGTCGCAGGCCGTGCCTACGAACGCGCCAAGGAAGCCGAGCTCGGCAATGAAGTGCCGACCGAATGGTTCCTGCAAGACATCCGGAACTAGGGAGTCGAGTCTTATGTGCTGGATTACCGGGTCAAGCCCGGTAATGACAACTTAGTGGGTATTTTCATGTGAGCTAAGCCTATGTGTTCTGAAAATTTTACGCGAACCAAGAACTTCAACCATTGTCATTACCGGGCTTGACCCGGTAATCCAGAGAAAATGCCTGCATACGTTTACATTCTAGCGAGTAAAAATAATGTAACGATATACACAGGCGTTACCAATGATTTGATCCGCCGGGTTTATGAACACAAGGAAAAATCAGTTAAGAGCTTTAGTAAACAGTACGACGTCGATCGCTTAGTGTATTTCGAACAACATCAGTCGATAAGCAACGCAATTCAGCGGGAGAAAAACATCAAACACTGGTCGCGTCAGTGGAAACTAGAACTGATCGAAAAGAATAATCCGGAGTGGCGTGATCTCTATCCGGAGATCACTTGATTGAATGACCTTA
>Ga0302132_10001961_pt1 | contig 11900 bp, 11 predicted proteins | sample CB9_321_MG_FD_203113 | JGI IMG/M metagenome (GOLD analysis project Ga0302132, IMG submission 203113) | Marine microbial communities from Western Arctic Ocean, Canada - CB9_32.1 | ecosystem: Environmental > Aquatic > Marine > Oceanic | place: Canada: Western Arctic Ocean | collected 2017-09-19
ATGAACGCCTTTAGTGAAGAACGCTCAGCCCAATTTCGCGCCGATGAGGTCCAACAGCTCGGCCTGGGTTCCCTTGGGCCCGGTGGCCCCGGTCACAGCCTTGCGAGCGTCGTCGCTGGTGCCTGTCAAACGGTCAATGGGTAGCAACATGGTCGCCGTCGTGCCCTTGTCGAGAGCGGATTGGATCGCCAACGTGCCGCCATGCAACTCGCACAAATGCGGGGCCAGGTGCAGTCCCAGGCCGGCACCCCCAAAGCGCCGTGTAAAGGCACCATCCAGTTGGGCAAAGGGCGACACGGCAAAGGGGATGTCCGCTTGCTTTGGCAAATTCTTTTGGTAGATCCTGTGTCATGACCGAACTTGACAGCCTTGAACAATTGCTGGCGCAAATCCGTGAATGCCGGCTGTGCGAGGCCCATTTACCCCTGGGGCCCAGACCAGTACTGCGTGCCATGGCGACGGCGCGCCTGTTGATCGTCGGGCAGGCCCCGGGCACCAAGGTTCATGCCAGCGGTATTCCCTGGGACGACCCTAGCGGTCATCGGCTGCGGCGATGGTTAGCCCTGGAACCGGAAACCTTTTACGACCCGGCGCGGGTTGCCATCATGCCCATGGGCTTCTGCTATCCCGGCCGGCTGTCCAAAGGCGGCGATCGGCCCCCACGGCCCGAATGCGCCCCGACCTGGCATCAAGCCCTGTTGGCCCAGTTGCCGGCGATCGAATTAATCGTGCTGGCGGGGGCCTATGCCCAGGCCTATTTTCTAGGCACCGGGCGGGCCGGAAATGTCGCCGAAACAGTACGCGCCTGGCGCGATCATGCCCCACGCCATATCCCCCTGCCGCATCCGTCGTGGCGAACCTTGGCGTGGCAAAAGCGCAACCCCTGGTTTGACCAGGAGGTCCTGCCGGAATTGCGCCGGCGGGTACAGACCCTGTTATGATAGGTAGGAACTAATCCAGGCAAAAACCGTGACGACGCAAATAGGCCGCCAAATCATCCCGTTCACGCACTGAGACCTGCCGGGTTTTGTCTTCTGACCAACCATAGAAATCAGGTTTGCCATATTCCTGCGTCATTCGGTATTTCTCCGACGGAATCGTATAGATGCCGTTGCGCCGGTGATCGTAAGCATCTATTTGTTCTGGCAGCCGGCTATCATCATATTGATCCATATGCACGACCATTTCCGGCGGCAAGCGGGTTGAGGTAAAACCAGCGTGCGCGGGATGGCCCAGGCACATGCCGGCAACGGGAAATACAAATTCAGGCAGGCTGGTGATTTCGGCAATACGGTCAATATGATTGCGAACTACACTGATGGGGCAGCAACCCAGACCGGCGGCCTCGGCGGCGGTAATGAAATTTTGCATCACCAGGGCCGTATCGACGGCGGCGTTCATAAAGGCGTCCAGATGATCGTTGGCGAATTCATGTTCACGAAGCTGGCACAATTTACGTATGCGCCGGGAATCGCCGCAGAACAGCAAAAACACCGGGCAGGTGCCGATCCAACCCATTTCAGGCATCAAATCGGCGATTGCCCGCCGCTTGCCTGGATCCTGCACCCGGATAATAGCGATCTGCTGCAAATCGGATTTAGCCGGCGCCGACAGGGCGCAGGCATACAGCAAGTTCATGGTATCCTCGGCAACCGGATCGTCCAAGAAGCGGCGGTGGGTGCGGTGCGACAACAAAGCAGCCAGGGTTTCCCGCCCCGGTCCCGCCTCGACCTCCGCCACGTTCGTATCCATGCCAAAGCGTTGCGCCGCAAGATCCGCCAATTTGCTCATAACCGATACTCCCAATTGTTAGCAATTCCGGTTCATCTTAGGTTATTTGCGGCCCTTTTGTGCGGTCTTGTCGTCCTCGGCGCCTGCGCCCCACGGGTACAGGGTTTTCAACCTGGCCTGATGGCAGTGAAAATTCAGGTCAATAGCTTTTTCAGCGAGGATGGCAAGCTATTGCCACTGCGGTCCTGGCCGGCAAAGGATGCGCCCAGTGCGGTGCTGGTGGCCCTGCATGGTTTCAACATGTACAGCGGCTATTTCGATGAACCGGCAGTATGGTGGGCTGGGCACGGCATCACCACTTACGCCTATGACCAGCGCGGCTTTGGCTCGGCGCCACAAGCGGGTATCTGGGGCGGCGACAGCGCTATGGCCGCCGACGCCAGGGCTTTTCTGACACTCGTGGCACTGCGCCACCCCGATCTGCCTATTTATTTGTTAGGTGACAGCATGGGCGCCGCGGTCGCGGTGTTGGCCATGAGTCGACCAGACGACGGCTCGGCGGCGGCAAAGATCGCCGGCGTCATTCTGGTGGCACCCGGTCTGTGGGGCGGCCGGTCCATGCATCCCATGCTGCGCCTTGCGCTTTGGCTGTCGGCCCATATCATGCCCTGGAATACAGCCACAGGCAGCGGGCTGAGACGCCGAGCCTCGGACAATACGACCATGCTGCAGGCCCTGGGTCGCGATCCATTAGTTATCCACCATACACGCATCGATGCGGTTTATGGCGTCACTAATTTAATGGGCCTCGCCTATGACGCCGTGCCGGATCTGAAACGGCCGACCTTGGTGCTGTATGGGACGCGAGATGAAATCGTCCCGTCCGACCCGGTGCGCCAAACCGTTGCCCGCCTGCCCATGCCGCCAAAATCCGCCCTTTACCCCGAAGGCTGGCACATGTTGTTGCAGGATCTGCAAGCCAAGGTGGTCTGGGCTGATATTGCCAGTTGGATCCATGATCCCACCGCACCGCTGCCGTCCGGGGCCCCAAGATTGGATCAACTAAAGCAGTAAGTGCTTATTACCGCCAATACGCTAACACCTAATTTTTTGACAGGCGAATGGTGGGAGACCCATTTAATGACGCACTTTTTGGTAACCGATGACAAACCGGACGGCCCCACCCTGGAAGGTATCCTGGCGATGGTACGGGGTGATTGGATCAAACGGGCCGCACACATCGTTGATGACGACCGCTACAAAACCCGCAAGGTGCGAGCCAACAACGTCCAGATCATGCCCATGTTGGCCGAATGCATTGCCTTAGCCGAGGAAAACAACGCCATGTTGACCAAAGCCTTCGGTCCCAGCCGCAAAGGCGAGCCGAGTATTGGCGTTGCCTGATCTGCAAACGAATTTAGCGATGGATATTGGCCATTTCGATCAGCCATCGTAAACTCCGCTAACCACATCACGTGGAATTGGGGATTGCGGGTGCATCATGGCTGATCTCATCGAAAAATTGCGCGGCGTCGTCGGCGACAAGGGATTGATTCTAAAAAAGGATTTGTCGGGTCGGAGCGCCGGCTATCTCAATCCCGATAAAACTCTCGTGGCCAAAATGTTGGTTCGACCAACCACGACCGAGGAAGTCTCCGAGGTTCTCAAACTATGTAACGAGGCCGGCCAGCCGGTGGTCTGTCAGGGCGGTTTGACCGGTCTAGTCGACGGCAATACCGCCTTGCCGGACGAGATTATTCTCAGCCTGGAGAGGATGCGCACGATCGAGGAGATTGACCCGGCCTCGTCCTCCATGACCGTACAGGCCGGCGTGACCCTGCAAACCGTACAGGAAGCTGCCGATGAAGCTGGTTTCTTCTTTCCCCTGGATCTTGGCGGGCGTGGCTCGGCCACCCTGGGCGGCAATATTTCCACCAACGCGGGGGGCAACCGGGTCGTGCGCTATGGCATGGCGCGAGATATGGTTCTTGGCCTGGAAGCCGTGCAGGCCGACGGCACCGTGTTGAGCTCACTTGGCAAAATCATCAAGGACAACGCCGGCTATAACTTAAAACACATGTTCATTGGCAGTGAAGGCACCCTGGGCGTCGTCACGCGGCTGGTGCTGCGCCTGCGGCCCAAGCCAGCCAGCCAGCAGACCGCCTATCTGGCCCTAGATGAATTCGAAAAGCTGCCCCAGTTACTGAATTTTTGCAGCAGCCGCTCCGGCGGTGGCCTCTCGGCCTTCGAAGTGATGTGGCGGGATTATTACGAGCTGGTGCTGGCCACGCCCGGCGCGGCCCAGCCGTTGCCGGCGGACTATCCCTACTATGTCCTGATGGAAGTCATGGGTGGCGATGCGGCAGGTGATGGTGACCGGTTCGAGTCGATGTTGGCCGAAGCCATGGAAAATGGCCTTCTGGTTGATGCCGTGATTGCCAAATCTGAAGGCGAACGCCTGGCCATGTGGGCCCTGCGTGACGATGTGGAAAGCCTCGACCGCTGGGGCCCGCGGGTTGGCTTTGATGTGGGTCTGTCCATCGCCACCATGCCCGACTATCTGGAAGAGATCGATGCACCCATCGTTGCCCAGTGGCCCGAACGCCGCCGCGCCGTATTCGGCCATTTGGGCGACGGCAACCTGCATATCGTCTATGCGGTAGGCGAAAACGGCGCCAACGTGAAAAAGATCATAGACGATGCGGTTTACCTTCCCCTGGCCAGCCGGGGCGGATCAATCTCAGCCGAACATGGAATCGGCCTGTACAAAAAGGATTATCTGGAAGTGTCGCGCAGCGCGGCGGAAATCTCCCTGATGAGGCAATTGAAGACGATGATGGACCCTAACAACATTCTAAATCCCGGGAAAATTTTATAGGACCGTGGGCTTGGGGTCCGGCCAATGAGCCGCTATTCGTTTGCGAACCTGGTACGCCACGGCTTGACTGGCCACCGGAACTGGCAACTTGCGTGGCGGGACCCCGAACCAAAATCCGAATATGACGCAGTCATTGGCGGCGGCGGCCATGGTCTGGCCAGCGCCTACTACCTGGCCAAGAACCATGGTTTGAACAACGTCGCGGTGCTAGAAAAGGCCTGGCCGATGGCACGCATATCGATATCTATGTGGCGCGCGGTTAGGGTCGGTTCATCCACGCTTGGCTGCAGGATGCGGCCCCGCCTTCCTGACTATTCCTCGGGAAGGGCGAAATGGTGCATGGGCCGGAGTCTGGAAAATCGGGGGATGTCGTCGCCGCTGGTATCAGCGGCGTAATCGGCCATGTTGTCCGTGCAGATCCGCATCATCAGGGTCAGGCCGGTGGGTTGATCAGGGCTGCCGGCGGCGATGGTGATGGTGTCGGCACCGCCGCGGCGAAAGGACATGGTCGAGCCGCAAATGCCATAAAAGCCCCGCTCGACCAATTCAGAACTTCGGCACCAGTTCAATTCTCCGCCGTCATCGGAAATAGTCACATGGGCCAGGCAGGCGCCGACGGCATACTAGACGATGCCCGTTATGCGCCAGCAGCTTTCACAATGGCATTCCACCACTTGCCGCACGGGCCCGGTAATATCATACCGGACCCGGCCACAATGACATTAACCCCTATAGTCTGCTGACATAGTTACTCCGCCGCGACGACGGTTTCTCCTAATAGGCTACCCACATAGAAACCGCGGGTCTTCAAATTGTTGAAAAACACCTCTTCAAAGCTAGGCGCGACAGAGCCGATGACAATATCGTCCGCCAACAGGGCATCGGACCAGGCCGCTATCAACGGAAAGTCCGCCAGGATGCCCGTCTGCACGAATTGTTCGACCAGAGCCAGGCGTTGCAAGAACGGCGCATAGGCCGCATCCACCAGGCACAATTTAGGACCGTTGAAATACGGTCCGTCATTGCCCCGTTCTTTGGCGATGGCGTCTTCCAGCTTCTGCAGGAACTGTGGCGCCCCGGCCAATTTCTCGTCAAATTCTTCCCGGGTCTTGGTGTAGTAAATATTTATGCCCTTGGAAAAATCCGGCACGAAGTCGGTCCAGGCCCGGTTGCGGGCCCGTTTGAACTCATTTTCCGGATGGACCCTCGGCGCCACCACGTCATCGAGGAATTCCGCGATAGCGTTAGATTCAAACAGCGGATCCTCGTCCACCGCCAACACGGGCACCTTGCCGTGGGGCGAAATTTTTAGGAACCAATCGGGTTTTTCCGCCAGGTTAATATATGTGGTTTCGAATTCGACCTCTTTCGCACGCAAAAGAATCACGGCGCGCTGTACCCACGGTCAAGTAATCGAGCTGATCAGATGATATTTATCGGTCATATCAGGCATATCCCCAAAGGCTGATGTTAATAGGTCGACCTTACAATACGGCCTTGGCGGCAACCCGTCAAAACTTCCGCGCGCCGCGACAGGCAGGTTCCAAGGCAAATATTCTGGTATCGTGATCATGATCACGCAAGGTGACATTGCCGAGGGCCTCCGCTGTACGGCCATGGTCTGATGGTGCGCGATATTCAGTCCCACCTTGAAGAACTTTACGGCCTTAAGGCCTCCCCAGACCTGATCAGCCGCGTGACGGCTGCGGTGCTGGACGAGGTTTGAAAGTGGCAATCGCGGGCGCTGGAACAGCTCTATCCGATCATCATCTTGCCATTTCGTCTTCGAATACTGGCCATATGCATTCTCCCGCTGTGATCTAGCTGTGACGGGTTAAATTCGTAGGATTTTCGCAGGGCCAAATTACCTGTAACAAATTGATATCGTTACGGTAATATGGTGGGCGCACGTGGATTCGAACCACGGACCTCTGCGATGTGAACACAGCGCTCTAACCAACTGAGCTATGCGCCCCTGGCGGCCTATCTCAGCTGCCGGGCGGCTTGGATTTAGTCTGGAGCGCGGCCCTTGTCAAGCGAGGCTGGCGAGCGCGGGCAGCAATTGATCGAAATGATCGATCAAGGCGTCCGCGCCCAGTTCCCGCACCGGCACCGTGGTATAGCCGAAAGTCACCAGCACGACCGGCAAACCGGCGTTACGGGCGGCGTTCAGGTCGTTGGCGCTGTCGCCGATCATCACCGCGCGGTCCGCCGGCACGCCAATCGCGTCTAATGTACCCAGGATGTGGCCGGCGTCCGGTTTGCGCACCGCCAGGCTGTCGCCGCCCAGCACCGCATCAAACAAGGGCGCCATGCCCAGCTGCGCGAACAGGCGGTTGGACAGGGCATGCGGCTTGTTGGTACAGACAGCCAGTTTCAGGCCCGCCGCACGCAATTCATCCAGCGCCGCCAAGACGCCAGGGAAGGCATAGCTGCCGTCGGCCACATGGTCCCAATAAAAATCGAGCAGGACATTGAACCATTGCTCGATTTCCTCATCGCTGGGGCTTTGCCCGGTAGTTTCCAGCCCAAGGCGCAGCATGACCCGGGCGCCGTCGCCGATCATATGGCGCACTTGATCCAGCTGCACACCCTCCCGGCCCGCCTGGGCCAGGGTGTGGTTGAGGGCGGCGCACAGATCAGGCGCGGTCTCTATCAAGGTACCGTCCAAGTCGAAGATGACGGCGTCGAAACGTTCGCGGTAGGGCATATTTATATCTACATCCAAATCCAAATGATCAAGGGCACGGAAACAGCGATGATGATCGCCTCTAACGGCAGGCCGACCCGCCAATAGTCAGCGAACCGGTAACCGCCCGGACCCAATATCAGCGTATTGCACTGATGGCCAATGGGTGTAAGGAAGGCGCAGGACGCGCCAATCGCCACGGCCATCAGGAACGCATCCGGGTTGCTGCCCAGACCCAGGGCGATACCCACCGAAATGGGCGCCATGACCACCGCCGTGGCGGCATTATTCATGACGTCGGACAGCGTCATGGTCACGATCAGGACAAAGGCCAGAATCGCCCAGACGGGCAGCGCCCCGGCTAACCCCACCAGACTATTGGCCAACAACGCCGCCGTGCCCGTACTCTCCAACGCGCCGCCCACCGGGATCATGCCGCCCAACAGCACGATCACCGGCCAATCGATGGCCTCGTACATTTCCCGCAGGTTCAGAAAATCAAACAGGACCATAGCCACGGCGGCGGCGGTGAGGGCGACCGCTGCCGGCAGCAGGCCAAAGCCGGAGGCGGCTAGGGCGGTGGCAAAGATACCCAGGCCCGCCAACACTCTGGGGTTTTGCCCTAGGCGCAGATCCCGACGCATCAATGGCAGGCAGCCCAGGCGCGACAGGGTATCGGGCATGGCGCCGCTGGCACCCTGCAACAACAGGACATCGCCGGCCCGCATGACCACCCTATCCAGGCGGCTGCGCACCCGTTGCCCCTGCCGGGCGATGGCCAAAAGGTTCAGGCCGTGGCGGTTGCGCAGGTTGGCAGTGCGGGCGCTGCGCCCGGCCAGGTTCGACCTGGCGGTTATTACCGCCTCAATCAAGGCGACATCGTCCGACGCCAGATGTTCGGCGGACAATGCCTCATCGCCCACCAGTTCCAGGCCGGCGACTTCGATAAAGTTTTTCAAATCGGTAGGATCGGCTCGCAACACCAGAATATCGCCGGGCTGCAAATTGGTCCGCCGGCTAGGCGCCGGGCGGCGCTCCTCGCCCCGGATTAGAGCTGTTACCAGCACGTCGAGCTCTTCCAACTCGGGCAGACTGGCGATGGAACTTCCCACCAGGGCCGAGCCGTCGCGCAAACGAGCCTCGGTCATGTAGTCGCGGATTTGGAAAATCTCGTCCGGACTGGGCCGGCCCTGACGCTGCCGGGGGATCAGACGCCAGCCGAACAACACCAGATAAACCACGCCCAATACGGCGATGATCCCGCCCACCGGTGTAAAATCAAACATATTGAAAGGCTGCGCGAAGGCATCGGCGCGATATTGCGCGATGATCACGTTCGGCGGCGTCCCGATCATGGTGCTTAAACCGCCCAAAATGGCGCCAAAGCTCAATGGCATCAGCAGGGCGGCGGGGGAGCGGCTCTGTTTGCCCGCCGATTCCAGGGCTACCGGCATCAGAATGGCCAAAGCGCCAACGTTGTTCATGAAGGCAGAACAAAAACCGCACGTGGCGGTCAATGCGGCCAGATGTAGATGTGGCCGATCAATCAACGGCAAAAGCCAGCCGGCAATCATATCCACCACACCGGCGTTGCGCAGGCCACGACTGGCGATCAGCACCGCCATCACCGTAATGACGGCGGGATGGCCAAAACCAGCGAAGACCCGCTCCGCCGGCACCAAGCCGGCGATAGCCGTAGCCAACAACGCCAACAGGGCCACCAGATCATAACGCGGCCGACCCCAAATAAATAACACCACCGCGCCAACTAGAATGGTGGTAATGGCGATTTGCTCATAATTCATTCTGTCTGCCTTTTTTGCGTCATTAAGGTAATTCAGAATGCTCAAATACAAAGCTGCATTGAAAGATACTGTAAAGGAAATTGAATTGGCCTGCCGTTTACCTTGTGGCAACCTTCCGGCGCTATAGAATAGAAGAAGAAGTCTTCAACAAAACAAAGCCTAGCCGAAATGAGCAAACACCAAATCGCAGCCGTCGCGCTGGCCGCCGGCCAAGGAACCCGGATGATGTCGAAAAAGCCGAAGGTTCTGCATCCCATCGCCGGGCGACCCATGTTGGCGCAGTTGCTGGCCACCGTAGATGCCCTCGGCGAGGAAATTAGCGTGGAACGGCGGATCGTGGTGGTTTCGCCGGGAAATGGCGAGGCCATACAGGCCGCGGTGCCGGGCATCGAACTGGCAGTGCAGGACCCCCCCCTTGGCACCGGTCATGCGGTGATGGCGACGGGGGAACAGCTGTCAGGATTTTCCGGTGACGTCCTGGTTCTGTTCGCGGATTCGCCCCTGGTTTCGGTGGAAACCCTCGGCGCCATGCTGGCGGCCCGGCGAGGGGCGTCGGACCCGGCCGTCGTAGTCATGGGCTTTCGGCCGCAAGATAGCGCGGAATACGCGCGCCTGATCCTGGATGATCGCGGCAATCTCCAGCGAATCGTCGAACATCGCGACGCCAGCGAGGCCGAGCGCGAAATCGATCTGTGTAATTCCGGCTTCATGGCCATCGACGGCGCCATCCTGGCGCAGCTGCTGGACGGCGTCGGCAATGACAACGCCAAGGGCGAGTATTACCTAACCAAGATCGTCGAGATCGCCAACCGCATGGGCCGGCGCTGCGCCGTGGTCGAGGCCGGCGAGATTGAGGCCTGGGGCGTCAATTCCCGGGATCAACTAGCCCAAGCCGAAGCGGTGATGCAAAATCGCCTGCGCCATGCGGCGATGGCGGCGGGGGCCACGTTGCTGGATCCTGACAGCGTCTATTTTTGCCACGACACAATCTTGGGCCAGGATGTCACCATCGCCCCGAATGTCTTTTTTGGCCCCGGCGTGTGGATCGGTGATGACGTCGTGATCCATGCCTTCTGCCATCTGGAAGGTTGCCAGATCGCGGCTGGTGCCAACATCGGGCCTTTCGCACGCCTGCGCCCGGAAACGGAAATTGGCCAGGGCGCGCGCATCGGCAATTTCGTCGAGGTCAAGAAGGCCCGTATCGAGGACGGCGCCAAGGTCAATCATCTCAGCTATATTGGCGATGCACGTGTGGGCGCCGGCGCCAACATTGGCGCCGGCACCATCACCTGCAATTATGACGGCTTCCTGAAATCCTTCACGGATATCGGCAAGGGCGCCTTCATCGGCTCCAACACCGCCCTTGTGGCACCGGTTTCGGTGGGTGACGGCGCCGTCGTCGGTGCCGGCAGCACGGTGACCGGCGATGTCGCCGCAGATGCCCTGGCCGTGGAACGAGCAGAGCAAATAGAGTGGCCGGGCTGGGCAATTTCCTATCGGAAACGCAAGGCAGCGGAAAAGGCTGCACAAAAGAAATAACTGAAAACTAAAAGGACCTTGGAACATGTGCGGCATTATCGGCATCATCGGCAACAAAGAGGAAGGCAACGTCGCGGCACGGATTGTGGAAGGCCTGAAACGATTGGAATATCGAGGCTATGACAGCGCCGGCATCGCCACCCTGGTCAATGGTCATATCGACCGCCGCAGGGCCGAAGGTAAATTGTTCAATCTGGCCCAGAACCTGATTGACGAACCCTTGGCCGGCGATGTGGGTATCGGGCATACCCGCTGGGCCACCCACGGCGTCCCGAACGAGATCAACGCCCATCCTCATGCCACCTCCAACGTCGCCCTGGTGCATAACGGCATCATTGAGAATTTCAAGGAGTTGAAGGCGGAGTTGCTGGACCGTGGCGCCAATTTCGTCTCGGAAACCGATACGGAAGTCGTCGTCCACCTGATCAGCCAGCATCTGAATGACGGCCTGGACCCGGTAGCGGCGGCCCATACTACCCTGCAGCGCCTGGAAGGCGCCTTTGCGCTGGCGGTGATATTCTCCGGCGAACATGACCTGATGGTGGGCGCGCGGCGCGGCAGCCCGTTGGTGATAGGCTTTGGCAACGGCGAGGTGTTCCTGGGCTCGGATGCCATTGCCCTAGCGCCCTGGACCAACCGGATCTGCTATCTAGACGAGGGTGATTGGGTCGTCCTGCACCGAGATGGCGCGGAAATCTATGATGCCGCCGGCGCCGTCGTGCAACGCGAGATCAAGCTGGCAGCGGCGTCGCTGGGCGATATCTCGAAAGGCAATTACCGCCACTATATGTTAAAGGAGATCTATGAACAGCCGGCCGTCATCGGCGATACCATCCATTCCTTTTTCAATCCCGGCGAACGCTCCATACAGCTGCCCGAACTGCCCTTTAATTTCACCGACGTGCCAAAGCTGTCGATCATCGCCTGCGGCACCTCATCCTACGCAGCCATGGTGGCGAAATACTGGATCGAGGGCATGGCCCGAATCCCAGTAGAAATTGATGTCGCCTCGGAATTCCGCTACCGCAACGCCCCCTTGCCCGAGGGCGGCGTGTCGATCTTCCTTTCCCAGTCCGGCGAGACCATGGATACCCTTGAAGCCCTTAAGCTGTGCAAGCAACAGGGCCAGCGCATTCTGTCTATCGTCAACGTGCCGGACAGTTCCATCGCACGGGAAAGCGAGGTGGTGCTGCAAACCCTGGCCGGGCCCGAGATCGGCGTCGCGTCGACTAAGGCCTTCACCACACAGTTGGTCGTC
>Ga0302132_10001973_pt1 | contig 11872 bp, 9 predicted proteins | sample CB9_321_MG_FD_203113 | JGI IMG/M metagenome (GOLD analysis project Ga0302132, IMG submission 203113) | Marine microbial communities from Western Arctic Ocean, Canada - CB9_32.1 | ecosystem: Environmental > Aquatic > Marine > Oceanic | place: Canada: Western Arctic Ocean | collected 2017-09-19
GTTACCAATCGTATGCTAAATATGATTGCTGGAAAGAAGAGAAGAGGTGCTTAAGATGTCTGCAATACTTGACTTTATGAGCAACTGGATTTCTGTTGGTTATCTGTTTTCTGCGATTCTATTCATTATGGGGTTGAAGAAGTTAGGCCATCCTAGAACTGCTCCGCGAGGCAATCAATTAGGCGCCCTAGGAATGCTTGTTGCTGTTGTTGTCACCGTTGCGAGTATGCAACTTGAGGGTGGAGCACAATGGACTCTAATTATTGCAGGAATGGCTATTGGTTCACTTATTGGATATTGGATGGCTGTAAGGGTCGAAATGACTGGAATGCCTGAAATGGTCGCACTGTTCAATGGATTTGGAGGTGCTGCAAGTGCATTGGTTGCATTATCTGAAACATGGAAGTATATCGATGGTGGAACAGTACCTGCTGGACTTGAATTAACTGTTACTATGATCGCTGCTGGACTATCGGCTCTGGTTGGATGGATGACATTGACCGGTTCATTATTGGCAATGTACAAACTCAAAGGTGGAGTTGAAATATTTGGCAAGTGGATAAAGACACCTACTTGGGGTCCGACTTGGTTAAATCCGGTTAAAATCATACTATTGATCTCTGTTGCAGTTTTAATTTACATGAGTATTTCAGAACCAACTAATCCTGATTACCTATGGGCCATTATTGGAATTTCATGCCTACTTGGAATCATACTCGTACTGCCAATCGGTGGCGCTGATATGCCTGTTGTTGTTTCACTGCTAAACTCATTATCTGGAATCGCTGCAGCATTCACAGGATTTATTTTCTCAAACTCTGTACTGATAGTCGCTGGTTCGCTGGTTGGTGCTTCGGGAATTATTCTGACATTCATAATGTGCAAAGCAATGAATCGTAGATTGATTGATGTGTTGTTCAAGTCCTTTGGCGGAAGTGGCGAAAAAGTAGACTTAACTCGTACAAAGGTCGGTTCAGATGCTGATGAAGTTGCAATGATGATCGATGGTGCACGCAAAGTAATAATTATTCCAGGATATGGAATGGCTGTTTCTCAATGCCAGCATCAAGTCAAAGAGTTTGCAGATTTAATCACTGAAAAATATGGTACTGAAGTCAAATATGCAATTCACCCTGTTGCAGGTAGAATGCCTGGTCACATGAACGTCCTACTGGCTGAAGCAAATGTTCCTTATGAGCAATTGATTGAGATGGATGAAATTAATTCAGAGTTCCCAGATTGTGATGTTGCAGTGGTTATCGGTGCCAATGACACAACCAATCCAGCAGCTCGTAGCGGTGAGGGTCCTCTCGCAGGTATGCCAATTATCGATGTTGATGCAGCAAGAACTGTTGTCATCATCAAGCGTTCTTTGAGCGTTGGATATGCCGGAGTCGACAATGACCTATTCTATATGGACAAGACAATGATGCTATTCGGTGATGGTAAGAAAATGATGACTGCATTGAATAATTCAATCAAAGAAAATTGATTGCCTAGTAATAATCTCAAAGAAATTATTGAACTGTAGAGGCATTGCTTAGAAGTAATGTTCAAAGGGCGAGCGCAGGTGGAGAAGAATAGGTGAGATTGTGATATCAAGTCGTGGTCGTTTGCTAATCGTTTCTTTGATGGCTCTGCTATTCATTGCTCCTGCGCTTGGAGTATCTACAGGGCCACCATGGGAAAATAATGGAAAGTTGGTTGTTGAGACTGGGTGTTCATGTCATGGTGGCGGTTCTCCAAACAACAATGTTGTTGTTTCAATCTCTGGTATCCCTCGTTCATACGATGCAGGACAGAGTTATGATTTTACAATTTCTTTACAAGATGCATCTAATTCCATAGGTGGATTCTTGCTATGGGATTACAATAGTGGAACATTGACACCTGGTGATGGTTCTCAATCTGTTACAGAAGAACCTGGTGCATTATCTCAGTCGACTCCTGGCAATGATTGGATTGTTACTTGGACTGCCCCTGCCGAAGATATCGGTATAATTGCTTTCCAGTTAGTTGGAAATGCGGTTGACGGCGACGGTTTACCAAACGAAGATGACCACTGGAATATCCTATCTTTTTCGATCAGTGCACCGAGTACAGCAACAAATGATGATGAAGATGGACTTGCGTTGCGAACAATTAGTGTTGGAGATTATGACTCATTATTCGTGGCTGACGTAGACCCTGCAGAATTGGAAGCGGAACGCCAGCAACATATTGCAGATCAATACTTTGACAACGGTAATTTGTTTTATTGGACTACACTATCCGTTTTACTGATCGCTGCAGTTTTCCAAGGTGAATTCTATGAAAGAAAATTCGGCGGTGGACCTCCTCATCTCGATAGAAGTTTAGCCATGCCTCAAGGTATTCGCAGAGGGATCTATTCCATATTACTGACCGCATTATTCGCATTTACGATACGTGAAGGATTCTCCTATGGATATCCACTCGTTGTCGGAATGTTGGCTCTTTGGGCCATATTCGGAGTTTACAGAACAATAGTTCAAGCTCGTGCAGAAAAGAAATATACAGATCTCGTTTGAGGCACTCATTTTCCATTTGCTTAATGGTTTGAGGTAATCATATGTCTTTGTTATTAGAGACCGATAAAGATAACACTGTCAATTCTCATATTGATGAATTCAGTAATAGAATGACTTTGGTGTTAGTTTCATCACTAATCTTTACTGCGATATGGATGAATTGGATCGATTCAATACTAAGCCAGTTATTACAAATAATGCAACCATGTACATCTGACTGTCTAAACCTCTATGACCCCGCTAGATGGAGCGCTGTCAGGTGGCTATCTGCAACAGTATTAGGCATCTTATCTTCAATTCCAATATTGATTTACCAATCATATTCCTTCGCAAAACCAGGACTATTGCCCAGTGAGAAAAAGTGGTTCTTATATTGGGTAATAGGCGGTTTAATAGGTATTTTATCGGTAATGTCAATTACCATCATATGGATTGTACCAAGAGTGTTTTCATTTGGCCATGCAAGTAATATCGGAATGGGTTTCACTCCGATGTATGATGCGCCATTGATGTTGCAATTTGCTATATCATTAGTTTGGGCACAAATGCTGATTGTAATTGCAGGGTTAGCAATGATAATTGCAGGTTTAACAGGTAATCTTAATCAAAAAACTGCGGACTGGTGGAGACTTAGAGTTCATGGATTATTAGTAATATTACTCGCACTATCTTTGCCAGAAGTAGGTGGAATGATTGTTTTCAGTATTATTCTAATATCAATACTCTCAGTGGAAGTTATATCGCTAAGATGGACTTCAATGATTCCAAAAGGCATTAACTCTGGGTCCCATGTATACGATTTTGAAGGCGCAAAAAGAAATATCTTAATCGTAGATTGTCGTTGTGATGGTGGATGTGAATCCATTTCTTCCGAAAGCACTCTAGATCTAAATATTTCAACATATAATGGATTATGCAACAGTAGAAAGGAGCGCTTAGAGTTGTTAGATAAAGTAAGGTTAGAACGTGTAACAGATGTATTTATTTCAGGATGCAACGGCGAACCATTACCACATTTATTCAAGAGTAATTGCCATTCACTAAGTTGTGATGTAAGGGGATTAGAACTAATGCAAATTCAATCTTACCGAACCATACCGCAAAATCAACTTGGTCTTGATACTGCACTTGCTATTGCCAGCCAAAATAATCCTTGGTTAGCAGAAGATTTACCTTTCCGGTTAGTTGAAGTACTGGAAAAAGAATCTCGATTACCCAAGTCAATTGTATTAGATTCAAGAGCAAAGGATAGACGTTGGGGCTTACAAATTGATTCAGATACAGCATTTATCAATACATATGGATGTGAAATTGATGGAATCGTTAAGCAGTTGTCAACTCTTGATTTAGATTTAAAAATAATGAATTAAGAATCTATTTACACCAACGTTGAAACGATTTGAGCAGTAGGCGATGTTATGCGACCTGTACTTGGTGTACCATTTTTAGTGGTTCTCCTTCTAGCAAGTTCGTGGTCTTACTCAAATGGTGATACCATTGAGCAATGGATGCGTGAAAACGCAATCATTGTATCATCAGAAGATAAATCCCCTATATTGAACTTACAACAAGACGAAAGATGGCTAGTATTGATTGTTGATTTTGAGCAATCTCCAGCGGATTCAGCATGGGGTCCAGAACAAGCAAGAAATATTTTACAGGAGAGTGCGGTAGATTATATCGAACAAATAAGTGGAGGTCAATCATCTGTTAATATTCTTGTTGCCGATGATGTAACTAGAGCATCGGGTGTTCTAGCCGACTATGGTTCTGATATCAATGGGCAAAGAGATGTTGATAAAGATGGTAAATTTCTACCAATGGTATTAGCTCAGGAAGCAATTGAAAGTCATATTTCCACAGTGAATTGGAGTCACTACGACTTAGATGGTGATGGTTGGGTCGATAGGTTATTGATTTTACATACGACCAAAGGGCAAGAAGAAAATACAGGCTCAAGTGATAGGATTTGGAGTCATTATACTACTTTTAAAGAACCAATAGAAATTTCAAAGGATTTGAAAGTTGGACACTATACAATGTCTAGTTTACGTACTGGGTCAAGTGGAATAGGAACAATGCTGCACGAAATGTTACATCAAATGGGATCACTAGACTTGTACCCAGTTCATGATACATTCCAAACTCATCAATGGAAGGGTGTTGGAGATTGGGATATTATGGCGAGTGGAAATTGGAATGGCGGGGGTTCTTGGCCTGCTTTACCTACTGCTGCAAGTCTAGAATTAATAGGTGCAATGCGTCAACAAAATATGGATTTACAATGGCCGAGTAGTGCAATCTCTCCGTGCATTGGACCAAGTATCAAAATGACCGGCCTGAGCGAAGGAGGTAATACTTTGAAAATTCAAATATCTCAATCAGAAGTTATTTGGTTAGAATATAGAAGCAATAGTGGTTTTGATTCACACCTACCCGGTTCAGGTCTTCTAGTAACATATCAAGACAAGAGTGTAGGTGATGTGGAACAGAATGAATTGAATCGAGACCCTGAGCAACCCTGGTTATCGGTGATTGAAGCGGACGGAAAAAATGACATGACCAGTGGAACCAATAGTGGAGAGGCTGATGATTTATTTAATTCTGGTAGTTTTGGGGCTGATGGAGTAAAGATTTATGATCACGATGGAGTCTTAGTTCCGTGGATTGCCACCGTAGAAAATAACGAGGAATTATTTGTTAACTTTACAGCTCCTAATTGCTCTCCTTCAATGGATATTGATCTCCAAGACCATGGCTATGTAACTCTTCCTGGTGATGATTTCACCTTCACTGCGACTGGTTCTGAAAATTGCCTGATGGAATTAGATTTGCTACTATCTGATGGCAATCGGATTTTCTTTACAAATTCTAGCGATGCTCAAATGACTGCTGGAACAAAGCAATTTTCTGCTATAATTAACGGAACTAGAACTCCACAATCACAGTCAGTTTTATCCGGTTCAATTTCTTGTGGAAGTTCTTATTTTGAAATTAATACAATGCTATTAACTCTAGGAAAAATACCTATTCCTAGCGAAATAATTGGTAAAATTGATATTGAACAACAGCAGCAAATAACCGTGGAAATTGATTCAATGGGCAACTTTTCAAATTCATTTAGAGTTGAAGTCAATGGTCCACTATCCCGTATTGCTGAAACAAGTGAAGAAATTACTCTGGATGAATCTAGTCAATTAATTATTGAAATAGACCCAAAAGGCTTACTTAGTGACGGAATGATTGTAAATGGGGAAATCGTATTGGTTTCATTTTCCGGACATAGATGGGAATACCCTGTTGAATTTGTTGCTCAATCGGATTCATCAGAAATGGAACAATGGAGACAGCCATCTAATATGCTCGCATTAGCAGGTGCTTTAGCGATGTTATGGACCATTCTTGGGATGCGCGACAGCATTAATAAAAATAAAAATTTAGTTTTGATAGAATCTATCAACACTCCAGATAATGAGACAAGGAGTGAACAAATAAATATTGATTCAATTGAAGAGGAAGTTACAGAGTTAGATTCATGGGGAAGATTAATCGATTAATTTTTACCAGGTAGCCAGCGTTTTATTTGTAGGCAATTCCAATCATCTTTCTGCCCAATAATACAGACCCAACTCTTATGCACACCTTCTGCTAATCTAACGGAAAGACAAACTCCTTCCCAAGTTGAAGGTGCATCTGATTCAGTTTGTACTAGCCAAGGGGCATGGGATTTTTCCACTGCAGCATCATAAACTCTCCAGCGACAGCCAAATTTGAATCCAGGTCGAATTATTAGCCCTTTTGCCATCAAGTGAGCGAAAAGAGAATCTACATTGGAATATTTATCATCATTTGAAATTATATTTGCAAGCCATTCACCCTCTTCTCGCCTCAACAGTCTACCACTCATATGCTCAACACCAACTGCAGTCCATGCCCATTGCTGCTGAGAAGGGATGTACCAGCCATCACCCCACGGAAGTTTCTGTAACCAAAATTGGCGTATTGAATCCTGCTCTGCTTCAGTTAATTGATTCCAGGTTTTTTGATTGCCTTCCATATCAATATTGTCAAGTCTGTACATAGTCACATCCATCTCTTCATCAACAATATATAATTCAGGAATATATCCTTCTGATTTGACATTACTCGCCCACTCTAATAATTCAACGATATCTACCGAATCTGTAGTGCAAGCCCATCTTGCTTGTGCCTCTGGCTGCTCTTTGCCAAATGATTGATCACGTCTCCACCTTACAGCCCATGTACTAGGGTGGATTTTTTTAGCCAATTCATCTTTGAGATGAACTGATGGAATTACCAATTCGCCACCACTCCTTGCAACATCAAAAACTACCGCACGAGCAATATGTTGTGAATCTAAATCCAATTGTTCGGTAAACCATGAATCGTATGGAAGAGGCATATGTCTATGCCAATGACAGAATAATACCTCCTCGCTAAGCAATAGAATACCCCCGTCAGATGTTGTTTGTCCAAGACCACTTTTTTGGTATAATCGTGAGGATAGCGGTGCTGCAACATACCAATAATCCCCTCTCTTGACGGGAGCGGGATGAGGGTTAGCAGGTGCTTGATTTTTGCTTGAGGATTGGTCAAGGGGGCGACGGTTACGTTGCCTTGGCGTAAACTTGCGACTTTGGTCCCCCATAATGTCGGCTAGCAACCCACATAATTGAGTGCGTCGGAGAATCAATCACGTCAATTAGTAAACCCCATGGTAAATTACGCTATGACTAGTAACCGATGCCCCTATGTGCTTTCGCTATCTTAGCCAGCATAGAGGGGATTCAGTGGTTGACGGTTATCTAGGTTCATTAACCACTGAAGAGAGGATGTTATTACATCTTCACGACCATGTTTTACCGGAAGGTGAATGGGAAGCCCCCCTGTCATTAACACAAGCTGGAATATCTGCAGCGGTTCATGTTCAAAGAAAGCATGTTCCAAGAACTCTGAAGCGATTGGAGGGTAATGGTTGTCTAGTTTCAAGTAAGCGACATATTCCGGGGGCCAAACAAAGGCGAATCGTATATGGCTTGACTTCTGAAGGGCGCAATAGGGCATCTTTATTACGAAACAATATCCTCTCTAGAGAAGTGATAAGTGATGGTTCTTCCATAAAAATATCTGAGTTGAGAAAGGGTGGTCAATTAACTCTTGATTTGCTATCTCACATCGATGAAGCCATGATATTCCATGAAAACCCGGTTATTTCCCCTGTTTCAAATCCAGATGGAGTAGCATCACTCGATGCTCAGGCCGGTGAACAACTAGTTAGAAGATTATTTGCAAGGGCATGGGAAGACGGGAAAATTACCAAAGATGAACAACAATTGCTATCTGAAGTTGTAGAGTTCTTGGGGATGCACCCCGAAAGGGTCCGTAGACTATCGGCTGAATCTCGTCGTAGTCAAAAAGTTCCACCGCCTGAAGAAATTTACCTTGATATGTTGAAGCAAGCATTAGTAGATGGCGAATTAATTGAAGATGAAATAGCATTGCTTGAAACGGTAAGAGTTGCCTTTGGAATAGATCAATTAGCACATCAAAGATTGTTGAAAATTGCGATAAAAGAACCTGTATTACCGCAAAATATCATAACATATCGTGCTACTTTAGAAACTGCGCTAGCAGATGGAATAATTACTGCTGATGAAGACGCAATGCTACAAACATTACAAAAAACTTTGAACATTTCACAATTACAACATGCAGAAATTCTTGCTGAATTACGCGATAGCATCAAATGATGCCCCCATAACCACCCATTACGAGGGGACTTGAAATGGGCATGACCGATGATGAAGTCGCAATCCACGACCAACTGAACGCATTGAAAGTTCAAGTGAAATCAATTGAATATAGTAAAGTAGTTTTGATTGGAGATATAATACTGGACAGGTATATCCATGGCTACGCTAATAACCTCAATTCTAATGCTCCTGTCCCAGTTTTGAGAGAAACCCGTCGCGAGGAGGATGTTGGCGGTGCTGCACACGTCGCAAGAGGATTGATTTCTATGGGCGTTGAAACGCATCTGTTCGGCGTTGTCGGTGATGACAGAGCTGGAATTAGTATTTTTGAATCTTTGGAAGATGAGGGCGTCGAATCAACTGGGATCGCCATCGTTGAAGGTATCACTACAACTGTAAAAAATAGACTCCTTGCAACCAGGGAGAGCCTAGTAAGCGAAGAACAATTACTTCTCCGCTGGGATATTGAAGGTGATGAAGCTATTCCAAGTGAAGCGATTAAGGCATTGTTTGAAGAAGCCAAAGTTCACCTCGATAAAGCAACAGCAGTTATTATTTCAGATTATGGACAAGGAGTTATCGTTGAAGAGGGAGTCAAAACAATTATTGAGGCTGCAGCACAGAATAATATCCCCGTAATAGCCGACCCTAAATTAACGGGATTACATCATACTCATGGCGTTGATTGGGTAATATTCCAAGCCAATGGTTTGGAATTAATGCGTAGACGTTTGGGTGTAGAAAGTGGTGATGATGCCGCGAATTTGCTAATACAAAATCATGATTGGAAGCATTTGGTGGTAGTTTGTGGAGCAGCCGGAGTTACAATCTATTCTGCAGACGGAAGTTCTGTTCACGCAGAATGTACATTGACTGACCTGCGACAAATGATTGGTTTGGTAGATGCTGCAGTGGTTGCTATTGCAATTGCGATTTCAGAAAAACTAGGCGTTTCACATACAGCGCAATTAGTAAATGCGGCATGCGAATGTATTCTTGCAGCAAGTAGTTCAGACTCATTTGTATTGAATCGTGACGATTTAGTAGATAGAATAGGCGAAATGGCTTGGAATCTTCAAGTATCCAAGCGTTGAGGTGATATTATGAGTTATTGGCCAAGGCCAACCACCGCAGATATCGGTTTACGGGCATTTTCTAATTCACCAAATAATTTGATGGTGGAGGCTGCCCTTGGGATGCAAAATATTCTATTGGATGATGAATCGAATTCACATCTAAATAAGCACCTAAGACACAATTCGCAGTGGAATGTTAGTATTGATTGTGGAGAAGATGAATTTTACTATGATCTGCTTTTGCTAAAATGGCTGGACGAAATTCTTTATCGCAGCGAAATCAAACAACAATGGTTTGTTGATGGTCAAGTGATTGTTAGCCATTCAAACGGAAAACTGAATTTGCAGGCTCAAGTATCATGGATTGATTGTGAATTGATTACCCGTGAAATTGAAATTAAGGCAGTCACAAGTCACCAGTTAAAATTTGAAGAAGTATCTCAGCAACAAGAGATTTTGAGTAAATGGCCGGAAGTTCCATCGTTTCAAGGACCTGGATGGTTTTGTGATGTCATCTTTGACATATGAATAAAAGTAGAATAAACATTTGAAAAGGTGGGAATCCGAGGGTGGACGCTCGTTCCTATCAGCCAAATCTGTACACTTCCTCCATCCCGAAACCCCACAGCACTCATGGCCCCGAGTAGGGCTGCTCCGTTCCCGGCCTGACCTAATCCCTCGGTTATCTAATTCCCGTTTTCTTCCGAAGACGGTTCATAGCACCCGAATCATGTGGGGGCGAGACATCAATGTCCGCATACAGAAACCAATAAGCCGCTTTCGCCGCCCCAAGGCTTTCAGCCCACCATAAAGACGATTTGTGGTATAGGGTACGCCTAGCTCCCCACCTATCCCATCCAATCCTAACACAGGCTATATTTGAACAACTCGCTTTAGCAGCAGGGAATATTATTCCGATTCTTGTTCAACTTGTTCCTCATATTTTGATGGACAGGAAGTTTTGATGATTTCTGCCTCAAATATATATTGATTATTTTCAAATCGTAAAATACCTTCAGCGTATACCGTTCTATTATCTCCAAGTCCATTGGAAACAGATGCTTGAGAAAAATCAATAATAACAGATTCACTATCACCATGCAGAATAAATGTTGATGTTGCATTGTCAATACTTCCATCAGAAACTTCACCTCTAATAGCAATTGATTTGCCAATGAGTGAATCTGGGTCATCCATTAGAACATCTACAGTTCTAGTAGGTTCTGGTGCTTCTAATATTATTACACCAAGAAGGAAGATGGTAATTAATCCACCAATTATTAGGAACCTTGTTCTTCTTGCGAGCATTCAGTCACCTCTGTGAGAACTGCCTATGGCTTGATCCAGTGTTGAATAACCGTTTTGCCTCATTTTCTTATCAATTCCATTTACTACCTGCTTTGTCAAGGACGCTCCCTCAAAAACAAATCCACTGTAGGCTTGTATCAAGGATGCCCCAGCGCATATTTTCTGCCATGCATCTTCTCCAGACATTATTCCACCAACTCCTACTATTGGGAACTCTCCGTTGGTCATTTTATAGATTTTTGAAATCATTTCTGTAGATTTTTGCTGGACAGGCAAACCACTCATGCCACCAGTTTGAGCGAATACCCCTTGTTCCTTGGCGTTAATTTCACTTGGGCGACTCGTGGTAGTATTTGATGCAATAATCCCGTTACAGCCATTCGAGCGGGCTGTATTGACTATTGCCATCAATTGCTCATCATCCAAATCTGGTGAAATCTTAACCAATATTGGTTTTAGAGATGTTCCATGTAACTTTGATTCAGATTCATTAACAATCTTACAAGATTCGATTATCTCCTTCAAATCATCATCTTTTTGTAATTCTCTGAGATTAGGAGTATTTGGTGATGAGACGTTTATGACAAAAACATCCGCATATTTCCATAACCGCTGCATCGTAGTTGCATAATCAGCGGCAGCATCTTCAAGTTTGGTTAGTTTTGATTTACCCAAATTTATCCAAAGTGGAATTTTTGGCTGTCCGTGTTTTGAAAAATGCTTATTGAGTTGTATTGCCATATTCTCACTGCCAGGATTATTGAAACCCATTCTATTTACTAAAGCCTTTGATTTTCCCGCCCGAAACATCCTAGGTTTTGGATTGCCCAATTGTTCAAGCATTGTAATTCCTCCAATTTCCATGAACCCTAAACCCAGTGATTCCCAGCCACGCAATGCCTCTGCTCTCTTATCCATCCCAGCAGCAATTCCGAACGGATTCTTGAAATCTAGGCCAAATATCGCAGTTGGAATTTGTTTAGATGGTTTATACATTAGCGATACTGAACTCCGAGTGACAGGATTAGAGACCATCAAGCGTAATAATTTCAGGGCTCTACTGTGCGCTTTCTCTGAATCTTGAATTGCCAATAAGGGCTTGGCGATGATGCTGTAACCAAGTCCCATATTAGGTGGGTGATGAAAGGTATTCTTCAAGACTTGT
>Ga0302132_10001975_pt1 | contig 11863 bp, 9 predicted proteins | sample CB9_321_MG_FD_203113 | JGI IMG/M metagenome (GOLD analysis project Ga0302132, IMG submission 203113) | Marine microbial communities from Western Arctic Ocean, Canada - CB9_32.1 | ecosystem: Environmental > Aquatic > Marine > Oceanic | place: Canada: Western Arctic Ocean | collected 2017-09-19
CCTTGCCCTGATTGAAAGTGTCGACAGAGACGTTCCACGAGAAGTCAGCGACTCCTGTCAGGACGGCTGTCCCACGGTTGGTCCATGCGGGTACGTGCAACATCGTGGCGAAGTCCAAGTACGGAAGCGTAGGGTTCCAGTAGTCTTCGTTAGCCCTGAAGCGCCAGAATTCACCATCCTGCTTATCGTCAAGAATCATTGCCCCGGTTCCGGGAGCGATGAGCTTCCGCAAGTCACCGTCATTCGCGTCCAAAATGTGCTTCGGATAGATTACCGCGGCGACATCAGTGAACATGTCGAACTGCCATATTCTTACCTTGTCCAGTGTGAAGCGGACAGTGAAATCATCCAGAGCCTCCACATTGCCTATAGCGTCGTACCTCGTCGCTGAGGGAATGATTATCCCTGTCGGCGGGTTGATGATGCGATCGAACGTTGCGACTACATCTGCGGAGGTAAAGGGCTGGCCATCGTGCCACTTGACACCCTGGCGCAACTTGAACGTGTACTGCATCCCGTCGTCTGAGATATCCCATGACGTCGCGAGTTCCGGAACGACGGTTTTCAGTCCGTCAGTCGGATTTAGCCGGATCAGGTTGTCGTACATCTGGCTCAGGACGTTGCCACTACCACCTTGGTAAATGTCGAAGTCCCTCATCGTCGCGCCCCAGGCCGTCTTGATATGACCTCCCCGAATGGGATTTGGCTCAGGCGCCTGTAGGACGAACCCTGGCTGTGCAGTCGCTATAACGACCTGCTGAACAATTTTCTCTTTCTCAACGATGACAGTCTCGATGACGGTGTCGCCCTTGACTGACTTCTCAACGATGACAGTCTCGACGACGGTGTCGCCCTTGACGACGACAGTCTCGCCCTTGACCGACTTCTCAACGATGACAGTCTCGACGACGGTGTCGCCCTTGACCGACTTCTCAACGATGACAGTCTCGACGACGGTGTCGCCCTTGACTGACTTCTCAACGATGACAGTCTCGACGACCGTGACCGTCTCGCCACCACAACTGACTGCAACCATTGCTAAGCCGGCGAGTGCGAACAACGCCAGCATAGGAAATTTCAAACTATTAAATAATCTCATGGACTTTTCCTCTGCCGTGGTATCAAATTTGGGATTGCCCACGGTTTCCGGGTCAAAACTATGTCATAAACAGGACGTGCCCAAATGCACGTCTAGTGCATCCGACTATGCGAATGCCGACTACGAGTACGAGGGACATCATATACACCAAGGTGAATTAATCAAGTCAACAAACCTCACATCTCTTCCCTTTCAGACCGGGTCCCCGACAACCTGCATGGCCTACTGACTGGATTTGCCCCTGCCACGAGCCCAGCTCGGCTGAACGCTTCTTTTGTTCGTCGGAGGGAGCATGGCGCAGGCGTCGGCCTGATGACGATATCCACCAAGATTCCATATGGAATCAGGTGAAACACTGCGTTGGGACTGGGACCAATATTTGTATCACTCCTGCCGGTGTTCCCGTCTGCTAATATGGGTCAGCCTTGGATGCGCACGCCGAGATAGGGGCGGCTCAACAACTGCCCAATCAGAAATGGAATGCAATATGGGTTTCCCCGTTTACGATTACCGGAAAGATATCAAAAACCTTCTCGTCACTCCCCAGATTCGCTCTCGTTATATGAAAATGGAGCCAGGCGCTGTAGCCGCTCCGCACACGCACGACCTTGGGCACGAAGTCTTCCTTGTGTTACAAGGCTCGGCTATTTTCGAGATTGATGGCGAGACTGAGGAAGTCGGTCCCGGGCAGATGTGCGTCGCACTAGCGGATCAAAGTCATGGCATCACAGTCACCAGCGACGTGCCCATGATCATGTATCTCTCGGTCACACCGCATATTCAGCCAACCCACACGATTTGGGCCGATGGCAAACGCCTGCCCCACAGGTTCACGCCAAACAGTAATTACGACGTAGAATCGGACGCTTCGGCGGCGGTCGGCGAGATTATCAAACGACATGTCGAGGCGGCCCAGGGCGTTGCAGACGCTGCGCTGGCGGCGGCAGAAAAGCAGGAGAGTCTCCATCAGAAACTGGAGACGGCTATCGCTGATGGCGATGAAGAGACGGCCAAAAGCACTCGGAATGAAATGTGGGACGCCCTGTTCCCCACTTATGTAAAGGCCTACGAACTGGCAGACATCTGGAACGATCTGGCACCGCGGGCGGGAACTTAAGGTAGCGGGTTGGTAGTCACGCCAGGATCAAACGATCCGGCGCGCAACACGACAATCTGTTTCTGAAAACCCTGGCCTTGCCGGCAGTCCCCCCACCGTAGAGGCATATCGGTTCCACCACTAAGGGAGCGGACTATAATCCGCTCCCTGAGTGGTGGACCAATGACCGTGGGCTACCCGACAGCCCGAGATTATAGAAACAACGAGAATGGAGAACCTAATGGACCGCGTCAAAATTGGAGTGATAGGTAGTGGAGCTATCGCACAGGTACATCACCTGCCCATATTGAATGATCTTTCTGAGGAGTTCGAGATAAAGGTTGTATGTGATCTGTCTCCATCTTCATCGAAGCATGCGGCCGAAAGGTTTCATGTGCCGGCATACGAAACCGACTACCGTGCGGTGTTGGACTCCGATGTGGATGCCGTGCTCCTCTGCCATACGGATCCCAAGACAGAGGTCGCGCTGGCGGCGTTCAACGCGGGTAAGCACGTTTTTATCGAAAAGCCTATCTGCTTTTCCCTTGAGCAATCCGATGCGATGATCGAAGCGCAGAGCCGAGCGGGCAAGGTTGGCCAGACAGGCTACATGAAGCTATTCGAACCGGCGTTCGAGGCTGCGCGGCAAGAGGTGGAGTCGATGGACGACATTCGATATGTCCAAGTAAATCACCTTCACCCGAACAATGACCTGCACGTAAACCAGTTCCGGGTTCAGAAATTCGATGATATTCCGGCCGAGGCGAAAGAGAAAACTGCGGCCGCCCGGAAAGCTGCTATTTTTGACGCGTTGGGCAATGTGTCCCCTGAAGCGGTGAGGGTGTTCGGAACGATCTCGGGGAGCCTGATTCACGATCTCTATGGCCTTCGCGTGCTTTTTGGGAGACCGACCAGGATTGTGAATACCGAAGTGTGGCAGGACGGGAAGGCCATCACCACAACTCTCGAATTTGCAGACGGCATTCGCTGCGTTGTTACATGGGTTGACCTGCCAGAAATATGGGACTTCTACGAGACGCTCGAGGTATACGGCAGCAGAAAGCGGGTCATTGTCTCCTACGCGAGCGGCTTCTCCCGAAACCAATCAAGCTTGACCGTCCATGGTATCGACGCCGATGGCACCAGCTACAAGAAGGAGCCTGCCCTATCGTGGGAGAGCCCATTCCGACGCGAATTACGTCACTTCCATGACAGCATTGTGAATGGCGCGGAAAATCGAGCCTCTCTGGCCGCTGCGCGGGATGACATTAGCTTGATCATTGACATCACCAAGGCGTACATCAACCAGGCGCCTGTCGATCGGTAAAGGAGTCATATCGCGCATCTATGAAGAATTTTCTTCCCGGCGATATTGTTCTTGATCGATTTGATATTGGCGTGTGGTGATGACAATTGGGGGCGGTGTTGATTCCCAGGAGCCCGGTGGCGCCACAAAGATAGGGCTGCTCGGGGTGGCTCTTGCCGTTGGCGAAGGGGAATCAGCATCGACCAATGCGCCCGGTGTAGGCCGCCAGTCTAATTTCGGTTGCGGTGCGCTACACAACCCGGACGCCTGAGCTGGCGCGGCAGAAATATCGAAGGCAGAGCGCATGCCCGCGGGCATGCGCTTCCTGTCACCTATGTAGCCACCGACCGGGCAACCGCAGAGGCGAATTGAATGGAGGGTGGGGGTGATGGGATCCCCCACCAGTGGCCAGCTACGCCAGCAACCTATCCCTGGCGCCAGGGCATCTTGCGCCAGGCGACGTTAGTTGAGGCGGTCGGGCGCGGGACCACGTTGACGGCAATCGTCGAATCGTCGCCCTTCATTTCGAGTGCCCTCGCCATCGCGTCGTCGAAGCTCGGCGTACAGTACTCAAAGCCGAGTTCTTTGGCCTGCTCAGGGTCGATGCCGTCGCAAACCAGAATCACCTTCCGCCTTTCGAGAACCCGCCGGGCGGTGTACAGCATCGACCAGGTGCGGACATTCACTTCCTTCCTTACCATGGCTCTGGCGATCTCTGGCGTGCCTGCCTTGAACAGCTCCTCCGTATCACCCGTGCCGTGCTTGCCTTTATTATCGGCCGCCCAACCACCGGCCGCGGAGAGGGCCATGATGATGACGCCGTCTTCTTTTGTTCCGATCTCGGCGGCTTCGATCCTAATGAAGAATGAAGATGTGAGGTACTGTTCTGACCCATCGCCGGGATAGAACACGTAGATATCGGCAGGCTCCATATCCGTCATCCAGATTTCGCGCGCCTTACCATCCAGTGCTGCTCGGTGCTCTTTCACGAAGTCGCCCGCGTACACGTCGACGATTTGCGGGTTGCTGTCCACCAGCACGTCAACCTTCATATCTAGGTGGGCCATCCGCGCTGCCTCCTCCATGTCGAGCCGCATGTGGTTGCCGTCCGCCAGGCCCAGTGTGTTGACCTCGTTCACCACCATATAGTGGTTCTGCTGGATCGTGTCCCAACCTGCGACCCCAGGCAGGATCATCTTCCCACCGCCGCACCATCCGCCATGCACGTTGGGGCTGATCTCTCCTATGCCCAGGCGAAAATCAGCTTCAACCACCTCTGTGTTCACCCACACCGGCGTAGATCGCGAAGTGGTGCCCAGGTAGGTAAGGCTCTTCTCGTCAAAACAGTCGTGCCTGATCGTCCTGACGCGGTCCATGAGTTCTGGACCGATTTTTTCTTTCCACGCGGGGCTGTCATGGCTGCCGGGTGCGTAAACAAGCGTGACGTCCTCGTCTCTTACGCCGAGGCGATTAAGATAGTCAAGCAGATTCAGGCCCAGGCCGTCACGCGACCCCAGCATCAGATCGGTGAACCGGTCCCCGGTGATCAGGACCACTTTGCTCCGCGGCTTTATCATCTCTGGAAGCGGGTCGCATCCGATCGGGCTCTCCATCGCGTTGACGATTGACTGCCACGGGTCGTCAAGCGGCGGAAAGTCGGTCATGACGATCTCTGTGTCCAGGTTGCTCTGCGGAATCTCGAGGTGCCTGGTTTCTCCGTTCCAATCCACGGCGAATCGCCTTGGTTCTTTCATCAGTTCTGATCCCTCGGATATTGCGATGTTTCTGCTGACTTGGTGACCCGCCCCTGCTGCGACACCACTTATTATCTCGGATTCGCTCTGAGATTCCACCCCAGTGTAGTTGACCCACCCGGCTCTGTCAGATATCAGGTGACGGCTGGCAGATAGGATCGCGAATTGTCCGGTTCAGTCCCTCGAATCTGGGCCGATAACTCGCTGATGAGGGTGTTCCACCTGGCAATGAATTATGCGAGTTCTGACAGAACCCTTTGATAGCCCTTATGAAGAGGTATTTTCGGAGAGGTAGGTGGTGAAACCGTCTAGGACCATGTTGTAGCCATTGAGCATTCCGCCTTGCTCGTTCATGTCCTTCTGCTCGACAGACCTGTGAAGCATCAGTATGGTTAGCTTGGTTTCGCCGCCCTGATCTTCGAACATGATCGTGATGTTCACCACGTTGCTCGCGTCACCCGGAATGGACTCCGTCCAGACGATTTTTTCGCCGGGAACGATTTCGTCGTATTTGCTTTCAACTTGCTTTTCACCATCACTGCCCGGCCAAGACATTGCGTATATCCAGGAACCGCCAACTGTGAAGTTTCGCTCGATTGTTCTAGTGGTGACACCGGTTGGTCCCCACCATTGATCGATGTGTTCAGCGTCGGTCCATGTGCTGTAAACCAGTTCGCGGGGAGCGTCGAACACCCGCTCAATAACCAAAGTGCGTTCCCGGTGTTGAATAGTTCTCATGTTGATGGAATGTCTCTCTGGTTGGGTTCAGGGTCGAACGGTTCTTGTTGTTGCAGTTCAGTAATGTAAGCGTCGAGGCGATCGAGTCGCTCTTCCCAGTGCTGTCGGTAACCTTCAAGCCAATCAGAAACATCTTTCATAGGTGCGGCATTTAGCTTTCGAGGCCGCCACTGAGCTGATGTGCTTCGCTGAACCAAGCCAGCGTTTTCGAGAACTTTCAGATGCTTTGAAATCGCCGGCATCGTCATGTCAAACGGTTCGGAGATTTCGGACACAGAGGATTCACCCGTCGTCAGTCGAGACAATATTGCCCGTCGTGTGGGATCGGCTAAAGCTGCGAACGTTTTCGAGAGCATATCTGTTGGCATCTATATAGCCATATAGTTATATAACTATAAAGTAAAATACAACTACAGCCGACTAAGCGACACGGCGGTGATGACGACTCTCGACTCGGGTGGGCGAAACCTATCCAGACCTGCGCGACGACGACCTGGGTTGGTCGAACTTATTGCTGATGCCCTTGGTGAAAACCCCGGTTAGCGCTCATACCACAGCGTTAACGATCGACGCCGAGTTCTCACAGAACCCTGCCTTGCCGTTGAGGGGTCGCCGCATAGGTAAATCTGGAAAATGCCTGACGGACGTGAAAACGACCTGCCACTGATGCATTCGATTCGCACTCGTAAGCCGGAGTAGGCGCTGACGCCGCCCGAACAGCTTGAACGCGCGCTACACTACCGCCGCAAGCTGGTGCTCCAGCCGCCCATGCCTGACCCCAGAAAACGAGAAAAATATGCCAAATAAGACAGCGGAACCAATTTTCCAGTTCAATGCTCCGGGTCCAAAGCCCAACGGGATACAGGCGGCAGACGACGGTCTCTGGATCATCGACCAGGGCGACGACCATGTTTACAAGGTCGATTGGGCAACTGGTGACGTGCGTGTCGATCTGCCGACGGATACTGAAAAGTCCAGTGGGATCACAGTTGGCGGCGGTTTCATCTGGGTCGCATCGACCTACAGCTGCGAGATTTATCAGCTCGATATGGACACCGGGAAGACCGTCGAGGTTTACCCCGCAGCTGGTGCGGGCATCGGTGCAACTCGCGAACACATGGAAAACGCAGGTCGCTATGCCAGTCCGACTGGGGATCACGGCCTCGAATGGAAAGATGGCAAGCTGTATGTCGCATCGCCGCCGTCACAATTCGTGCACGTTATCGACACTTCAAACTGGCAAGAAATCCACCGCATGAAGACCCCCGGATTCCGGGTTCACGGACTGGCGTGGGCAGAGGAAGAAGGCCACGTGTGGATAGCTGACACTGCGTTTGGTGTCATCAGTCGTCATCGTCTTGAAGACGGCCGTTGCTACGACGCGTTCAGGGTCACTGACCCCGTTCAAGTTCATGGCATGACGATCCGAGACAACAGGCTCTGGTACGCAGACGATCGCGGCCCGATCGGCTTCCTCGACGTGAGCCTGGAGCCGAGTTTCTAGTGACAACAGTTTTCGTAACTGGATCGACCGGTAAGGCTGGCAAGTACATCGTCAAAGACCTGCTCGATAACGGCTACGACGTGGTTGGGGTCGACCGAAACGATCCCGACGGCGTGGGTGCTAGCCGTTCGAAGGGCTACACGTTCAAGATCGCCGAAGTTACCGATTTCGGGCAGGTCGTTTCGGCGATGAAGGGCTGCGACACGGTAATTCACATGGCGGCCATTCCAAACCCGAGAGTTGGACCCGAGCACGAGGTGTTCAGGGTCAACATGATGACGAACTGGAACGTGCTAGAAGCGGCTGATATTCTAGGCATCGGAAAAATCGTCATGGCGTCTTCAGTCAACGCGGTCGGAGCTGTTTTCTCGAAAGGAATTACTCCACGACCGTACTTCCCGGTGGACGAAGATCACCCGACGTTCTCTGAGGATTCGTATTCACTAAGTAAGTGGCTCGGCGAAGAAATGGCCGACGCCTTTGTGCGCCGTCGCTCAGGAAAAGTTCAGATAGCCTCTATGCGTTTTCATGGCCTGATGGAACGCGACAGGCAGATAGCTCTCAATGCTGAGCCGGAACCGCGAGGTGGAACCGAAATCAACGCCAAGCATTTCTGGGGCTGGACGGATATTGAAGAGGCGGCACGAGCATGCGTGCTGGCTCTCGAGGCCGACTTTGGGGGTCACGAGGCGTTTTCATCAACGGTTAATATACTTCAGCTGACGAGCCAACCGAATCGCTAATCAAAAGTGTTTATCCGGAGGCAGAAATTCGAACGCCGATGCCGGGCAACGCTACCGCTATATCGGTTGAGAAAGCTAAGAGGCTACTCGGATGGGAACCAAAAACAACATGGCGTGATGCTTAACCGAGTTCACAGCGTTTCTGGTTGGGTTAGAATTTTTGCGGGCCCTCTGTGAAAGATTTAACGAGTAACGAATTAACGAGATTACATTTCTTTTCTATCCACCCAATAACAGGATCTACTACAGGATTTATTTAGTTGACGTCTCCATCTCATCCCGTCCCTAAGCATCGAGCAGCTCGCAAAGTTCTAACGGTTCTGGGTCCCATTGAGCCCTCCCGAGTAGGTATTACAACTACTCACGAGCACCTGCTAATCGATTTCAGTGTGGTGTTTACAGAGCCAAAAGAGGCCTCGCAGCGCAAGTTAATGGACGAGGATGTTTCGCTCAAAAACCTTGGCTGGGTTCGGTACAACTGGACCAGTAATCGAGACAATCTGCGAATCCTTGATGAAGATGTTTCAATATGGGAAGCGCAGCAGTACTACAACGCCGGCGGTGGCACGATTGTTGATGTTACTTCTGTAGGGCTTGCGAGAGACCCCGAGGCGTTGGCACGCATCTCCCGAGCGACCGGTTTGAACGTGGTGATGGGCGCTGGCAACTACGTTCACATGACCCACGCCCCGGAGCTAGGCGATCTGACCGTTGAGCAAATGGCGGGTCAAATAATTCATGATGTGGATCAGGGAGTCGGCGATACCGGAGTTCGTTCCGGGATCATCGGTGAAATCGGCTGTTCCTGGCCATGGCACGACCGTGAAAAGAAAGCACTGGAAGCTGCCGTAATCGCACAGCGCGAAACCGGTGCTCCCCTGCTGATTCACCCAGGTCGAAGCGAACGCGCGCCGATCGAGCTGCTTGAGGCTGTCGATAAGTGGGGTGGCGATCTCAATCGCACCGTGATGGGGCACATCGAACGAACGGTTTATGACCGTGGAATTTTGAACGAACTAATTGGGATGGGTTCATATCTCAACTTCGATCTGTTCGGCCACGAATCGTCGTTCTATCCATTAGCCCCAGAATCGAACATGCCTGCCGATCACGAGCGGATCGAGATGGTCGAACACATGGTGTCCGAGGGAAAACAGGGCAGAATTCTTCTGGCCCACGATATCTGCTCGAAGCACCGGCTGAAAACTTACGGCGGGCACGGTTTCGACCACATTCTCACTCGAATTGTCCCCAGAATGAAGATTCGAGGAATGAGAGAAGAGGTGGTTCGATTGATCCTTGTCGACAACCCAACACGCATGCTCACATTCGATTAGTCGACCGACCATGCGCTAGAAATCTCAACTCGAAAATCGTATTGCGATTGCAGTGACACGCGCCGTCGTGCAAGGAATGGCATCTGACTTGTAGCGAACTTGAAAAACATAGCTGCACGGTGGATTTGGGTTGGATTACATGAATCAGTGTGTCCGGATCAGGCGACGCGCCAGCATTCTCGGGATTGGCGCAGTGGCAGCACTCGTCGTTGGATGCGGAGGTGCAGAGGAAGAAGTTTATCGGCTGCAACCGTAACTACGCCAGTCTCTACAGTCGCTCAGGCACCAACTCCGCAACAAACCAGCACACCTATCGCAACCGTAGATCCTACCAGTGAGCCAACAGCTACCAGCCTGCCCCCGACCGAAAAACCCCAGCCTACTGAAGAACCCTCGCCAGAACCGGTAGTCGTTGTCCCGTATGAGGACGATGCAGAACGGTCCATTGCAGAAATCCTGAAGAACTATTGGGGTTGGGAGACCAACTTTGGCGAGCGGACGATTCAGCTCACCGAGCTGACGACCCTCCTTGCGAGAGATCTGATCATCCCGGTTGATACACCAACTTTTTTGCCGGTCTCTAACGCCCCCGATTATTTGCAGCCAAGAGAACCGGTAGTTTCCGTCGTAATTGATGGCGATGCGAGAGCCTACCCGCTGGCGATGTTGATGTGGCACGAGATTGTTAATGACACGGTTGGCGGAGTACCCGTCACCGTGACGTTCTGTCCGCTGTGTAATACCAGCATTACCTTCGAGCGCGTAGTCGACGGCCAGGAGCTGACGTTTGGCATCTCGGGCATGTTGCGAAGATCTGATCTCGTCATGTGGGACCGCCAGACGGAGTCGTTATGGCAACAGATAACTGGTAACGCGATTGTTGGAGACTTTGCTGCGAACAAAACGGTGCTGAAACAACTTCCGTCGGCGATTATCGCCTCGGAGACGTTCGCCGAATCATATCCAGACGGCAAGGTGCTGAGGCGACTCACGAACTCGGCTGGGACGCCAATTCGTGAGTATGACAGGCCGCCCTATGCTGGGTACGACGATGTCGATTCACAGCCATTCTTATTTTATGACCCCGTGGACGATCGGTTGGTTGCTACTTCACGGGTTTTGACCATCGATGGCGAGATTCCAGTGGCATATCCGTTCTCATTCCTCGAAGAGACACCCGCACTGAACGACTTGGTCAACGGTGAAGAAATAGTCGCCTTCTTTGAAAACGGCACATTCTCCGCTTTCTACAGTCAAGTTTTTGTGCGCCAGACCGTGGGATCGGTGACAGTCTTCTCACGCAACGTAGACGACCAAACTCTGACATTCGAACTGTCCGACACAGGCGTCATCGATGTCGAAACCGGATCCAGCTGGAATTTAGTGGGGATGGCAATTGATGGCGAGCTGGAAGGCACCCAGTTGGAACCTGTGGTCCATGCGAACCACTTCTGGTTTTCGTGGGCTGTATTCAAGCCTGAAACGCAGATTCGGGATTCGTTGGACGACCTTACCGGCTGAAGTGACCCGCCTGGCTATTCAACCGGATTTAGTGCGATCGTCGAGGGTCTTGATCAGTTCCTCGGAGCGCCGGATGATCGACGGAATCTTCGGATCTTGAGAAAGCGATATGGCTTCGTCGAGATCCAGCCTCGCCAGTTCTTCTTCGACGTTGGCCTGGATGTAGAGCTGTGCCCTATCGAGATAAAGCGCAGCCTGTGCCGGTGATATTTCGATTGCCTTGTTGAAATCGTCGAGAGCTGCGTTTCCGGCTCCTAAAACATCACGGTAAAACCGCCCGCGCCACCACCATGTTGAGGCATCATCCGGCTCGGTGGTAACTGCTAGGTCGAACCATTTAAGAGCCGTGGTCGAGTCTCCGTTTCTGGCGTACACACGCCCGAGCACGAGATGAGCAGCGACGGACTCCTCGTCGAGTTCATAAGCACGCCTTGCGTCTCTGGCAGCACCCTCCATGTCGTTGAGCGCAACGCGGGTAAGAGCGCGATTCGAGTAAGCGACTTCGAGGTTTGGCTTTAGCTCGATTGCCCGATCGAAATCGAGCATCGCTTCGTCATATTTTCCCTGGTACAGCAGTGCCTGACCACGACCATCCCAGCCGCGGGCGAAACCCGGTTCGAGCTCTATCACCGTGGTGAAAGTGCGCTCTGCATCGATGTATTCGCCACGGCTTATGGAACTGAATCCGTTGAGGTAGAAGTAGACGCTCTCGGTATCCGATTCAGGAGTTTCTTCAGGTTCGGGTGTCGTAGTGGAAGTGGGGGT
>Ga0302132_10001980_pt1 | contig 11855 bp, 8 predicted proteins | sample CB9_321_MG_FD_203113 | JGI IMG/M metagenome (GOLD analysis project Ga0302132, IMG submission 203113) | Marine microbial communities from Western Arctic Ocean, Canada - CB9_32.1 | ecosystem: Environmental > Aquatic > Marine > Oceanic | place: Canada: Western Arctic Ocean | collected 2017-09-19
TTCCCGTTGAAGCTCTCGTTATAGCCGTTCTCCCATGGACTGCCTGGTTCGATGAAGAGTGTCTTCACCCCGACTTTACTCAGCCACTCCCGTACCATCTTCGAAGTGAACTCTGGGCCGTTATCCGAGCGAATATGCTCAGGTGGCCCATTGAGGACAAACAATTCAGTCAAAGCGTGAATCACGTCATCTGACCTAATCCGTCTAGCCACCTTGATGGCCATGCACTCTCTCGTGAACTCATCGATCACAGTAAGCATCCTGACTGAACGCCCGTCCTCGGTCCGACAGGCAACGAAATCGTATGCCCACACGTGACCTTTTCTCTCAGGTTTCAGCCTGATACATGAACCGTCATTCAACCAGAGCCTCCCTCTCTTCGGTTGCTTCTTCGGTACCTTCAGCCCTTCTCGTCGCCAGATGCGTTCAACGCGTTTGTGGTTCACATGCCAGCCCTGATCCCTTAGCAACGCGGTAACCCTGCGGTAGCCGTAGCGTCCGAACCGTACTGCCAACTTGATTATGTCTCGGGTCAGCGATTCTTCATCGTCCAGAGACTTCAAGGTTCTGCGCTGTGTCGGTCTATGTTGGTTGAGCACCCTGCAGGCCCTGCGCTCAGATACTCGAGGTAGTACCTGTTGAACGTGTTCCACACACTTTCGACGACGGGAAGGGCTTAGAAGTTTCCCTCGGCCGCTTCTTTCAGGATCTGCTTGTCCAGAGCGAGATCCGCAATGGTTCGCTTCAACCTTGCATTTTCTTTCTCAAGCTTCTTGAGCCGTCTTGCCTGGTCGAGGTTGAGTCCGCCGTACTCGCGTCGCCACCTGTAATAAGTATGGTCGGTGACACCGATCGCTCTTACTGCTTGACCAACACTCTTACCACCCGCAACGGCAACTTCGACTTGCCTGAGTTTGGCGAGTACCTGTTCCGGGCTATGTCCTTTTCTTGGCATTTCTGCCTCCCTTCAATACGTCCAGTATCTGATCTTTCAACTGGATATGTTTGAGGGGGTCAGGTCACAGCCGGGATCGACTTTTCAACTGACAAACCCCTGTGTGACAAGGATTACAGAATCTGGGCAGAGTACGAAGATCCCGAATACGCCGAGGAATATTGTCACTCTTGCGGAAAAGAGGAAAACACCTCATACGCAAAACCAGTTTGTATCACTTGTTTCAAGAAAATAGCCAAAGGTACCGACGCACCAAAACGATCTGTCCCGCCGTGGTTCCGAAAGAAGAAATCCGTATAAAGCCCGCCCTACTTAATAGTAGGTCGTCTCACGGATTAGCGCGCGAGGCACAGCAACAACTCAACACCATCAGTATTGAACTGGTTACAGTCTGAATGGCGCAAATGGTCGCATCGTCTTCGCGCGGGCGTGTATATGACCGAGGAAGACCGCCGATAGACCACACCACCCCCTTGTTACATAGGGATGTGGCGGTGGCGGTGCTGAGATCTCCGACTCAGACGCACTTAAACTGCTACAGCGATGTGCTATAACGTCACTGTTCCATACTCAATATTTACCGTCAGGGATTGCATGACAACAGAGTGGCGTCCAGCAAGCTTGATTCCTACGACGGGGATCAAGGGTGGTCAAGAACAAGAGATGCGTGCAACCTCAGCGACTCTCGCAGTGTTGAAAGCGGTTCCAGAGTTTGCTCGTTCACTCCTTAAATCATTCGGCGCACCAGTCGGAAAGATAGAGACATTCGTTGAAGTACCGTTTGAGGCATCAGATGGTCGAGTGATTCGGCCAGACGGGTTGATCCGAATTTCCAGAGGCAAGCGTTCATGGGTATGCCTTGTCGAAGTTAAAACCGGCAAGAATTTACTTGATCGAGAGCAATTAGAAAACTACCTAGACATCGCCCGTGTGAATAAATTCGACGCTCTCGTTACGATTTCAAACCAATTCTCTCCAGCTGTCGGGGTGCATCCGGTCAAGGTTAATGGGAACAAACTCCGAAGCGTGAAGATGTTTCATTTGTCTTGGATTGCCTTAATCACCCAAGCGGTGATCCAGCATGATCATCGTGGCATTTCAGATCCAGATCAAGCTTGGATTCTCGAAGAATTGATTAAGTATTTGGAGCACCCTAATTCAGGGGCAATGCAGTTCGATGATATGGGTCAGCATTGGGTTGCAATACGGAACTCCGTAAAAGACCGTTCTTTACGAAAATCCGATAAGGGCTTAGAGGAAGTTGTTGATCGGTGGATCGAGTTCAACCGATATCTAGCATTGCAACTAGCCAAAAACCTTGGTGCTGAAGTCCGCCAAGTCCTAACCACAAAAGAACGTGGTAACTCAGCGATTCGCACCGATTCATTGATGAATCAAATTGAAAGCAATGGGTGCTTAACAGGAATGTTGCGAGTGCCCGATGCCGTGTCTGATATCAAGTTGGTCGCCAATTTGTCTAATAGGACAATAGAAAGCGCTGTAACCCTGAATGCACCGTCCGAAGGCACACCTCGCTCACGAATTACTTGGCTGTTGAAGCAGCTTAGAAATGCCCCGGAATCCACGAGAATAGATGTCAGTTTTGAACGAAGAAGTAACACTGTCTCGAATACCATTGGGCTACTTCGAGACGATCCAATCATCGGTTTACTAGATGATCGACATATCAACCCTCGCAGGTTCACTGTCGCCTTTCCGGAAGACATGGGAATTAAAACTGGCAACGGTCAGGGGTCGTTCGTGAGTTCAGTACAGCTGAATCTCGATACCTTTTACCGTGAAGTAGTCCAACATATGTCTCCTTGGCAGCAACCTGCACCTAAATTACCTGAAGCAGAATCAGACGCCTAACCCAAATGTTGAGTACTGACGAGGCTTCTTGTTAAAAATAATAGCCGTTGACATCTGTTCTCATTTCGCCGAGCCAACACCAAATCCAGCCCACCAAAGATCTCTCCACAGGAGTCGAGAAATTGGGTTGGAGGCAGGACACACCACATCCTCCCCGGTGATAAATTTCCTCAACCGATCCGACTCAACCACAACCCACAAGAAGCTCTGGCGCTCCCCGCGGAGCTGCATAAAATAGGTCCCAAGTGCGAATGCACGCCCGGACCTCAAACGAAAGAAAACGAAATGCTCACCGCTGGCGCAGGACGATCAGACATCACCCCACCCGTTGGAATTGCCCATGCCGGATGGGGAGCCGCCACCCACCAGCGCGCCGAGGGCGTCGACATGCCCTTCTACGCCACCGCGCTCTACGTGACCGACGGCGATCTCGAACTCGCAATCGTTGATATCGACACCGGCGGCATCACAAACGAAGACGACGCCGCAATCAGAGCCGAAGTAGCAGCCGTTACAAGCATCAAACCCGAAAACCTTCGCCTATCCGCAACCCACACTCACTCCGGACCCGTGAACCGCGGATCGTGGCTCGACGAAGGCATGGAGCTAATAGCTCCCTACTGGGACGCCCTCCCGGCACGTGTAGCCGAAGCCGTAAGCACCGCTAAATGGTCAGCGAAACCGGCCCACGTCGGCGTCGGAAAGGGCTCCAGCTCGATCAACGTCAACCGACGACCCGCCCTTGATAACGGAACCCTTTTTACCGGCCGAAACTGGGAAGGCGTAGTTGATAGAGAAGTCGGCATTGTCGCGATCAACGACACCGACGGAAACGCAATCGCAACGATACTCAACTACGCCTGCCACCCAACTATTCTCGGCCCAGCAAACAAGCTCCTGTCACCCGACTACCCCGGCTCAGCACGAAAAGTGGTCGAGCAATACGCCGGTGGACTCTGCCTATTTCTCCAGGGCGCAGCAGGAAACTGCGGACCAACCCACGGATTTATTGGCGAAGTTGCAGTCGCCGAATGGCTCGGCAACCGACTCGGCCTCGAGGCAGCAAAGGTTCGACTCGAAATCGAGCCTGTCCCGCGAAAAGAACGACTCGTCGAAGTCGTCCAGTCCGGTGCCGACCTCGGCATATACGAAGACGACACAGCCGGTGAACCCGACGACACCCTGCGCGTCATAAACGCCACAGCCACTCTCCCCGTTGGAGACTTCCCATCTATCGAGAAGGCACAGGCTCAATTCGATGAAGTTGTCGAAACGCTCAACACCACACGCAAGACCGGAACCGAAGCTGAAATCAAGCTGGCGGTCTCAAACGCCAAGCGTGCGAACTTCGTACTCGGAAACGCACAACGAACCGTCGATGGCCCAATGGCAATGCGAGTCCAGGCGATGCGTATCGGACCCGCCGCGCTAGTAGGAATTCCTGTCGAGGCGTTCTGTGAAATCGGACTCGCCGTGAAAGTCGCATCCCCAGCAGTCCAAACCCTGTTCAGCGGCTACACCAACGGCACACTCGGCTACATGCCCATGGCCGACAACTTCGAAGAAGGCGGTTACGAAGTAACCACAACCCCAATGGCGGCAGGTGCAGCCGAAGAAACTATCACCGCCTGCACCGACGCAATTCAGGCCCTCTGGCGCTGACCTCCGACACTCGACACAAATAGAACTCGCGTCGCACAATTTCAAAATGTACGAACTCCAGGGATTCACCAGTCAAAACTGTCCTAAACGAGTAGCATTCTCACCGTTGAATCATTAACCAGTAATCGAATGCCTCTCCCGACCCTCGAATCCGGACGCGTGAATCCCACTTGCAACCCTCCGACGCGTCGACCAACTTGAACCAACCGACGTCTCAACCTCCAAATAAAAAGCTGATGCGCAACGGCCAGTTCCTCAGGTTGTGGTCGGTCGGATGGATGACCGGCACGATGATGTGGCTCGAGATGCTCGTCGTCGCACTGCTCGCGCTCGAACTCACCAACTCGCCATTCCTCGTATCAGTCACGTTCTTCCTGCGATTCCTTCCAATGCTCTTCGGCATGTGGCTCGGTGCCGTGGCAGAACGACTCAACAGGAAATACATGATGATCGGCGGGCTGATTATTCAGGCCATCGTCTCAGCAATTCTCGCCGCGCTCGTAATCACCGAAATCATCGAATACTGGCACCTCGCCCTCAGCAGTTTTCTGATCGGTGCCGTTCTGGCAAGCGAGTTCCCCGTTCGACGCACAATGATCGGTGAAGTTGTACCAAGAGAATCGGTCGGCAGAGCAATATCGCTCGAACAAACCGCAAACTCGCTATTTAGGATTCTTGGTCCATTTGTCGGCGGCGTCTTCCTCGCCACGATCGGTGCCCAGGGTGGATTCATGCTCGGATTCGTCCTCTACTCGATTGGTGCCGTAATTGCATTAACCATGAAGTACAGCCGACCCGAATCGAACGAAGTTCCCGCCGGGACCATGACCCAAATCATAGAAGGGGTTCGATACATCCGACGTAGCCAGGTGATGATCGGAACTCTCGGTGTAACCCTAGTACTCAACGTGTTCGGCTTTACCTACATGAGCCAACAGCCAGTGGTGGCGCGCCAGGTGCTGGGCGTAAGCGATGTCCTAATCGGACTCCTGCAATCCGTCGAAGGTGCCGGGGCACTTCTGGGCGCTTCGCTGGTGGTGATATTCGCCCGTCCACCCCACTACACACGCATCTATATGTGGGGATCGCTCCTGTTCCTGATCTGTATCGTGCTGTTCTCGAGATCAGAAACGTACTGGGTAACGCTGATAATCCTGTTCTTCGGCGGAATCGGTATGTCCGGATTTGCCACCATGCAAAGCGCAATCATGATCTACGTCTCCTCTCCAAAAATGAGAGGACGCACCCTCGGTGCAGTCGCAGTATTCATCGGGATCGGACCGTTCGGTCAGCTCGCAATAGGAGCCCTCGCCAGTATCCTCGACCCCGCAACCGCCGTGCTCATCACAGCATCCGTGGGAATCGTCTTCATGTTCATAGCCTTCGTAATCTACCCCGCAATGAACAAATCCGAATCCCTCGAACTAGACGCCGCTAACACTTAGGAAAATCAGTACCGGGCCCACGCAATTGTCATCCTGAATGAATTTTCAGGATCTCTCTCCTCCCACATCCCTTCTCCCGGGGGAGCCATTAGAAAAACGAAAGGTTGAGGGTGAAAGCCAACAAAAGACACCTGTTTCCATTTCGCCGAGTCCCCGACACCCGCGACCCCACACCAGATCCCTCGACTCCGCAGACTTCGCTCGGGACGCGAGCCAGCCAACCCACCGAAGCGCTAAATCAACGGGAGAGAGTTAAACTGTGTAGCGCGTCCCTACCCCAAAAGCCTCACCGCCTCGACTAAAACACCACCACCCAACCTCTCTGAAAAAGTCGCACGCGACCATGCAACTCGGAATATTTGGAAAATATCTCACGCTCTGGGTGGCGCTCTGCATCGTCGTAGGTGTCGGACTCGGTGAACTGTGGCCCGCCTTCCCCGACACCCTCAGCAAATTCACCGTAAGCCAGGTGTCCATCCCAGTCGCCATCCTCGTCTGGTTCATGATCTATCCGATGATGGTGCGCATCGACTTATCCAGCGTGTTAGAAGTGCGCAAACGGCCAAGAGGACTCGCACTCACCCTCGTTATCAACTGGCTCGTCAAGCCGTTCACCATGTTCGTCGTAGCCTGGTTTTTCCTGAAGATCGTCTTCGCACCATGGATAACCGGCGACCTCGGATCCGAGTATCTCGCAGGTGCAATCCTGCTCGGCGCCGCACCATGCACCGCCATGGTCTTCGTTTGGAGCTACCTCACCAAAGGCAACGCCGCATACACCCTCGTGCAAGTAACCGTGAACGACCTCGTACTGCTATTTGCATACGCGCCAATCGTCATCCTGCTACTCGGAATCGGCGACATCACCGTTCCCTACGACACCGTCATCCTCTCAGTCGTCCTCTTCGTAGTCATCCCGCTCGCAGCCGGATACGCAACACGAAAATGGGCACTCAAAACAAAAGGCAGCGAGTGGCTCGAAGAAACGTTCCTGCCGAAACTCGGACCAGTAACCATCATCGGCCTGCTGCTCACACTCATTCTGCTCTTCTCATTCCAGGGCGGCACCATCCTCGATAACCCGGGGCATATCGGCCTCATCGCAATCCCGCTCATCCTGCAAACGTTCATCGTCTTCGGCATCGCATACGCAGTCGCGAAAATGTGGGGACTCAGCCACGACATCGCCGCCCCGGCAGCACTTATTGGCGCTTCGAACTTCTTCGAACTGGCCGTAGCCGCCGCCATATCACTGTTCGGACTCAACTCCGGTGCAGCACTGGTAACAGTTGTTGGCGTTCTGGTCGAAGTGCCAGTGATGCTTCTCCTTGTCCGATTCGTAAACGCCACATCAAAATCGTTCTCACACAACCACGACGGCTCCTGCTGCCCGGCCGGCGCTGCACTGGCCAACGCCTCGGACGCAGAATCTGGCGATTAGTCTCTAACTCCGTTTTACTGCCCTAATAGGAACCCAGGATGACCACCCCACAAATACTCGAAGTCCGAACACAACTGCTATCGGCAGTCCGTGATTTCGTGAAACGAGACGCCATCCCACAAGCAGCCGAACACGACGAGAACGATACGTATCCTTCGGAGCTATTCGACCAAATGGCCGAGATGGGCCTGTTCGGCATGACAGTGCCAGAAAAGTACGGTGGACTCGGCGTCGACGTGCTGACGTTCTCGATGGTGTTCGAGGAGCTCGCGAAAGGCTGGATGTCGCTGACCGGCCCGATCGGCTCCCACTCGATGCTTACCTTCGCGCTCGCAAAATACGGGTCTGAAGACCAAAAACAGCGTTGGCTACCCGATCTGGCATCTGGCAAAAAGCGAGGCGGACTCGCCCTCACCGAACCCGGTGGAGGTACCGACGTCGCAGGGATGCAAACACGGGCAGTCCGAAATGGCGAAGAGTACGTCATCAACGGCACCAAGCAGTTCATCACAAACGGCCGAAACGGCGGTGTGTTCCTGCTGCTCGCCAAGACCGATATGAACACCGATCCGCCCCACAAAGGCATCACGGGCTTCATCGCCGAAAAAGGACCCGGGTTCACCGCCGGCAAAGATTTCAACAAGCTCGGCTACCGCGGTGTCGACACCTCCGAACTCATCTTCGACGACTACCGTATTTCGACCAACGAAGTGCTCGGAGAAGAAGAAGGACAGGGCTTCTACCAAGCGATGGACGCACTCGAAACCGGTCGAATAAACGTGGCGTCGCGTGCAGTAGGAGTGGCAGACGCCGCGTTCGAGGCTGCAATCAAGTACGCCCAGCAACGAGAGACTTTCGGCAGACCAATCTCAAGCCGTCAGTCGATCCAGAACATACTCGCCGACATGGCAACAAAAATCCACGCTGCCCGTCTAATGACCCGCGACGCTGCCGAACGAAAACAACGCGGTGAACGCGTCGATGAACAGGCCGGAATGGCAAAACTCTACGCCAGTGAAATCTGCGCAGAAGTGACCCTCGACGCCATGCGCATCCACGGCGGCGCCGGCTTCATGAAAGACTCGCCGATAGAACGCTACTACCGCGACGCCCCGCTGATGATCATCGGCGAAGGAACCAACGAAATCCAACGCCTAATAATCGCCAAAAACCTCCTAAAACGCTACGAAATCTAGCCGAAGCACGGCGTCTTGTATAATCCGCCAGTCCAACATCCTCCCCAGCAAAACGCCCGGAGAACCCCCCAACTTTGCGCCCAAATATCGTTTTTGCCTTCGCCGACGACTGGGGACGCTACGCCAGCGCCTACCGCAACCAACCCGGCGAATCGACGATCCACGAACTCATCGAAACGCCAAACTTCGATCGGATCGCCCAAGAGGGAACGATATTCCTCAACGCCCACGTCCCGGCCCCGAGCTGCACACCTTGCCGAAGCTCCATCCTCACGGGACGCTACTTCTGGCAGACCGGGTTGGGCGCAATTCTCCAGGGCGCACGCTGGGACGAGACCATCCCCACCTATCCCCTCGTTCTCGAAGAAGCCGGATATCACATCGGCTACACCTACAAGGTCTGGTCACCCGGCCTCAGCCGCAACGCACCATACGGAGGAGACCGCACCGCGTTCGAGTCTGCGGGAGTGCGATTCAACGAATTCTCAGAAGAAGTCACCGCACGACCCGAAGACCAGTCAATCGAAGAGGCAAAGCAGGAGCTTCTCGATGAAACAGGCGACAATTTCGACAGCTTCCTCGCCGCCCGACCCGACGACGACACGCCGTTCTGCTACTGGTGGGGCCCAACCAACACCCACCGCACATGGCAGCAGGGCTCAGGTAAGAAACTCTGGAATCTCGATCCCGACGATATGAAAGGCCGCATGCCGGAGTTCCTTCCCGACGTCCACGAAGTGCGCGAAGACTTCGTCGACTATCTCGGCGAATGCCAGGCCCTCGACGCCGGACTCGGTGTCATCATCGAAAAACTCGAAGCGGCCGGCGAACTCGACAACACCATGATCGTCGTCTCCGGCGATCACGGAATACCCGGCTTCCCACGCGCCAAGTGCAATCTGTACGGCCTCGGCACAGAGGTCTCCCTGGCCGTCAGGTGGCCAGAACAAATCTCGTCCGGCCGCACCGTCGATGACTTTGTAAACCTGATGGACCTCGCCCCAACCTTCCTCGACGCAGCGGGTGTCGACTTCCCTCCCGGAATTACAGGCTACAGCCTGCTTCCGCTGCTCCAATCAAAAGCCAGCGGCCAGGTCGAACCAGAACGTTCATTCGTCGTTACCGGACGCGAAAAGCACAACGGAGTCGCCATTACCGCACTCGAACCAACGGTCGACGAAGGTCTCCCTTATCCAACACGCTCCATACGCACGAAAGACTTCCTCTACATCCACAACTTCGAACCCGACCGATGGCCCGCTGGCGACCCAGGTGGCCTCGACGATCCGACCACGGCGCTCCCTGACGCCGACCATCTCCTCGCCGATTACCACGCTGTCTATCCCGATATCGACAAAGGCCCGACAAAATCCTGGATGATTACTAATCGCGCCCACGAGGAAGTCGCACCGCTGTACGATCTTGCCTTTGGCAAACGCCCACAGGAGGAGTTGTACGACTTAGGGTCTGACCCCGACTACATGACCAACCTTGCCTCCGATCCCGCACATCAACAAACCCGGCAAGAACTTCACGATCAGCTCATGCAAATTCTCCGGGATCAAGACGATCCTCGTGTAGTCGAATCGCCACCACGCTTCGAACTCCCACCATTCGCCGGACCCGTCTCCGAAGAATGGAAAAAAGAAACCGCCGCCGAAGCCCGCTAAAATCTGAGCAGGTAGTGCGCTTCTCTCCTATTCCTTCTCCCTGAGCGAGAAGGTTAGGTTGAGGGGAAATGCCAACTAATCTTTCATGTAAAACTTCACACCTCAAATAACACCCTTCACAGCAACCCAACCAAAGATCCCTCCACAGGAGTCGGGAAGCGGAAGTAACAACAAGGTCACCCCATGCAACGCGTATACATAACCCTCCAGAACGACGACAAAATCGCCATCTACAATCTCGATTCAGCCAACGGAAGCCTCACCCACCAGGAAGATATCGCCGTTCCCGGTGGCCCCGCTCCTTTCGCCGTTTCACCCGACAACAAGCGCGCCTACACCGGGCTAAGAGTCGATCTGACAATGACCAGCTTCGACATTGACTCGTCGTCCGGCACCCTCACGCAGACAGGCTCCGTCGGTCTCGAATCCGACCCCTGCTACGTCTCTGTCGACGCTACCGGAAACCACCTGCTCTCGGCCTACTACGGAGCAGGTCACCTCGCCGTTCACCCGATCGATTCCGATGGCGCGCTGGGCAAGCCCGCAACCGAATGGATCGGCACCCGACACAAAGCTCACTGCCTGCACACCGACGGCTCAAACAGCTTCGCTTTTCTGCCGCATGTCGGCGAGTCGAACGCTATTTACCAGTACAAGTTCGATGCTTCAACGGGATCAATGACACCCAACGACCCGGCCATCATCGAAGCCCCAGAAGGCGACGGACCCCGTCATTACGCCTATCACCCCAACGGTAAATTCGTCTACTTCGACAACGAACAGGGCTGCAGTGTTACGGCCTACAAATTCGACTCAGCGAACGGCACCCTGAAGGCCTTCCAGACTCTTTTGACGCTTCCTGATGACTGGACCGGCGACAACTCTTGCGCCCAGATCCACATAAGCCCGTCTGGCGAATTCCTGTACGCATCCAACCGAGGACACAACAGCATCGCCATGTACTCGGTCGACCCCGTATCAGGCGAACTCACATCGCTGGGACAGCAGTTAACGGTTGGCACCCCGCGGGCGTTCAACATCGACCCCACCGGAAACTACATGCTCGTCAGCGGACTCGACAACGGCGATCTCGCCACCTACAAAATCGAAACCTCAGGCCTACTGACCCACCTGGCCACCCAGCCAGTAGGCAACGAACCAATGTGGATCCACATCACCGACCCCATCGACTAACGGAGCCCATAGCTCTCCCTTAGCTCCGAGGCATCAGAAGTGATCAAAGTTGATTAATAGGTGCCATCCTGAGGCTCTCGAAGGACGACACGCCAGCCAGCGATCGCGCCCAGCTAACGATATGAACATGGACTAGCTAAACGCCAACAAGATGAATACTTAATCGGTCAGCCGATCAAGCAATCCGTTATCCACCGGGCAAAAACTTGCCCATTATCTTGAACATGGTCTGCCGTTCATCAGCGTCCAGGTGTTTGCCAAAATGCCGCGCAATGCCAGCCGTGTGCGATTTCTGAGTCCGAGTCAAAACATCCAGCCCTTTTTCGGTGAGAATCGCGTAGTAGCCGCGCCGATCTTCAGCCGCGGGCTCACGCCGAACGAGTCCCGCCTTCTCGATACGATCAATCAGGCGAGTCGCAC
>Ga0302132_10001981_pt1 | contig 11854 bp, 8 predicted proteins | sample CB9_321_MG_FD_203113 | JGI IMG/M metagenome (GOLD analysis project Ga0302132, IMG submission 203113) | Marine microbial communities from Western Arctic Ocean, Canada - CB9_32.1 | ecosystem: Environmental > Aquatic > Marine > Oceanic | place: Canada: Western Arctic Ocean | collected 2017-09-19
AGATTAGCTAATGTTTCCTTGAATAGTGGGCCTTTTTCAGGGTGATGTGTCTGACAAGTTGAATAGTCGTGTGACGACTGGATCATAAATAACATTACAAGTGTCCTTTTATTGGTTGGTTGAAAGGCCAGCTTATGATTGAAAATTTTGAAAAGCTAGTCCCTACCAGCTTTTAACAAGGTTCACTGTCCGTATTATCGGCTAATCTAAGTGTAGAATCGAATAAGAAGACCGTGAATTATGCATAGGCTGAGATAGTAGAGTTGAATACGGTCGTCGCTTTGGACAAGAGATAAGCTCTGAGCACCTTAAAACGGACTAAATCAGAGCTAAATTCACCATTAAACGATAGTTTTTGGAACCCATATGGAACCCAAGGCTAAAATAAATTAAGGGCTAAAAAGCCTAAGCCCCTTATTTATATGGTGCCCCCACACTGTGGTAGATACCTTTCACCAGAGCCATTAAATCCTGACTTTCAGCAATATCAATAGCTTAGCATATCTCACGCCACGTTCAAATGCCTAATTTTGGCTAACAGTTTGGCATACAGTCTAACTGGGACCTAGGAGCAAGGTTCAAGGTGCAAAGACCAAGGACCAAGAACCGGGGGTTACTTAGCCTGATCCAAACAGTTGAAAGGCGCAAGGCTGGCCATAGGGAGCGTGGATCACGGGGCCGCGCGCCTCGCACCAAGGTTGGAGATAGCACTTTTCATCTTTGGAAAAAATGGGAGAACATATCAGATTTTGAGAACTACGCAGCAAGCCCGCATGATCTCAAAATAATCGTCCGAAACAAACCGCACCTCGCATGGTCCAATCAGTTCGGCACCAGGATACCAAGACGCCTTGTAAGCGCCAGAGGGAGTGGTGAATTGGATATCAAGGGTAAAAGTCTCTGATATTTGCGGCATGCAGCCTCCCGTACCACCCCTCAGCGCCGCCTCAACCCTGTCACGGATTTCGGCAACGGCACGGCGTGGGCTGATCGAAAGGGTAGCTGGACCAAAACCTTCGCTGACCGGCAGAGTGGCGATCCCTGGCACCATGGCAGTGGCATCGTCACAAATGCCCTTGTCGCCAGACAAGAACACAGACGGTACCGAAAGTCGGGCAGCGCAAAGCGCATTGATTGTGAATTCCGACGCCAACTCTCCATTCAACCTCAGAACCGTATCGCCGCGAAACGTATGAGCCAGCGGGTTCGCTCCGCTGCCTCCCTTACTGTGATAGCCGGTGTAAAGTGCTGCATCAAAACCTTCCTCAAGTCCCGACATCATCGCATGAGGATGTCCGCTCCAACCGCGAAAAATACGGACATAATCAGGTAGATCAGAGACCAGCAGGTTTCGTCCCGTCTGATGGGCATCCTTGACGACCACTTCTTTCGCTCCAGCCGCCCTCGCTCCTTCGCACGCAGCTACTAGTTCGTTGGTCATGAGTTGACGGAATTCGTGATATCCCGAACCTTCCTTGAGCGCCTCCGTCCAGTCGGTAATGCCCGCAGTGCCTTCAATATCAGCGCTGATAAAAACCTTCATGTCGTTCTCCCTTCTGTTAAAGTAGTCTACCCATCACCCCAACCAACCTGTCGATTTGATCAGGCGCATGGGTAGAAAATGTTGCGATGCGTAAAGTTTCGTGATCGGGCGCATCCGAATAGCCGCCAGGCGGCACCCGACTGACCATGATGCTCTCTTTTTCTAGTCCGACACGCACGGCTTCAAGGTCGGTATCGGCTGCGACACTGACGATCGGAACCGGACTGTCTACAATGTCAAGGCCTAGACCGCGTAAGCCGCTCCGCATCCGTTGAACATTTTTAGACAACCGCGCCAGCATCTCCGTATTGCCGCGCAATAGCGCAATTCCGGCGGCGGCGGCGGCGGCAGATGCTGGAGGTGGCGGCGAAGCCCCGGACAGCAACCGCACCTTGTCGTTGATCTTGTCTGCCAGCGCCCGGGATCCCGGTACAAAGCCGCCCGCACCGCCAAAGGCCTTGCTGGTGGTCCCGGCCAAATAACGCCCGACGCCCGCTACCCCCGCAAACTCAATCGCCCCCTGTCCGGTCGCGCCGATGCTTCCGACCCCATGCGAATCGTCCACGCAAAGCAGCGCACCGTCATAACCATCCATCACAGCACAAATTTCGACCAATGGGGCCAGCACGCCCGTAGATGGGAAGACCCCATCCGTCACGACCATTGGCACTTCACCGGGTAGTAGTTCACGCGCCAGCACATCAGCTAAATCTTGAGGATCAAGATGGCGGAACGGATGCACCGGTCGTCTCAGAGTTCCCAACGCATCGCAAATGCTATAATGCGCAGCGGCATCAACAAAAACGCGGTTGTAATCATCACGCACCCCCTGCAACACGATCAATGGAGAGACATAGCCCGAGATTGCATAGGTCACTGCCTCAACCCCGAAGAAACCACAAAGCTGATCCGTCAACTCCTCGTAAACTGGAAAGTTCGCCCGTGTCCCCGGGCCCATTCCGTAAGTGCGGGTCGCCTCGCAAGCTGCAGTGATAACATCTGGGTGGCCATGCAGGCAATGGTAACTAGTGCCGCAAAAATAATCAACCTCCCTTCCGTTTACCTTCATACGTGACCCCAAGGGGGATTGCAGTTGCATGAGGCTACCCATCAGGCTGAGACCTCGAACCGCTCGAGACCTAACAGATAATCGGTGTCGATATCCGCACCTATTCCGGGTTCGTTCGGCAGGCTTATCGTGCCACCCTTACCATAGGTAATACCGCCAACAACCGGATCGTCTCGGAGCTTGTCGGCACTGTCGAGATCTGCAAAGACAATATTACGCCGTGCCGATACCAAATGTGCCGCGGCGCTCAACGCCAACCGGGTTTCGCTCATACAGCCGACCATACAGGGTATTCCGGCCGCCTCCGCCACGGCATTAATCTGCAGCGCTGTATGGATACCCGCCGATTTCGCCAACTTGATGTTGAAGTAGCTACAGGCATTGATGCGCAGTAAAGCCACCGCATCGTGAGTGTCAAATAGCGCCTCATCCGCCATAATAGGGATCGGACTGTCGGCACTAACAGCTGCCAACCCGTCAATATCCCAAGCTTTAACCGGCTGTTCACAGTATTGAATATCGAAAGCGGCCAGGAGGCTCAACACTTCGCGCGCGACAACCCGGCTCCAGCCTTGATTGGCGTCGATCCGCAACTTGACCTCTGGACCAACAGCCTGACGTATGGCCGCAATCCGCGCCAAGTCCTCGGCCAGGGTTGTGCCCAGCTTGATCTTGATCGCACTAAAGCCCCGATCACGAAATTCGACCGCTTGCTGCGTCATTACCTCAGGAGTGTCGATGCCGACCGTATTGTCAGTTACCACCTTGCACTTCGGCCCGCCGAGCAGAGCATAAAGTGGTAAATCCGCACGCTTGCCCAGCAAATCATAAAGCGCCATGTCGAATGCAGACCGACACGTCGTGTTATGCGGCAACGCCGCCCGCAATCGCGCCACATGACCGTGGATGTCATGGGCCTCGCCACCTATCAATAGCCTTGCGCAAAGATCGGCCCCAGCGAGCACTGTGCCCATCGTTTCGCCTACAATTTGGGCAATAGGGTTTGCTTCGCCCATGCCGTACAGCCCATCCTCACTGTGTAGGCGTACAAACACGGTATCCGTCACTTCAACCACGCCGAGAGAAATACGGAATGGGCGTTTGAGTGGCAGGTTGGCACGGAAGACCTCGATACGGGTTATTTTCATATGCTGCTACTTTCACGCCGTTCAAGGAACATCGGTCCGACGCGGATACCGGTTCGGCCCGCCTCGTCCGACACCACGACTTCGAGGGTTTCATCTGGGTACATTATGCCCTGCATTTTGAAGCGGCCAACGCCAAGTGGCTCACAGCGATGTTGGAAAAAATACTCAATCAGGCAGTGTAGTGCCCCATTGGCGTAACTCAGCGTCGTGATGTTGAAATCTGGACCGTATTCTCCGAGGAGGGCAGCAATCTCAGAAGGAGGCTCGGTTTCATCCACGGAATCGGTTTTAACCCATTTCTGACCCTTCCACTGCATCTCATTGAGATCTAGGAAACTCAGATCAAGATATTTAAAATCTGATCCTTCCCCATAAAGCCGCCCATCGATGCCAAATTCATTTCCCGATACCGGCTTGATCCTGAGTGGCATTCCGTCCCCAATCAGATAAAGTTTGCCATGCTTTGCCACGACCTCTACAAATTCATTATTCATACTGCATTTATAGCGCCCTGGAAAGTTCGCTAGCTGCTCTCGCGTCAAAAGTTTGTACACCTGGCGCGGAACTGGCCGATCACCCATGTTCATTGCTGCCAAGGCTAGGCGAAGGCTTGCTTCCGTCAAACGGTTCACTACGTCGTTGTTAATATCGAGGGTGGAGATCATGACGATTCCCAATCCTGCTTGAGGCAGCACCGAAAGTTGTGAGCTGTAACCATAGACTCCGCCACCGTGACCAACCGACAGCCACCCATCAAACCTGCTTACGCCGAATCCCAGACCATAACCCTTCAACCCGGCATAACCCGCAGGCCTTTCGCCGATCACCTGCCACATCTCTGACAGGGAAGAAGGTGAAACGACGCTCATTCCTTCGGATGTGAACCCACCCCGTAAAAGCGCGGTAATAAAGCGTTCCATATCCGGTAAGGTTGCGTAAATATTGCCGGCAGGCATTCCACCAACGTTAAAGACCGGCGCAGGTGTGTCACCTTCAAGCGACCACATAAAGGCAGGGGCAAGGTTTGACAAATTTCTGGCGTTGGACAGGATTGCGCTGTCCTTCATGCCAAGCGGGCCCAGAACATGATCTGCCAGATAGTCTGCGAAGATCTGACCTGAAACCCTTTCCACCACCGAACCAACAACACTAAATCCGGCGTTCGAATAGTTGAACACTCCAAGGGAAGGGTCAATCTTCAGGATCGAATGGCCAACCTCCTCCACCGTCTGGGACAAGGGCGGAAAACTATCGTCAAGGTAGTGGCCACTTTTTGGTTCCCTGATCAGGCCAGAGGTATGGCTGAGCAGTTTTCGTAGAGTGACATCGGCGCCACGCTGTCCTTTGTTATTGCTTTGAAATGGGTTTTGGGGAGAAAATTCCGGCAGATAGCTCGACACGGGCACGTCAAGGTTAACTAAACCACGCTCAACAAGTTGCATCAGGCAGATCGAGGTAAACATCTTGGTTTGGGAGGCAATTCGAAAGGTAGTTTGGTCAGAAAATGAATACTCTAGGTCAGTTCGCTGAACATGCCCCAACGCAATTGGCCCATCACGGCCAACGAGCGTGTAAGAAATTGATGGAATGTTCTTGTCTGCGACCTCATACGCGATGCGAGTTTCGATCTCTTGTTTCAAAGTAGCGATATTGGCAATCATGAATAAACTCCCTATTTGCGCACAATATGCGGGTCGAGAATGTCGCGCAGTGCATCTCCAACCAGGTTCCAAGAAAAGACGAAGAGAAAAATCGACATCCCGGGAAAGAAAAGTGTGTACCAGTATTTAAACGGCTGATCCCCTTGTCCCACAATCCAGTTCCGCGAATAGCTGATAAACTGCCCCCAATCGGCATAGCCCTCCTCCGTCCCCACACCAAGAAAGCTGAGAGCCGAGGCCGCAAGCACCATCGATCCTGTAGCCATCGTCGCGAGCACCAAGACCGGAAAAAAGGCATTTGGTAGGATGTGGCGAAAGATCAGTAGAAAATCACTAGACCCGTAGGTGCGTGCTGCGTGAATATAATCCATTTCCTTGATCCGCAAAATTTCACTCCGGATTACCCGTGCATAAGTCATCCAGCCAAAGGTCGAAAGTGCTATAATCATTGGCCCAAGCCCCTTACCAAGCAGGGTTGTTAGAACCATAGCTGCGACAAGGAAGGGCACCGACATGAAAACATCGACGATGCGCATTAAAACTTCATCCACGATCCCCCCGTAAAACGCCGCGATAGAGCCTACGGATACACCAATAATTGAGGACACGAATACGACCCCCAGACCAACCTTGAACGCCGTGCGGGTACCCCAGACCAAGCCATAAAAGATGTCATACTGACCTTGGGTCGTTCCAAAGAAATGCTCTTTTGACATCGGCTCAGGCGTTGGCCAAAACGAGGAACGCGGCGTAAAATATGGGGAAATCTGATACGGTTCTGCAGGGGCGATTTCGGGTGCAAGAATTGCAACTATAGCAAAGAACAGTAGTAGCAGAATGCCAAGCAGGGAAAGTGGGTTACGAAGCAAATATTTCAGAGTCTTCATTTCAACACCACCCGCGGATCAAAGAATGGATACAGCAGATCAACAATCAGATTGATAAGCACCAGAACTACAGCAAAGTAGAGAGCGAATCCAAGGACAGCCGGAAAATCAAGGCTCCCGGCGGCAGTTGCCGCAAATTGGCCAAGTCCATGATAGTCAAAGATTGTTTCTGTAATGACTACACCACCCATCATACTAGCCAACTCCATCCCAGCCATCGTCGTGACGGGCAGCATCGCATTACGCCGGGCATGTTTGTTTTCAATCACACGGCGTGATAGCCCTTTTGCCCTGGCGGTACGGATATAGTCTTGACGCAAGGTTTCAAGCATACTCGTGCGCATCAATCGCGTCATATTGGCCAGGTTAACATAGGTCAACGTGATCACCGGTGCTATCATGTGACGCAAGGAGTCAAAGAATATGTCCCAACGCCAGTTGATCAATGAATCAATTAGGTTTGCCCCAGTGTAACGGATGAAGTCGCTACTCCCCACATCAGTCATTGCCCACTGTGAAAGCCTTCCTGGGGGTAACCAATCAAGAAAACCGTAAAATATCATCAGCATGATCAACCCAAATACGAAGGTGGGAAAGGACCAACCCAAAATCGTGAAAAATCGAATGATATGATCTACCAACTTGTTGTGGTTCGCACCTGCCCGCGTGCCAAGCCAGATCGCACACAGAAAACTTGGAATGAATGCCAACACAACGAGTTCTGCAGTGGCAGGAAATAAGCTCAACAACACTTCTGACACTGGTCCGCGCGCTGTTTCAGACCAACCTAGATTGCCCTGCAGGACACCTTTAACCCAAAGCCAGTATTGAGTGATAAAAGGTTCATCCAATCCGTATTTCTTGATCAGATGCGCAATCTGCTCCTGCCCTCCTTTCATTTCAGAAATAGTCGAAACATAGGCCGAAAGGCGTTGGATTGGTGTCAGCAACATTTGTAGGCTGAAAATCATCAAGGACAGAGCGAAAAAGACGATAGGCAGAAAAAATAGCCTTCGTAGTATGTAACTCTGCATCTAGACTCCTATGTCTTCCGGTTAAGTCTCGCTGTCTGAATTTTCAGTTGGCGTGGCGCAATTCCTTGCGCCACGCCCAAAGTCTTTCAGTTATTCGTGTTTGGAAATATTGTAGAAATTCCATGCACCATAAAGCACCTTGTTGTGCACATACCCATGCACCCAGTCACGAGTGACGTTGGCCGTCGCTGCTTCCCACATGAACTGAGTGGTCGCAAACTCGTGACTCATTTCCTGTAGGCGAGCATAGATCGGCTCTCGCACCGCAGGGTCGTTCAGCGCCCAAGCTTTTGCAAGTAATGGATCAAATTTTTCACGCATCAACTCACGGTAGCCATCGCCACTGAACCCAGCCACAAGCCCGGTACTAGCCAGATAGTAAGATGCGGCACCAAGCGGACCCCCAGGATCAGAATAGTCCGGCCCCCACCCCATGTAGGACAGTGGGCTTTCCGGATTAGAAGAGCCATAGGTTTTCTCCCTGAATGCCGACCTTGTCAGCGCCTGAACCCGCAAACGGAACTTTGGATTGATCCGCGCTAGGCTTTGTTGCAGCACCGCAAGTGAGCTGGCCGCTTCGGTACTGCCTTCGGAGTAGTAGGAGGTCATTTCAAAACCAACTTCCCAGAGCTGGCCGTCGAATGCAGCACGGAAATGTTCCTCCGCTTTTGCTGGGTCATAAGAGTAAATAGGACTGTCAGAGCGATATCCCATCAATCCCTGAACAGTAGGTCCACGCAGTTGAACTGTGCGCCCTTGCTGGATTTGTTCCAGTAGAATGTCGTAATTCTGAGCATAATTAAAGGCCTTGCGCACGTCCAAGTTAGCAAAGAAATCTGAAGGCACACCTTTACCATCCAACTGACCTGAGCCAATTGCAGGGTTATCCTCGGCCTTCACTGGCCAACCAAAAAACAGCGAGCGCCCGTAAACTTGTGCAAGAGATTCAACCTTGATGCCTTCGGATGCGCGCATTTCCTCTATGAATTCTGGAGGTGTGGCAGCAAAATCCGCATCACCCGCAAGCAATTGTAGGCGACGGTTTGTCCATTCGGGTACCGTCCTTAACACCACCCGTTTGAGTGACGCCGGATCGCGAAAGTAACCATCAAATCGCTTTAAAGTGATACGTTGTTCGGCTTGATCCCAGGCTTCCACCATGAAGGGTCCAGATCCGTTTTCCACTTCAAATAACGGATTGTTTTCAAGCTTGGGTTTGTGATGGTCAAGCCATGTTTCCGCCGTATCTGGCCATGCCCCCTTCTCAATCGCCCACTCCCTATCAATGATTGAGGTTGCGAAAGGCAGCGACATGATACCAAGTGTTGCCGGAAATGAGGAATCAAGTGTGATAATCAGATTTTCCCCCTCAGTTCGAATTTTTTCTGCAAGTGCAGCATGTGTGGCGGCAAGCCCGGCAGCGTCCACATTCTCAAACTTTTCGGCCCCAGAAAGCCCAATCGCCCATTTTTCGATATTGGTGTAAATACCAGAGGTGATCATCTCTGTCACCGCATTTGCCATCCAACTTTCACCTTGTAGGATGGCCCGCATCAGGCTGTAGCGAGCGTCTTCGGCCGTAATTTGACCATACCCAGGTTCAATCTTGGCGCGGTCTGTCTCACTCAAATCGTCGTAAAGATGCCAAGTAATCGACCCATCATCTCCTTTTATTCCGACCCTGTGCGCAAATACACCATCACGAATCGGAAAGGTGTACTGTATAGCCCCGCCATCCAATATCTTAATCAAGCCGTTGGCGAGGCTTGGTACCTCAGCCGACAGTGACGGAACAAATTTCGAAATATTCGATCCATCATTATCCAGCAGTCGGCTATATACGTTCAGCGATGAATAGGTGCTGGCAGTATCGCCGATATAGGCTGGGTCAAGTGATGTGATGTTAGAGTTCCATAGAAACACCAACGTTTCAGGGTTCTTGATTTTAGCCGTCGCAGCTCCTGCCAACACCATAAAAGTAATTGCCAACACGAGTGAAAAAAATCTCTTCATCTAATTTCTCCTAATAATTTTTGTTATTGAATTAAAACATTCAGAAGCTGATTTTAGAAAGTTATATACTATTTTAGAAAGTTATATACTTGAGTACATTCAAATATTTTTTAATAATTGTCAAAGAAAAATATACTATATTGATTTATATTAATTATTGTATATTATTTTCGCTTACCAAAAATCACCAAACACATGGCTAATACTGGACCTGGGATAGGTTGCCTGCCGTACGATTTTATTGTGGATAACACTTCATATGTTCGTGCGATTGCTATATCCGTTCCAGTAATCCACCAACCTCATGATTAACCTATGTAGTCAGCAAGAGTTTGTTAACAAGGATCGAGTCGGCAATCTCTTTCCAAATCGTCATCCATGGATTTAGCGAGTTGAATAGACCCCAAGGCAACATCTGCGAATTACATCACAAGGTTACATACGCCCATACTCCCACCCCTTATTTGTAAAACATCACCCGTTTGATGCCTTCCGCCTGCACACGCCGGCAAACTTCTCTCTGGTTTTCCTCTCCTTTATCATACAAATGATCTGTTCGTCATTAAACTGAATCTCGTTTTACCCGTCCTTTGCTAAGGCAGACACTATAGAAAAATGTATGGGGTTTAGGGGCTCGGATCAAAGCCAGAATGAATTAGACACTGTGCAAAGCACCGTGAAGGTATCAGATGTAGATGTTTATAAACAACTCCTAGGCAGTTTCTCGAACAAAATGCGTCTCTGATACCTTCAGCATCGGAAGATGTTTTGGTACAAAATCCGGCATCTGCAACGCACTTGGGATCTCATCGAAATTGAGGTTCAACTCTGACCTGCGAAGGCGCGGGTCCGGCACCGGCACCGAACTGAACAATTTTTGCGTGTATGGATGCTGCGGATTACGAAACACAGACTTTCTATCACCAATCTCAACAATTTCACCCAAATACATCACCGCGACGCGATGAGCGATGCGTTCCACGACAGCCACATCATGCGAAATGAACAACAGCGAAATTCCGAGATCCGCCTGCAAATCCATCAACAGATTAATCACTTGCGCTTGGATTGTTACATCCAGCGAAGCCACAGCTTCATCTGCTATGATCAGCTTTGGATTAAGCCCCAAAACCCGTGAAATGCAAATCCTCTGCCGTTGCCCACCGGAAAAAGCATGTGGATAACGATTCATATGTTCTCGCGATAGCCCCACGCGTTCCAGTAATTCGCCAACCCGTTGTTTCGCTTTTCCATAAGGCAAAATTTTGTTCACAAGAATCGGGTCGGCAATCGCTTTCCCAATTGTCATCCGTGGATTGAGCGAACTGAAGGGATCCTGAAACACCATCTGCAGATTGCGCCGAAAGGCCTTTAGCTTTTTCGGCGACACCCCGATTGTCTCTTGGCCTTCAAACTTGATCGACCCTGATACTGGCCGATCTAACTGCATGATACTGCGGGCAATAGTAGATTTACCGCAACCGGATTCTCCCACCAGCGCCAGAGTTTCGCCCGGATATATATTGAATGAAACGTTCTCTACTGCAAAGATCCGGCCATAGACCCTTCCAAACAACCCGTTTTTAAGGTCAAACCGTGTAACCAGATCTTTAATTTCAAGCAGCGGTTTGCGGGTCTCAATCTGTTTGGTCACATCCCGCTCCGACATCTTCATACCCCCGTTTCAATTGTTTCGACCACAGGGAATTTTTCTGGATGGTCCTTATCAATCATACTACCAAGCTTTGGTACTGCAGAAATCAACGCCCGCGTGTAAGGATGTTTTGGTGCCTCAAAAATATCAAACACGGTACCAGCTTCAACAATCTTCCCCTGCTTCATCACACAAACAAAATCGGCAACTTCAGCTACAACCCCCATGTCATGAGTGATGAACAACACCGCCATACCGATTTCGTTCTGAAGATTTCGGATCAGGTCGAGTATTTGTGCCTGTATCGTTACATCCAATGCCGTTGTAGGTTCGTCCGCAATCAACAGCGATGGACGACAACATAAAGCGATTGCAATCACAACCCGTTGTCGCATCCCTCCAGAAAGCTGATGTGGATATTGTTTCATACGTCGTTCCGCATCCGGCACGCGCACCAGTTGCAACGCATTCAAGGCAATTCCCCACGCTTGCTTTTCGGTTTTATTCTGGTGGCGAACAATCGCCTCTGAAATCTGATCCCCAATCGTGAAGACTGGATTGAGGCTCGACATCGGGTCTTGAAAAACAATCGAAACGTCCGCCCCACGGATATCGTTCATGCGAGCCAACGGAAGCGACAATACATCAACAGTTTCGCCACTACGCAGGCGCAGGTCAATTTTACCTCCGTCAATGACCGCACTGTCATGCTCAGTTAGCCGCATGATCGTCATCGCTGCAACTGATTTTCCGCTTCCCGATTCACCTACAAGCGCCAGTGTTTTTCCTTCTGAAATCTGAAAAGATACTCCTTTGACGGCATTCAGAATCTTACCCTGCTCCAA
>Ga0302132_10001989_pt1 | contig 11839 bp, 8 predicted proteins | sample CB9_321_MG_FD_203113 | JGI IMG/M metagenome (GOLD analysis project Ga0302132, IMG submission 203113) | Marine microbial communities from Western Arctic Ocean, Canada - CB9_32.1 | ecosystem: Environmental > Aquatic > Marine > Oceanic | place: Canada: Western Arctic Ocean | collected 2017-09-19
CACCCTAATTACTGCGTCATGTTTCGTGATGCAGCATCTTTGTCGGACACACGATCAACGCTATCTAAGATCGTAGGCCCTGGGCTCTGATAACGGTGCCCACTCCGTCGGAAGCTACTCGTGCCGTTTGGCGCTTTGGCTTCGAAGCTCACGGGTCCATTCGGTTCCGGTCGTGATATCGGGCTTCCAGCTTGCCCCGACTCTCTTTGATCCGTAACGAAACTTACTAGTCCCGATCAACGCAAATATGAAATTCGAACTATCTTCAAGACTAGCTCTTAAAGAGGCGATGCGTCAATTTTCTACGAAAATTGTCGTTTGTGCCGAGCGTGCATTCGCACTTGGGCACGGCGCGAGCTCCGCGGGGGACGCCAGGGCATGGAGGTAGTTTCGCTTGAACGAGAAAAATGGGAATCGTTGAAAATAGATGGAACAAATCGGAACGCTGCTGCGTCTTAGCTATGACGGACGACCTGATTAGGCGTTCTGGAAGCGCAAATATCGATGGCCCTTGATTTCGAATGGGCTACAAATGGAAATAGTGAAATGTTTAGCGGAACTAAAAATAAGTGGCTCGTACTGGTTGCAATCGCGGCCATCGCAGCGTTTGTTATTGCGTGTGGTACAGATGAGACCAAGCTTGTTTCAAATGATGGCAACGGCGGAGTTGGCGCGCAGCCGACCGTAATTGTGCCCGATTCCACGGAGAGCCCTGCTGGTGATCCGCCTCCGGTGCCAGTTGGCGACACTGGCTACGAAGTCGTTGAGGTGCTTGCTCCTATAGAGAGCGTGCAAATAATGGTTCTCGAATCGTTCCCTGAGCAGTACGTTGTTCAGGTGATTTCAGTACTTCCTAGCGGCTGTGCGACGTTCAGCCACAGCGATGTTACTCAGGACGGTTCAGAAATCAAGATTGATATCTACAACACCGTTCCTGCTCCAGATCAGCTGGCAGTGATTTCGTGCATAGCGATTTATGGCCTTCACGACGAAAACGTTGCGCTTGGAAGCGATTTCGATCGTGACACGCAGTACAACGTGACGGTCAACAATGAGCCAGCCGGATACTTCAAAGCCGGTGTCTCGGCAACGATTCCGACTAACCCGATTCCTATTGAGGGTGGTGAGCCCGGTTTCGTTGTGGAGCCAGCTCCGGTCGAGGGTCTTGAGATAATTATTGGCGAGGACAGTCGTGGTCCGGTTACCTATTACGCACACGTAATGTGGGGCCTGACGAACGGCTGCATGGAATCGCTTGAGCCGAATCTGATTCAGTCGGGCAGACGAGTCTTCGATATCTACCCGCTTGCCAAATCGCCAACAGGTGACGTGGCTTGCACGGACGACTACCGAATGGACTCTGTACAGGTTGAGCTTGGTGTTGTTGGTGAAGGACTGGTTTCTTGCGCCCTCTACACCGTGAACTACGGCAAAGAGACTGCTGAGTTCCAGGCGATTGCACCAAACGTCCGATGTGCAGACCCGAACGCACCGACTCCTACGCCGGCACCGTTCCCACCTTCTGGTGGCGGAAGCATCATTGCCGATAGCCAGGCACTTGAGTTCTCACTTGAGGCACAGGGTGCTGCGGTTGAATACGGTGGACAAAGCGACGTTTCGAAGCAGTTTGGTCTGCTACCGACCGAGTTGAAGGTCAATGGTCAGCAGGTTCTGGTTTACGAATTTGGACCTGGATCGGCTGCTCTAGAGGCTTCGAAAACGGTTTCCAGCGATGGATCATCGTTCGAGAGCGATGGAATGGTCATGACCGTTCACTGGATCGCTAACCCTCACTTCTACCTGTACGGCAATGCAATCATTCTGTACGTCGGTAACGATGAGGGCATTGGTGAACTTCTGGACTCAGTTGCGACTCAGTTCGCCGGTCCTAAGTTTGATTTGACGAGTGGCGGCGATGTGGACGATTCCGAGTTCACCGAGCGCCTTGCGTTCATCGAAAAATATGGCATGGTTTCGACCCGATCGATTCCGGCGCAACACAGTGTTGGCGTGACGATCATGCTGAGCAACGGTTGCGAAGAGTTCAAGTCAATTGACTGGAGTCTTGTGGGGCGTGAGGTCAGAATTGAAGTTTTGACACAGGTTCCGACTGCGCCGACGCCTTGCACGTTGGCGATTGCGTACGAAGAGCAGTCGATCAACATTGGCGATAAATTTGCGGCTGGAGTCGAGTATGACGTGATTGTGAACGGCAAGCTTCAGGGCACGTTTGTTGGCAACAATGCTGAAGTCGCCGCTAACGAAGGCACTAATGAATTCGTTTCAGGGCTCGCCACAATCGAAAAAGTGACTCTGGCATCGACTCGATCACTCCCGGCCCAGCACCTTATTGGCGTGACAATCGCCCTTGGCGGTAGCTGCGAGACGTTCAAGTCGATTGACTGGAGCGTTGACGGGCGTGAAGTCAACATTGAAGTTTTGACAGAGACTCCGGTTGCGCCCGTTCCGTGCACGCTGGCGATCATTTACGAAGAACAGTCGATCAACATCGGTGACAAATACGAAGCTGGTGTTGAGTACGACGTTATCGTGAACGGAGAGCGGCAGGGCACGTTTGTTGGTGGCTAGCTTCGGCTGTCATCGATAGCGAATTTTTCGGCAGGCACGAAGCCGTAGAGCACCCCATTCATCTCGCCCGGTGAATGGGGTGTTTCGCGTTCTGGGCGATTCGCTCATTTGAAGGAGCGATTGTGTTGCCTTGCTCGGATTCTTCTGAGAGGCTTCTGCGTATCCAAACATGCCATCACTTAATGGAGCGCCAAATGCCCAGCAAAACAGTTTCACCTTACGGTTCATGGGAATCGCCGATATCGGCCGACCTGATCACGGAGGGTGGTCTTCGGTTGGAACAGGTACGTGTGGACGGTTCAGATGTTTACTGGCTAGAAGGTCGACCGGAAGAAGCGGGTCGGTATGTGATCGTGAAGCGGTCGTCTGACGGGTCGACTGAAGACGTGAACTCGGCGCCGTTCAATGCACGAAACGCGGTCCATGAGTACGGCGGCGCTGCGTATGCGGTGCGAGATGGTGTTGTGTATTTCGCTCACTGGGACGATCAGCGGTTGTATCGTGCTGCGAGTGCCAAAGATAACGGTGATCCTGCGGCGATTACTGATGCTCCCGTGATTGAGCGTGGTGACCGATATGCGGATCTCAGGATTAGCAACGATTCGAACTGGATTATTTGTATTCGTGAGCGTCACTTCGAGGATCGCGAGGCCGATAACGAGTTGGTTGCTGTTTCAACCAGCGGTTCGGGTGAAGTTCACGTGCTTGCAACCGGTCACGATTTTTATTCTTCGGGACGGCAGAACTCGGCTGGCGACAAGATCTGCTGGCTGTCGTGGGATCACCCGAATATGCCCTGGGACACCAACGAACTGTGGGTTGCCGATTTCGATTCGGCTTCTGGAACGATAAGCAACGAACAACTTGTTTCAGGCGGCAAGGACGTCAGTATTGTGCAGCCTGAGTGGGCACCGGACGGGACACTCGTTTTCATTTCGGACGTTTCGGGTTGGTGGAACCTGACTAAGTGGTCGGGCGGCGATGTTGAGCCGGTTGTTACCCCAGTGGTTACTGAAGAGAAGGACAACAGCGGTCCGGCATGGGCGTTCGGTTTCAGCACGTATGGAATCACTAATGACGGGTCGATTTTGCTAAGGGATTCGCAAGCCGGCAGCGGTAGATTCAGGACGATTGGGCTCGATGGGCGGGAGCTCGGAGAAACGCCGATTCCGCACACATCAATTGCTGAAGTAAACGTGATTGGTGGCGATATCGTATATGTTGGTGCATCTCCAGTTTCCGCTGCTGAGGTGGTTCGTATTTCGGTCAGTGATGGTTCTTTAATCACGCTGAAAACTTCGAGCGATATTGAACTGGATGATGCGTATCTTTCGGTTCCTGAGGCGATCACTTTTCCTTCGACCGACGATGGTGAAGCGCACGCTTTTTACTACGCACCCAAGAATCCAGACTTCGAGTCTGACGGGACAGAAACACCGCCGTTGGTAGTTGTTAGCCATGGTGGGCCGACCAGCGCTACCGGTTCGGCATTGAGTCTTCCGATTCAGTACTGGACGAGTCGTGGGTTCGCTGTTGTTGATGTGAACTACCGGGGCTCGACGGGTCATGGTCGGGTGTTCCGTGATGCTTTGAAGAGCAAGTGGGGCGTGTACGACACCGACGACTGTATTGCAGCTGCCGACTACCTTGTGGATCAAGGGCTTGCTGATACGAATCGCCTCGCGATTAAGGGCGGGTCGGCGGGTGGTTACACGACTATTAATGCGCTGACTTTCTATGATCGGTTTGCCGTGGGTGCGACGTATTACGGTATCGCCGATCTCAGCGTGTTTGTCGACGATACACACAAGTACGAGTCACGCTATCTCGACAGCCTGATTGGTCCGTATCCCGATGCGAAACAGCTCTACTACGACCGGTCGGCAATTAATTTCACTGACCAGCTTTCGTGTCCGATGATTATTCTGCAGGGACTAGAGGACAAGATCGTTCCACCGTCGCAGGCTGAGATTATGGCGACCGGACTTCGCAAGAAAGGGATTCCGTTTTCGCTGATGATGTTCGAAGGCGAGCAGCACGGTTTCCGGCAATCGAAGAACATTAAAGCGTCGCTTGAGGCGGAACTGTATTTCTATGGTCGGGTGCTTGGGTTCACGCCCGCTGGTAATCTGCCGGGAGTCGAGATCGAGAACGAGTCGGCGCTTTAGTTAAGTGGCGCGTCGCTGGGGTTGGTTCCGCGTTTTCACAGATACTGAATCTAGTTCAGGATGACAGTGGGCGAGGCGGAGTTTGATCAGGTAGCGCCTTCGCCGCCGTCGAGAGACATTTCTACGCCGTTCACGAAGTCGGATTGTGACGATGCGAAGAAAAGAACTGCGTTTGCGACCTCTTCTGATTCGGCGAATCGTCCGGTGGGGATTCGGCTGAGTTTTGTGTCGCGCCTTTTGCCGGGGGGCCATGAGCTGTCGCCCATGGGTGTGTTGGTGACGGTTGGGGCGATTGCATTTGCCTGGATGTTGTGAGGTCCGAACTCGAGAGCCATGGTTTGAGTCATCATCTGGAGGCCGGCTTTTGAAGCGCTGTAGGTGACTCCGCCTTGGAACGCTCGTATGGCTCCGCGTGATGAGATGTTGACGATCTTACCCTGTTTCTTTTCGATCATTCCCGGTGCGAAGATTTGTGTGAGCAGGAGCGGTGCGAGCAGATTCACATCGATGATCGTGTGGAAGTTTTTGATATCGGTATCGAGGATTGTTTGCGGGATTGTTAGTCCGGCGTTATTGACTAGGATATCGATATTGCCGAACTCGGCGAGCGTAGCTTCTCCGAGCGCTTGCACGTCGTCGGCATCCGCCATTTCAGCGGTTCGTGTCCAGACTCGTGCACCTACTTTTCGGGCGGCTTCAGCGGTTTGCTCTAGCTCTTCTTCATTGCGGGCGGTTAGTGCGAGGTCGGCACCTGCTCTGGCGAGTGTGTCGGCTATGGCTACGCCGATTCCTTTTGACGCTCCGCTGATGAACGCCGTTTTGCCTTCGAGCGAGATGGTGTGTGTTCGGGTCATTTGGTTGGGATCCTGTTGGTGGTTGATGAGCCGTCGATGGTGATCGTTGTGCTGAACTTGATTCACGTTGCGTGGTCTGCGGAGTTCAATTGGATAGTCAGGGCTGAGTCGGTGAGTTTAGCTTGTCGAACGTAGATCCTGAATCTAGTTCAGGATGACAGTGTTCTTTGTATCGATCTTCGAACTACGAGACAAGAAGAGGTTATTTATCAGGCGTAGTCCATGCTCTTGCGTTGTCGATTCTGTGTTGGATTGAGGGGTGTGAGTGGAAGACGAATTCTACGAATGCGTTTGGCTTCTTTTGGGCGAGGTTTTGATCTCCCAGTTTGTCCATCGCTGAGATGAACTGATCGCGCATGCCCGTGAGGTTCAGTGCGTAGAGATCGGCTGCTGATTCGGCGCGTCTGGATAGCCAGTTCGACACTGGCAGGGCGACCAGAGACACGCCAGCTCCTACGATCAGGACGAGCGGTAGTCCGGCTATATCGGAGATTCCTCGGAGTCCAAGTGAGTCGATCCATGCGTTCATGGCAAGGTCGATCACAAAGAAACTTACGAATATCAGGATGGTCGAAACGAACATCATTTTCCAGACGTCCCAGCGAACGTGGTGGCCCAGTTCGTGAGCCATCACCACTTCGATTTCTTCCGGGGAGTTCGACTCGATAAGCGTGTCGGAGATGATGATTCGGCGTGTGCGTCCCCACCCGGTTACGGCTGCGTTGGCTTTTGAGGTTTTGTCGCCAAGATGCCAGACGTAGATGCCCTGCACGTGGGTGCCGATCTGATCGGCGAGTGCGAATAGTCGATCCTTGAGTTCGCCTTCTGGGATCGGCTCGAACTTGTAGAAAAGCGGTAGGAGTAACACTGGCACCAGCGCCATCATGATGATGACCAATACGGTCGCTCCGATTGCAGCCCAGAGCCACCAGAGGTCGGGTTGTGACCGGAGGAGCCAGTAGATTCCCGAGACGATCGCCACCAGCAGGACCGACTGGATGAGCGTGCCTTTGAGCCAGTCGTACAGCCAGCTGATGATTGAGACTTTGCTGAGGCCAAATCGCTTTTCGATGAAGTGGCCTGAGTAGATTTCGAACGGGAATTCGATCAGCTGGAGTCCGGCTCCTGCTACCAGCAAATAGAGGAGGACGATCAGAGCGGATGTTGTTGTCCAGCCTTCGACCAGGTTCCTGATCGCTTCTGATCCGCCCGCGAGCAGGAACACGAGTGGCACGATTACGTTCAGTCCCATCGACACAACTGACATTGTCAGCTTGATTCGCTGATATTTCTGGGCCTGAGCGGGGTCGACGACCTCTGTGCCAACTGTTGCGGTTTCGGAAGTCTGATCTTGTGAAGTTTCTGGCAATTTATTCCCAGACCTCGACGGTCCGCTTCTTGAACAGATCCCAGTCCCATTCGGCTCCCCAGCCGGGGGCGTCGGGTGGTGAAATGCGACCGTTGATGGGCAGTGTTGGGTTCATCATTCCGAGTGTTTTTCCAACTTCGTCATGCCAGCCGCCCGGGAAGTATTCGTAGAAAGTGGTGTTCTGGACAGAACAGATCAGGTGGGCGTGGACGAGTCCCCAGAGTCCGCCGTTGCCGTTGAATTCGATGTTTGCTCCGTATAGCTCGGCCATGTGCGCCAGTTTTAGTCCGGCGGTTGTGCCGGTGCGGGCGTTGAACCTGAGTAAATCGGTTGCACCTGAGATAAGCCATTGCGCTGAGATATCGACATCGAACATCAGCGTTTCGTTTGCCATGATCGGTATGTCGAGGTTGGCTGCGAGTTCTATCAGTTGATTCTGCGATCGTTCGGGCATCGGCTCTTCGAACCAGCGGTAGTCGAGCTCTTCGAGGGTGCGCCCGACGGTCAGGGCTTCTTCGAAGTTGTAGACCGCTACGGGATCGTGCATCAGCTCGATATTTGGACCTACGGCGTCTCTGACGGCCGAGAGCCACTCGATGTTTTGTCGGAACGGGTGGTAAAAGTGGTCTTTGACCGCGGTGAATCCGTTTGCGACAGATTCACGGGCGTGATCTGTCGCCTCTTCGATGGTGGCTCCCCTGATGTTTAGATAGGAGGGGGCGGAATCACGAACCCTGCCGATGAGAGCCCACACGGGCAGTTCGGCCGCTTTTCCTGCGATGTCCCACAGGCAGTTGTCGAATGCACCAAACCAGCCGGGGACTCGGTAGACCCAGCGAGTGCCCTGGTGAAGCTTCTGGTAGAGGTGTTCTCGGTACAGCGGATTTTCGCCCAGGACGAGTCCTCGTAGCTGTTCGACGTCGGTTTCGGTGATAGATGCAACACCCTCGGAGATGGCGGTGCAGTGGCCGGTGATTCCTTCGTCGGTGTCGACGTGGAGCACGAACTCGTGCTTTGTACGGGTCGCTGAATCGGAACCCTTGAGTTCGCTTGAGTCGGGGGCGTGCAGCCAGCGTTCGCGATGCATGCCGGGCAGGGTGATCAGCTCGAACTGACGCATTGCCTGGTAGGTTTCGAGGACGGTTAGTCGGACATTGGTGATCTTCAAGTGGGTCCTCAGGAAACTACGGCGATCTTTTTTCGCTCGATTAGGTCAAAGTCGATTTTTGCTCCGAGACCGGGATCGTTGAAGGCGTGGATGTTGCCGTCGGAATCGAGTTCGATGTCTTCGATCAGGCCGTATTTTTGCGCCCCGGATGGGAGGATAACCTCGAAGAATTCACAGTTCTTGATTGCCATGATCACGTGTAGGTTGGCGACGTTGTTGAGCGAGTTGCCGCCGTGATGAACTTCGTAGTTCATGTGGAACGCCTCTGCGAGGTGGGCGGTTTTTATGAGTGCGGTAATGCCGCCTTTGATCGCCACGTCACCGCGAAGATAGTCGGTAGCCTGCGACGTTAGCCACGGCGCGTATGCGGTGAAGCCACCGGGCGAGTATTCCGTAGCCATTAGCGGGATGTGGAGTTGCTGCTTGAGCTTCGTGTAGTTGTAGATATCGTCATCGGCGAGGGGATCTTCGTACCAGTAGTAATCGAGATCTTGAATCGCTCTGCCGACTCGTATTGCCTGCGGGTAGTCGTACGCCCATGCTGAGTCGAGCATGAGGGTGTAGTCGCCTCCGACAGCTTCACGGATCTGGCGGCAGCACTCGATGTCGAGTTCAGGATCGTTGGGCGGGTGAATCTTGTATGCCGTCCAGCCTTCGCTTTTCATCCTTGCGGCTTCTTCGGCGTAGATTTCTGGCTTCTGATAGACGGTTGACGAGGCATAGGCCCGAACCTTCGTGCGGTATGTTCCGAGCATCTGGTGGATCGGCATGTTCGCCACTTTGCCGCCAATGTCCCAGAGGGCGACATCGCATGCGCCAACCGTGCGGATACCGGCTTTTCGAATGAGCTGATTGAGTTTTTGCGAGAGCCGCTCTCGGTCGAGTGGGTTCTGGCCGATCAGGATGGGTTTCAGGTACTTGATTAGCGAGTTGGTATCGAGGCTGCCCGGTTGGCTTGAGCTGCCGAGAAATGCGTGGCCTTCTACGTCTTCGTCGGTTGAGATCGTGACTAAGCCGAGATCAGACTCGCCCCCGATCTTGCCGGAAAGCGGGCTGTAGTACGTGGCAGGAATGTCGTCCCATTTAAAGAGGGTGACGGTGACATCGGTAATTTTCATGATTAGTTGATTTTCGGATTAGGCGGTGACGACATGGTGCTAAATCGATTTGCGTTTAGAAGAATGGTTGTGAATCGGATGAAGTTTCGACTATCGCCACGTCGCCTTTGGTAAACCGTTCTAGTACAGCTTCGTCGACATCTATGCCGAGGCCGGGTTTGGTTGGAACTTCAACTCGGCTGTTCGACTGAGTGAAGAACGGTTCGGTGAAGTTTTCTCGCACCGGGTGAGGTGTTTGATCGAACTCGAGCACCGATTCGTTCTGGTACGGGATGTTCGTCTGCCCGATCTGACCGATTGGCTGCAAGGCCAGTGAGTGCAGTGCCGCGGCGAAGCTGATGCCGGTGCCCCAGAAGTGTGGATTGAATTTGACTCCGAATGCCTGTGCCATCAGGCCGACTCGGTGCATTTCCGATGGTCCCCCAACGCCGCAGATGTCGGGCTGGATGATGTCGAACGTTCGCTCGGCGAGTCTTGGCGCAAACTCCCAGCGAGTCGACAGGCTTTCGCCTCCCGATACCGGTATCGGTGATTTCTGTTGAACCAGCTTGTTGCCGACGAAATCCCTTGATGCGCATGGCTCTTCGAACCACGTGATGTTTTGATCGGCGACCATGTTTGCGAACGTGAGGGCGGTTGAGGGATCGTACGATTCGTTGGCGTCGAACATCAGGTGCACGTCGGGGCCGATCGCCTCTCTCGTAGCTTTGATCCGTGCTGCATCTTCTTTGAGAGGGAGTGCCCCTACCTTCATCTTCATGCCGGTGAAGCCCTGCTCGACGTAGCCGACGGCTTCGTCCAGATGAGGCTGTAGTGCGTAGTTATCGACGTAGTAGAGGCCGGTTGCGTAGACGGCGATCGAATCGTGGAGCCGTCCGCCCATCACTTCAGCAACGGGTTTGCCGGTTGTCTTGCCGACTATATCGTGGAGTGCGGTATCGATTGCGCTCATGGCCATCACGGGCACGCCTGCGTAGCTGTGGCTCTGGTAGGTGGCGCGGTGAATCTTGTGCCAGATCTGCGAGATGTTGGCAGGGTTTTCGCCGATGGCCGAGCGTGCCACGGTAGCAATGCCTGCGATCGTGTCTTGCGAGCCGTAGGTTTCGCCCCAACCGATCACGCCGTCGTCGGTGAAGACCTTCATGACGACTACGCTTCGGGTGTTTGTCCAGCGCTGCGACCAGCCGAAGGGCTGGTCGAGCTCAGCTTCAACGTATCTGACTTCTATGCGATCTATTTTCATTGTTGATGTTGTGGATCTTTCTGGAGAATTCGATGTCCATTTGAGGGGCGAGTCGAACAGAAAACGTGCCGACGGCTCAGGTGCGCTGCGCCCAGTCGGTGTCGAGTTCTTCGAATCGGCGATTGAGCTCTGCGATTACCGATTTCTGGATCGGGAGATCGTTGTCGATCTGTTTAATGTTGGTCGCCATGTGCGACGGGTTCGTCGTTCCGACAATTGCCACGCTCACATTGGGATCACCAAGTGTGTAGCCGAGTGCGGTGAGGATTCCGTCGTCGGGCTCGTTTTCGATATCGCCGAGTGCTCTAATGGCTTTCGCACGTTCGAGATATGGCGTGTTGTATCGACCAGCGTCGTCGATACCGGCTTCTGGTCGTGACATGCCCCAGACTCCTCCGGCTATTGGACGTTTGATGATGGTGCCCATGCCGTTTGCAGTCGCTTTTTCGAGCAGTTTCGATGTGCGGGCTCGTTGCTCGACAAGGTTGTAGCTGGTCTGGAGCGAAGCGAATAGCCCCGAATCGACTGCCCAGTGTGCGGCTTCGTTGTCTCCGGAGTATCCGATGAACCGCGTCTTACCGGCCTGTTCGGCTTCCTGAAGGGCGCGAATAACGTCGCCTTTTTCTAGAACGTCGATCTCGCATGAGTGGAGCTGGACGAGGTCTACGTGATCTGTTTTCAGTAGGCGCAAGCTACGGTCGATCGAGTCGACGACTGTCTGGTATGTCCAGTCTTCCCCTTCGCCTTTCGGAATGAAGTGACCGGCTTTGGTTGCGAGGAAGTAGTCGTCTCGACGATGTGAGATGCCTTTACCGACGAGTTCCTCAGATATGCCGTAGCAGGCTGAGGTGTCGAGGAAGTTGATTCCGCTATCAAGTGCGGTGTTTAAGACATCGGAGGCTTGATCTTGATCCGAGAGTGAAAGTTGGGAACCTATCTCGGATAGGCCGACTCCCAGGCGACTTGTTTCGAATCCTGTTTTGCCGAACGGAACGGTTTGCATGTCAGTGGCCCTTCGCAGCGCTGTTGATAATTGCGACCCGCAGCTTACTACTTGATGGGCTTAGTTGAGATTGGGGTTCGGGATTTTTTAGCAAAAAAAAAGACCCGTGCAAAAGCACGGGCCAATTAATTTGTAGCAGCAAGCTTACGAAGCTTTACCAATTTTGAACATCTTGGTTCCTGAGACGGGGCATGTGCCCTGAGTCGCAGGTCGACCGTTCTTCATTGTGATCTGCTGTGGGTTCTGCATCTCACGCTTGGTCTTACACTTCATGCAGTAGGCTTCCATAGTGGATCCCCGTTCCTTCGAAATATGGGTTAAGTCCGC
>Ga0302132_10001992_pt1 | contig 11828 bp, 7 predicted proteins | sample CB9_321_MG_FD_203113 | JGI IMG/M metagenome (GOLD analysis project Ga0302132, IMG submission 203113) | Marine microbial communities from Western Arctic Ocean, Canada - CB9_32.1 | ecosystem: Environmental > Aquatic > Marine > Oceanic | place: Canada: Western Arctic Ocean | collected 2017-09-19
GTTCACCGGCGATAAACAGGGGCGCTTCGACGCCTGCCCAGGGCACGGACCCTGCTAGCGGAGCCGCTGTCAGCCGCGGGGTGCTCATTCATGCGACGGTGCTGCTCGGCTTTGTTAACCTGTTTCATGCGCTGGACAGGGCGGCTATGTCGATTCTGATTGAGCCAATCAAGGCAGATCTGGGCTTGACCGATACGCAGCTTGGACTGCTCACCGGGTTTGCATTCAGTCTGACCTATGCATTGTTCGGTATACCTCTGGCGCGCCTGGCAGATACTCGCAGTAGGGTGAAACTGTTAGCGGTGTGCCTGGCGGTGTGGAGTGCTGCGACTGCGGTAGCCGGTTTTGCTCAAAACTTTATTCAGTTGGCGCTGACAAGGATCGTCATCGGTATAGGCGAAGCCGGGGGTGCCCCGGCGTCTGTGTCGATGATGGGGGACTATTACACGCCGGAGAATCGCAGCCGGGGAATGAGTTGGTATCAACTGGGCGGCGCGGCCGGCGGTACGTTAGGACTGGCTTTGGTCGGGGTGATTGCCGACCACTATGGCTGGCGAGTCGCTTTTTTTGCCATGGGTCTGCCCGGTGTGTTGCTCGCAATCATTCTGGTCACGACTTTGCGGGACCCCCTGCGAGGCCGCTTCCAGAACACCACAGAGCAGTTCGATACAGACATCACCTGGTATCAGGCCATTGGCCAGGTACTGCGTCGGCGAACGATGTTGCACGTCTTCATTGCCTATGGCATCGGATCATTCGGCGGTGCCGGTGTGAGCGCCTGGTTCGGCGCATTTTTCATGCGCAGCCACGGCCTGTCCTTAAGCGAAGTGGGCGCATTGCTCGGTGGCGTGGTTGGATTGTGCACGATAGCAGGCGTGATGCTCGGCGCAGCGCTTGGACCGCTAGCCGTGCGGCGCGATCGGCGCTGGGAGCTGTGGTGGCCCGGTATTGCGAGTTCATTGACCGTACCAACCTGGATGTTGACCCTTTATCTCGACAACATCTATATGGCGTGCGCGATGCTGGGCGTCACTATTGTCATCACCACATCCTTCGTGGCGCTCGTTTTGACGAGTATGCAAAGCGTGTTGCCCGCACACCTTCGCGGTATGGGAATGGCAGGAATCATGTTCGCGACGAATCTCATCGGGGTTGGTGCAGGACCACTACTTATCGGACTGCTCAGCGATGCACTGGCGCCAGAGCTGGGTAGCGAAAGCCTGCGTTATGCCATGATCGGTAGTGTCACGATCATTGGCTGGGCTTCGATTCACTTTTTTGTTGCTGCAAAACACATCAGGAACGAATTAGTGTCGTGAGAAAACGATACTACTAAGGGGTTAGGTCTAGATCTAGATGCCGCCCGTGTTTGTTATTTACCAGCTACCCGTTAAGACTTGGCGGGGATGAAAAATTGGAGGAATCGTTATGTATTCAACACCGGTTGGAAAGATCGACCCGGCTGTTAATGGTCAGCTAAACCTGTCTTATCGTCACGTGGAAGGTTGGCGGCGATTTTTCGGAGTTGGCAAATCGCTGGACTTACTGATGGGCGACGACACCGCAGGGCCCTATATATTGTTTAGTTGTTTTGGGCCGATGGAAGACGAGATGCCCCGGGGACCGGCCCATGGACACGACTCGGATACCTGGCGGATGTCCATTCTTGGGACGACCAATGTGGGTAAATATGCCTATGTCGATGGCCAGTTTCGCTTCCAGGACGGCAGCATCTCTTATCCCGGCGACAACGTGGCCTGGGGCCCGAAGGGAGGCTATGGGGTGCTGGTTTTTGGCGACCGTCGCGGCTGGCCGGCCTGTCCGGTTGACAAAAAACTTCAGGAGCAAGCCGCAGTCCAGCAAAAGCCATTCTCTGATAAGTTGGGTATTCAGGATGAGCATCCGAGCCCTGAGGGGTCTGCTATTGCCTCGACCCTGGGCGAAACATCACTCGGCCATCTGGATAGCAGTTTTGACACTGCGAAGGACTGGGACGAAGTTTCGCCGGGTATTCGAGCGACCGTTTCTCTCATGGGCGATCGCAGGGTTGGCCCGGTTCTGGTGTTGTTGAAGGGTGATCCTAGCGCCAGAGTTGTGCCAGCCGGTAACCTCGGCACCGAAACGCTCCATGTCGTGGTGGAGGGTGCTTGTACGGTTGATGGTGTGACAAAGACTTACGGAGATTTCTGGTTGAATGAAGCCGGGGCCCAACCTGAAGTGGTGGCCGGTCGAGAGGGATTGTCCCACGTGCTACTTATCGGCGAACGTCAGGAGTTGTCAAAATTTACTGTTGGCGACCGCGATCAGAATTGGATAGACGCCGTGGCCGGGGTAGCGGCCAAGCTGCAAACCCTTTTGTAAAACGTCAGGTATCGTTTGTGTAGAAATCGGCTTTCATTATTCCAAGGCCATTCTTGTGCATATGCTGTGTGGTTAACGCATACACGTACCCGGCAACTTCGCTAATCTCTCTGCGATCGTTATCGCCGTTTCTATTCCCTCGCCGTCGGCGTAAGCCGGTCGATGACGCCAGCTTCCAGCGCTCCGGTCGTGCTCATAAGCTTAGCTATGTGTTAAAGCGACCAGGCCTAAAAGTTTTCCTTCTTTCATTTCTTTAAGCGTCCTGTTTGCTTCAGCTACATTTCTTGATTCAACTTCTACGGGCTCAATTTTTCCATCCGCAACTAGTGCCATTAGTTCTTTCATTTCTCCTAAACTTCCGACATAAGAACCGATGAGTTTCTTTTCTGTCAAAACGTGTACGGGCAAAGCAACCTTAATCTGGCCGCCGAATAGGCCAACGACTACTAGTGTCCCGCCTCTGGTAAGACATTGATAACCCAAATTAGCAGTAACTTCGGCACCAACAAAATCGACTATAGATCTTGCACCACCGCCAGTCAGTTCAAGTATTTTCCCTACGGCTCCTTCAGATGAAGAGTTAATGACAGCAGAAGCGCCCAACTCTTTTGCAACTTTTAGCTTATCGTCATCAATATCGATGACGATCGGATTAATGCCATATTTTGCTATGGCAATTTTTAAAGCCAGGAGACCTAAACCTCCCGCACTGATAATTACCAATGAGTTATCCTGAGGAAAAGGTTCGGCTTTTTTTAGAGCACTAAAAGCAGTAAGACCTCTGCATGCATAGCTACCGGCCAGGTTGTCCGGGGTGTCTCCTGCATCAAATAGATATTGTTCTCCGGGCACCAATACATGATCGCCATATCCGCCGCCTACGTTGACGCCAAGGTTTGTATTGTTCATACAGTATTGCGTTTTGTCGACGTTACAAAGTTCACAATCTCCACACCCTATCCATGGGTAAGCAACATATTTCTCGCCTACCTTTATATTGGAAACCTTTTCCCCAAAGGCAATAACTTCTCCAAATATTTCATGACCCATGGTTAAAGGTTCCATTAGAGGAGTTGGAAGCTTCGCTCCTCCACCCAGTTCAAAATAACCATCGTGTATATGAATATCTGAATGACAAACTCCACATGATATAGTCTTTAGCAGAATTTCTTGGCCCGTTGGTGTTGGTGTTTCTAGTTCTACTTCTACTAGTGGTTTGCCATTTTCTGCTACCTGAAATGCTTTCATAATGTCTCCTGTTTAGTTTAGGTCTCTGGTACACACCGCAATCCGTCGTTTTCTTTATCCCGTCGAAATCAAATGTCAGGGTTAACGTTTTTGGGGTTTTGTGTCACGAAACCGGTTGAAGCCAGTGTCAATCCATTTCCGGGCGTTTTCATAACAATTGTGATCACGAACTCGTCTCTGAGGTGATTAACGTTCTCAACCAAATGGTCGGGAACGAGCCTATGCAGCAAGGACGAGATAGCCACTTTACTTACGGGATTATAATTTTTGGCATAAATTGAATATTGAATCAATATTCAGTCAACTGCAACTGCAACTGAAACTGAAACAACTCTCTGCGCGGACAGCTGATGAACTGGAGGTTGTGTGTTGCATAAAGTATTTGCTGTTGGAACCAGTCACCAAATGTCGTGCCTCTGAGTTCGCATATTTTCCGGAGGCTATCTATGGGACCAGGTCGTAACGCACTCGGTTGGTCCGCCTGTTTCAAACTCAAAGGGAGAGCGTGATGACAGTGGTTAAGACTCGATTAGGCAAGGTGTAGGGTTTACACAACGACGGCGTTGATGTTTTTCTGGGGTTGCCATATGCGGCAGCACCGGTTGGCAGCAGACGCTGGCGTGCACCGGCCCCAGCGCTGACTGGACGGGACATTCGATGCGACCCACTTCCCAAACTTTTGCCCGCAGCCGCCGGCTGATCAGGAATTCATGGTTGGAAGGGAACCTGGCGCTGAGAGTGAGGATTTCCTGTACTTGAACATCTACACCCCGGGACAGGAGGCAAACCGTGCCCAGTGATCTTCTGGATTCACGGTGGCGGGTTGATCCAGGACTCCGCCAACCTATACGACGGTACCGCATTGGCTCGGAATAATGACATTGTGGTGGTGTCGATCAATTACCGCCTGAGTATTTTTGGTTTTCTCGATGTAAGTCGATGGGGTCCGGAATACGCGGGGAGCGCTAACCGAGGTTATGAAGACCAGATTGCAGCCCTCGCACGGGCGACCCGAACGTTACGGGTCCGGATGGGGAAGAATTACGACTTGCTTTCTTTATAAATTGCAAAACTATTCAATATTGGGTTTGACATAAACTGAATATTGAATCAGTATTCAGTAGTGCGTCCGCTTAACAACCTAATCAAAATTGAAGAGGTAAACATGATCTCAAGAAACTTTATCGGAAGAAGAAGCGATTGGCCTGCCAAGGTCGTGACATTTTCACTGGTTTTTTTTGGCTTTTTGACCTTTTTACCTGCGGCCACCCATGCAGCCGCCGCGGGTGACATGGAAAGGGAAGCGAAAAAGAAAGCGACACCTTTCCTGGATGAGATTGTGGTCACGGCCACTTACAGGGATACGGCGGAGATGGACACGCCCCTCTCCATGATGGCGATAGATGAGTCTATGATCGAGAGCATGGGTCTTCAGAACATGGCCGACTTGGCCCTTGCCGTTCCCAGCCTCAATGTTATTCAAACTGATTCGTCCAGAACCAACGTCAGCATACGGGGTATAAGAGCGATATCCGGTTATGAGGCACCCAACCAGACTAAAGCCATGACGTCTATATACATCGATGAAACACCAGTGACCGGGGGTCAGGAGCCGGATCGGCAGATCGGTGGAGTGATGTTCGACCTGGCACGTGTCGAGGTTCTCAATGGGCCCCAGGGAACCCTGTTCGGCGAGGGATCGATGGCGGGCACCATCCGTTACATCAGTAATCAGCCGGATCTCAACGAGTGGGCCTCTAAAGTCCAGGTCAACTTTAATGGCATGAATGAGTCCGGCGATACCGGCTACCGTTTTGACGGAATGGTTAACATCCCCCTTGTTAAAGACAAGTTCGCCGTCAGGCTGGTGGGGTTTACAACAGAGTCACCGGGCTATCTTGACCGAAGAACAATTGCCGGAACCACCGTAGAGAAAGATATAAACACGGAGACGAGTAGTGGGGGAAGGATAACTGCCAAATGGCAGGCTACGGATCAGTTGTCTGTAAAATTCACGGCTTCTACCCTCGAATCCGAAACGGACAGCTATGCCTGGGCTTCAGCACCTTATTACGTCGAAACGCAAGCATCGCCATTTGCACCTGGATCCTACGATGATCTGCAACAGTATAACCTGGTGGTTGAGTACGCGTTTCCTTGGGCGGATTTTACGTCCTCCACTTCCTATTTCGATCGGGACGCGAGTTTTTCTCAAGAATTTTTGGAAACCGGTACGCACTTAATCGACTGGTATGCCGCACTCGTTAATAATTATCAATTGGCACCGTTCGGTGATCCCAGTGCCCCCATCCCTTTTACTGGCAATCCTCAGGATATGACTAATATGACGTCGTTTGCCGGGACGTTCTACATCGAATCAGAACGCTTTGCGCAGGAGTTTCGTCTGGTTTCCAATGGGGATGGTCCGTTCGGTTGGATAGCAGGATTTTTTTACAAGGACAGCGACGATTCCACAAGCAGAAACGCACCCTTTGGACTGACCCCAGAAACGGAACAGTGGCGGCCGCAGTATGAGAGCTTCCTGCTAGCGCCTGAAAATAGCCCTGATAATAGCCTTGAAGAATATGCGATCTTCGGCGATTTCAGTTACGCGTTGTCCGAAAGCTGGGAACTTAACGCAGGTGTGCGATACACAGACATGACGCAGGAGTTCTCGCGTGTGAATGCGGGAACTGATGACCAGGAGTGGACACCTAGGGTTGGCCTAACCTGGCGGCCGAATGAAGATATGATGTATTTCGGCATCGTCAGTACCGGATTTCGTCCGGGCGGCTACAATGGCGATCTTAACTATGATCTAGGCCTACTGAATAACCTTCTGGCAACTGCCGGTGATATCAACCTGCCCACTCGCGATGGGGAGGATGCCCTGGTTTCCGAGAGACTCGTCGCTGTGAATTCAAAGCTGTACTTTGATGGTGATTCTGCGATCAATTACGAACTGGGCGCGAAGCTCAGGCTATTGGATGGCCGTATGAATCTTACAGGATCCGCATTCTATTTCGATTGGAAAGACGCGATAATGCTACAAGATGCAGGGCCCCTTGCCGGTATAACTTCGGCTTTGACCTACAATGGGAATACCGGTAAAGCCCATAGCACGGGTTTTGACTTGAATGCCTCCGGGATGGTCACCGAGAATCTCTTCGTGCGGCTAGGCGTCCAGTGGATTGAAGCAGAAATCGATTCGGCCTTTCAACCCAAAGGCGGTCTAGCTCAAACGAAGGGTAATAGACTCCCCGATGCTCCCGAATGGAAATGGACCGCATCGGCCGCTTATATGTTTCCAGTGATGCCTGGTATCGAAGGGGAGGTACGCCTCGACTGGTCGGGTCAAACCAAAAGCTGGTCCGATGTGGAAAATACCGATCGGAGGGAAGTTCCGCAGTACAACATGGCCAATATACGCGTGACAATACGAGAGGCTGCGGAAAACCGGTGGCGGCTGGCCCTGTATGGCAGGAATCTGTTCGATGACGAAATCCTCGTGTGGAACGGGGGCGAATCGCTTTTCGGAATAGTTAATTCTTACGCCAGACCTAGGAGCTATGGGATTGAGGCTACCTATGAGTTCTAGGGAGTACCCAATAAATCAGGATTAGAAGCAGTTCGTTTTCCCGGTGACCACGACGGCGTTATCGCCGTTGCACCGAGATTGAGCCATCTGGAAATATCGGCCTGGATGACAGCGTGATGAAGGATTTCAAAGGCAAACTCGCGATCGTCACCGGTGGCGGCACCGGTATGGGACGTGAGCTGGTGCGGCAGCTGACGGCGGCAGGATGTCATGTCGCGACCTGCGACGTATCCGAAGAAAACATGTATGAGACGCAGCGGCTGTGCGCACAGGACTCGCCGTCGGTACGCGTGACAACCCATCTGTGCGACGTAGCAGACGAAACGCAAGTCCTCGCGTTTCGGGATGCCGCGCTGAAAGCGCACGAGCGCGATGACATCAATCTGTTGTTCAACAATGCCGGTATCGGTGGCGGCGAAAGTTTTCTGATCAACAAGCGGGAAGAGTGGGATCGCACCTTCGGCGTCTGCTGGTTCGGCGTGTATTACTGCAGCCGCGCGTTCATGCCACGGCTAGTGGCGAGCAGCGAGGGATACATCGTCAACACGAGCAGCGTGAACGGCTTCTGGGCAGTAACGAACACCGCGTACAGCGCGGCGAAGTTTGCAGTGAAAGGTTTCTCCGAGGCCCTTGTCACCGACTTGCGAGACAATGCGCCGCACGTCAAGGTGGCGGTGGTGATGCCAGGTCACATCGGCTCGTCGCTTGCGATCAATACCGACAAGGTGCTCGGCCGACCGACGCCGAAGGATATGAGTGCTGCCAATATTGAGGCGATTCGCAAGCGGATGGTCGAAAGCGGCATGCCGGGCGGAAACGACAGCGACGAGCAGATTCGCGCGGCGATCCAACAGCAGTTGGATGACTTTAGCAACAAGGCGCCGCTCAGCGCGGGGCAGGCGGCGACAATCATCCTCGACGGCGTGCGCAACGACCGGTGGAGAATTCTCGTCGGCGACGATGCGCACGCGGCGGATAAGATGGTGCGCGAAGCGCCGGAGGAAGCGTACGAAGCAGACTTTAGGGCTGCGCTGCGCAAGCAGCTCACTTGAACGAGAGTTCTGTTTTCTTCAGATACGTTTCTTGATTCGACTGCTACTGGCTTAAATTTCCCATTTGTAATTGGTGTGCCTTCATCTCGCCGTAACGAATACCGGGTTGGTGTAGAACCAGAGGTCATCCCAGGGGTTTTCACCCGCAGCGTCCTCCGTGGGTTCAAGCTCTTTGGTGTTAGTGCCGCGTACACGCAGGTACATTGATTCGTTAATGGCGAGTGTTGTGCGCATCGTCAGGAACTCGCCCGCCCTTCGCCAGTTTTTGGCCGTGAAGCGGTGCAGCACCCGGGTGCTGCTGTTGCTGTTGATGCTAAGGTCGGCGGATCTTGCGCCGACATTTCCGGCTATCAGATCTATTCTGCTTAAAGCAGGATAGCTGCCATTACTATTTTTGCCGTCCGGATCGCGCACACGAATTTCAATCTGGACCGCACTGCCCTGGTCGACGACCAGTTCGCCGCCCATTGATGCTTCAGCTTTTTGGTACCTGACCGTGACATAAACCTCGCTGACAAGGTCACCGGTTGTTACGAAGACCTGTCCGGAGCGCAACGCGGCCAAGATGGCCTCATGATTCTTCTCGGCGTAGACAAAGGTCTTGGAATATTCACCCGGGTAAAAATCGACACCCTCATCTGAATGGTGACGATGAAAATCTGAGTTGGATGTGATCCACCAGCGTCGTCCTTCACCGAGCATCGAGTCCCAAAATCCACCCACTCTCGCGGTCATCTGATCGAAGCCACCCAGTGTCGGATAACCAAGGTACGCACCTCGAGGTAACTTCAGAGGCATCTTGTATGAGGCGAGCGTTTTTTTGATGGCGTCGCCTGCCAGCGGCATCGCCTGGTGTCCTGGTGCGCCGGCCATACCCACAGCGACATTGGGCGCGGTGTCATTCCAGCGACGAAACTCGGCTGGATCATCGTCACCATATTCACCGTATGCAGTAGCGGAGCGGGAAGGGTGGTTGGCGATGACCACCGGGGGTGACGGCAGCGCCTTCATAACCGTTAATGCGGCCAGCATGTTGTCCTCGACATCACGGCTAATATCCAACGGGAATACTTCGCGTTTGTCAAAACCATGTTCCAACCTAAACAGTACCTGCTGTTCATCGTGGGTGTACGGAATAATCAAACTACTGTGGTCGGCCCCGGGGCTGTTTAACTCCATCCCATAAAACTGAATTACCTCGGGGACTTCCTTACGGGATTTCAACAATGCGGGATAGGCCATATCCCGATTAATCTTACTGTGATTTGGTCCGCCATGGTCCGTCCCCACGATCCAGGATAAACCATACTTTTTTGCGAGCGTGGCATTGGTAGGCATCGGGTTAACCGCATCACCACCTATAATGGCGCGCGGCGGATTCACACTGTAGTCGTATCCGGGGCTGAAATGGCTATGGATGTGATGGTCTCCAGCCAGCCAGCGTTTCTCCGCAAAGGCGGTGGCCGAGGTCAGTAGCATAGCGAGTAGTAGAAGTTTCATAGGGAACCCTGGTGATTAGATTAACGACTTGTATTGTTGATTAGGTTAACGGGCCTTGGAGAAAGGGAGCGGATCCAGGAGATGAACTGAGGCTTCGTGGGTGACTGCATCAAGGGCGGCAAGCACCTCCGTTGAGGCAGCCTGGGGATACCATTCCCGGGTGATGTCGTCCGCAATCCAGATCTCACTCATCTCGCGGCGGTCGCCGTACGTCGTCTGGTAAGCGGTAAAGAGTTTCCAGCTTCCCGCGGCCTCGAGTCGGTCTGCCAGATCGGAGAGTGCTTCACTCGCGGCAGTCATCCCAGTGACGCCTACGCGACGACGAATCAGGCGGTAGCATCGGGGAGCGCTGCCGGTATTGGCTGCCCCCTGTTGAAGGCGACGGTCGTCGGCAAATGCGAAAGGCCTCCCGTTCTTGAGGACTTCGTCCACCGTGAACCCGAGCGCTGCGAAGCGAGGCAGTCCCTCCGTCAGGGTTTTGTGCTCGAGCAATCTGGGCCCAATCTTTTCCATGGCGGCCATTGACTCGGCAGTCGTGAGGAACAGGTCCCGCCCGAGAGGACCGCTCACCTGGCGCCAGGCCCCAACCAGGTTATACCCGACATCGTTCATTGCCGGGATCATGGTTTCCCCGTAAACCTTGATGTAGTTAGCGAATGCGGTGGGTGTCGAGTTACCGAGGATATGCTCGGCTTCGATCATGATGGTCATCGTTTCTTTGCTCCTTTTGTTTGCGACAACGTTTACTCCCTCACGACACTAATTCATTCCTGAGGTGTTTCGCGGCGATAAAAAAGTGAAGGGCTCCCCAGCTAATGAACATGACACCAATGATCATGGCGTAGCGCAGACTCTCGCCCCCTAGTGTTGGCGTTAGCACATCGCTAAGATAGCCAACAAGTAGTGGACCCGCGCCAGTACCGACCAGATTCGAGGCGAACATGACTGCGGCTGTTCCCATGCCTCGAAGGTGTGCAGGCAGAACGCTTTGAATACTTGTCAGAACGAATCCCACGCAGGATGAGGAAAGAGCCACGGTAATCGCCAGCATCAGAACGACCAGATACAGGTCAGAGATATAAAGGGTCAGCATCCAGGTAGGCACGATCGTAAGGTAGACAGCGCCCGGCCACCACAGCTCCCAGCGCCGATCCCGTCGCACCACCCTTGGTCCAAACACCACGCCAAACATCACACCGGCGAATGAGGCCAACCCAGCCAGTACGCCTAGTAACCCGCCCACTTCGCTCAAGGACATGCCGTGGCTACGCATAAAAAAAGCGCCGAGCCAGGCGCTGACGCCCGCGCCACCGAAGGCACCGATGCCATAGGCGAGCAATAGGTGTTGCATGGTTCGGCGACTGAGTACCTGCGCGACTGCCTGATACCAGGCAATATCCGTATCGAATCGCTCCGAGGTGCTCTGGAAGCGCCCTCGTGGGGGTTCACGTAAAGTCGTCAACAGAACAATGGCGAGCAGTAAACCGGGCAGACCCATGGTAAACAAAGCGACTCGCCAACCATAGTGGTCTGCTATTACGCCGACCAACCCCAATCCCAATGCGCCTCCTGTAACACCGCCTAGCATAAACAGACTCATCCCGCGGCTGCGACTTTCCGGCTTGTAGTATTCACCCATCATCGACACCGACGCCGGAGAGCCACCGGCTTCGCCAATGCCGACCACGACTCTTGTCAGTGCCAGCTGAATAAAGTTTTGGGCGAATCCGGCAATCGCGGTCGCAATGCTCCACACGGCCAGGCAGACTGATAACAGTTTCACCCTGCTGCGGGTATCCGCCAGACGCGCTAGCGGAATGCCGAACAACGCGTAGGTCAGACTAAATGCAAAGCCGGTGAGCAGCCCGAGCTGTGTGTCGGACAAGCCAAGGTCTGTCTTGATCGGCTCAACCAGAATTGCCAGAGCCCCTCGGTCCAGAGTATTGAACATGTTGACAAGGCACAACAGCACAGTCGCATGAACGAGCTGGCCACGACTGACACCGACTCGGCTAGCGGGGGCTGTGCTTGTTGCTGAATCATCCACTTGTCGTCATTCGTCGCCGGAG
>Ga0302132_10001993_pt1 | contig 11822 bp, 17 predicted proteins | sample CB9_321_MG_FD_203113 | JGI IMG/M metagenome (GOLD analysis project Ga0302132, IMG submission 203113) | Marine microbial communities from Western Arctic Ocean, Canada - CB9_32.1 | ecosystem: Environmental > Aquatic > Marine > Oceanic | place: Canada: Western Arctic Ocean | collected 2017-09-19
CATACAGAGTACATACTGAATTGAACGGCATAGGTAAACAGCCCGTGCCGTTCTTGTTTACCTACAATGGCCTGTAATGGCCGGCTAAAAAGGGGGGCTATTTAGGGCCCCAAAAGGGCCTGGGGGGCGGGTGGCCTATAAGGGCCTGGGGGGCGCCGGGGCTGTACGTACTATGTGGGGTCCCTGAGGGGTACCCTGGGCGGCCTTAGGCCGCTCTCATACAGCAAGATCTGAAGTACTTTTACCTAAACATATCAACGCACAGAGGCATTATGCCCCCTGCCGTTGACAGTTCCAGTCTCTGCAGTCTCTGTTAATAAGATCACCAAATAAAAAGTTCACCTCTCTTTCAACCCGTTCTGCTGTCTTCGCACGCGCGCGCGCACGCACGGGCACCTCACGTTTTAATAATACTGACTCCCGTCGAAAACAAGAATAAAATAATGTTACAAAAATCTCCCGAGAAATCTGCAGTAAAGTTTTTATTTTATTTGAAATAGTGTTAATATTATACAAAGCTGTACATATTTAATAAAAGAGTTATTAAAGGGCCTTAAAATGAACGATAGAACAAGTGAAGAAATTACCGACGAGGGACTATTAGATAGAATAGTGGATACTCTTGCCGGAAAATCATCCAAAGCAAGTCAGCATGCCACTAACTTAAAAGCATTCTTTCGAGGTGATAAAGACGCCATCGGTGACCCAGAGCAAGCAGAAAATCTTAGAAAATTTGAAAGAAATCTTCATAGAATAAAAGAAAAGTTTGATAATCTTATAGAAGAATTAGGTGACGACCTAGTATCTGCAATCGGTATCCCAGACGAAGGACCGTTCAAAGACGTTGTAGACGAATTCGACACAGCAGTGAACATGCTTAGAGGTGCAATTGATAACATCGCAGTCAAAGCAGACAAAATAGACGACTCACTTCCAGCTGCAAAACCAGATGCTAAGCGATTCTCACGCAAAGACTACGAAAACAAAAAAGATAATAAAAAAGATACCGTAAAAAGCGCCAATAGAAAACAGAACGACGACTACGGATTCGACGATGACGGAGTCTTCAGGGCCCAGACTAAACAGCAAACTGCTGCAGATGAGGAAGCTACGGAGTCACCGGACGACCGAGCTAGGCGTTGGAGGGAAACTCATGCCGGGTGGGAGAAAGATGCAAAAGATGCAGGCCATGAAACATGGGAAGAAGACCTAGCCGGCAGCTCCATTGAATCCTCTACTGATTCAGAAGACGAAAGATACTGGGACGAAGATGAACAATCCTGGATGCCGCCGCTTCCAGATCTCGTAAGTGACTGGGACGAAGACGATGAAGAAAATGATTACAAGTCACCCACATTCTTTGATGATGAGCTAGACCAATCTCCAAACATGACAGAAAACACAAAAAATATACTTAACAAATGGCAAAAGATAATATCATGAAAATTACAAAAACACAACTAAGAAGAATCATTAAGGAAGAGTTAAACAGGTCACTCCATAAAGGAACGCCAACCAAAGATGTAGGCGATGCGACGGCGGAAGCGGTGGTCGAGAAGTTCAAAGCTGCTGCGAATAAGGCTATGGTCTCTGCCAGAAAAGGAGATTGGTCTTCTGCAAAGACACATTGGACAGCGGCATCAATGGCTACACCGGATGCAGGTGGTGTATTACATTCTAACGGAGAAGCCACTCGCAGTGTCGATGAGCTCCTCAATGATTTAAACAAACTTGGTTCCGGCTATTTCGTTCCTCAAATAACGATATCATAAATCACAGAAAAAGATAATCATATGAAAATCACACGTAAACAGCTGAAACAACTCATCAAGGAAGAGATTCAGAAATTAGATGAAATCCCTACATGGAGAAAAATTGATGCTGCACGTCGTGGAGTCCCACACCCGGGCTCACATCCTGGTCCACGACCGGGCTACGGTGAAGGAAACCTCACAATAGGTGATGTCCAAGGACTCTTCCCGTCACTCTCCCATGGCGAGCAAGACGATGTATGGGAAAAATATAAACACTTAAACAATGCCGGTGAACTCAAAGCCGCAATTCTAGGACTATAAAAATGAAAATCACACGCAGACAATTAAGACAACTTATTAAAGAAGAGCTGAGTAGAGAAAATTTATTGAAAGAGGGGCCCTGGGATATTACTGCAATAATAACACAGCTACAATCTGCTGAATCAGCGCTGAAATCAGTAAAAACGATGACTGACACATTTCCAGAAGGTTCTGCTGCCGATCACTTTGCCCAATTACGAAGGGATGTTTTGACTTCTATAGCTGAGGTTGACAAGGCCTTAAAACAAGCGGGACTAGCTGTTAACCTTCTTGACACTGCCGGAAACTAATAAAATGAAAATCACGCGTAGACAACTAAGACAGCTTATCAACGAAGAGGTTGGGATTATCTCGGAAAAGATTGATGTTAGTAAAGCTCTTGAAATATTTAGAAATATCGGAAATTCAGCAGTAGACATTTCTAAATTTGATGATACAAATTTTCGAGCTCTCGGAAGCTTACTTACAAAAATTGTTGAGGAAGCTACTAGTCTTCCGGGTGCAGGAGAAAAAGGGCTTGCTAATTTTCACAATAAAATAAAAACATACATGGATAGTTTGGAAAGTAAATACAAATGAAAATAACACGTAGACAATTACAAGATATGATTATCAATGAGGCTGCCGCACACGGTACCACACTTGGCTCACCAAAGAAGAAATCGCAAATGCGAGAATTCTCGGAGACAAAATCTGGAAAGCGGGTCGCCGAAGCCGGCCAAAAAATAGAAAGAGCCGGTGCCCTAATCAGTGAAGTTGCCGCAGATCAAGTCGGTGCCATGGCAGAGTCACTTAACAACATCGCAAAGTTTGTTGAAGGTCTTGGCGGGTCACTATCTGGGATGAGGGAACTACACGAAGACTCCTCACTCACGGAAACACTGCCAACTGTGCAAGAATTTAAAAAAGTTCTTAAAGAAATTCAAAAACTGGAACAATAATGAAAATCACACGCAGACAACTTAGAAGAATCATCAAGGAAGAGAAAGCAAAACTCTTCGAAATCGGCAAACCCCCAGACACGGATAACCCAGGCTGGCATCCTAATGACTCTCAAGAATGGGAACGACAAGCCAGGTATGAAGATAGTGCCGAGATGGAGGCTGAAAAGGAAGCGTTCATGACAAAAGAGCTGCCGTACTGGTATGCTGAGTTTGAGGCCGAGAAAGACGGTCATGAACAACTAGTCATTAAAGATAAATTGTCTGATTGTTACAACGCCATTTATAAAGAATTGATTGACCCATACGGAGATGTATATTAAAATGAAAGTAACACGCAGACAATTAAAGCAACTTATCAAAGAAGAAACTAGAAGGCTTAGTGAGAACGAGGGTAAGACTATAAACGAGATCTACTACGAAGCCGACCCGCTGGCACAAAAGTTACAACAAGTTCTTCAATCTTCAAATGACCCCAACCTCACAACCCTCGGAAGAATTATTGCTGAGACCGTCGCTGCCCACACACTAGCAGCTGTCCATGGAAAAGATAACGCTGCACTAAAAGCACGGCTTGTGATCTTAAAAAAATACATCGATAGTACAAGTAAAGGATAAAGAAACTAATGAAACTCACACACAGACAATTAAAACAACTTATCAAAGAAGAGCTTAGAACAGAACCTTATACAGGCAGTGAAATGGCTACTATAGAGCATCCAGAGTGGGGGCCAATCGGTGATTACTCTGGAACAGCTCTTGTCTTACCTCCTGACCCAAATGATCCTGCTCGGGCTTCGTGGCGTGGTCTAAAAGGTGTAGAATGGGACATCGGTGAACCGCAATGGCGGCTCACATTTAGCCAGAACAATACAGGATATATTCCATGGGTGATAAGTATGGAAATGGCACAGGAGTTCACTGATGATCCTGTAGCAGCTGTTCGCAAGTACTGGAAAACTATCAATCATGCTACAGATCATGCAATGGGTGACCATGGTTCAGAAATACCAAGTATTCAAGAGTCAATGAACGCAATCAACCCCAAATCAACAATTTTAAAGGATAATAACATGAAAAACAGAGAAATAAGAGCCACCATCCAGGAGCTCATCAAAGAAATTCGCGAAGAAAGAGTAGGCTCATCACCTTCAGAACCTAAGCACTTATCAGAAGCACGTAAGTATGTACGCAATGCAATCAATGAAATGATGGTAGGCCTTACTCCTATAACACGCATAGACGCGCAAGGGAACGCCAACAACGCAAGTAAAGGTGATAATACCAACTCCGCCATAGACAAGGCAGAGATCGGTTTTAATACCTTTGACATGCAGGAATGGGCGAGTATTGCGGGAATTACAGAGAACACCGACTCCGATGACGATGATGGTATCTGGTCAACAAGCGGTACCACAGGCGCCGATGATGAAAAACTTGAAGAGCACTGGGAAGACGACGGTTACGGTAGTAACGTAATAGACCTCCTCAACGCTGACTCCGACGAGGTCGATGAGGTCCCTGAGATGTGGACAACAGACAGTCCCTGTCTTGGTTCTGAAGACCTCGCCGGCGATGACATGGTAGGTGATACGGAACTAGGATTCGAAAAGTTCATGCAAGGCATGGGGAATCACGAAAACGGTTGTGGATGTAACCAGTGCGAAGAAAAACACGGCGATGCAGACGAAGACGAAGATGAGTTCAATTTCACCGGAGATGTCGGTGAGTTAGACGGGGACTCCGCATTTGCCATCGGGCTCGAGGCCGGCAAGCGCGGCCTCGACGATGATGAGCCACGTGGTTGAGGCGAGTAATTTACGGCCGGTCTGGCCAACATGGATAAATCATGAACACTAAAATTACTAGACAACGACTGCACGAGATCATCAAAGAAGAGATCAATCTTATTTTAGAAAATCCTGTCACGGGCGACGTCTCACACGACTTGATGAAAAGTAGCACACAGATCTTTGGCGTTCCTGTCAAGGTCACCAGTAAGGGTGTTAATGTAGACGGTAATAGATACAAAATTGAAGCAAGCGTCAAGTATCTTCCAGATGTATTTCTAGCACCCAAGAAAGCAGATCTTGTAACAACAGCGGACGGTAAGCACTCACTTAATATTGAACTTGAGGTCCCCGGACTTGGGGTCAAACCGGGTATAATAAATCATGCTACATTAGAAGCGTTAGTCGATTCATTGAAAGGTGAGACTGCTAATACATGGCGAACTAGAATAGATGGAAATAAAATAGTAATAAGTGAAGCTTGATCCCTGTTGTCGCTAATGTAAAAACAAGGAAATGTGATAATCACATTGAAATGTTGAAACTATTTTTACAATAACAAAAAAAATTGCGAATTAAAAAAAGAAAAACTAAAAAACGTGTTATAATTAATATAAAGTCGCATGTATAATAAAAAGGTTAAAAATGATTAAATTAAGTGAAAGTCGTCTACGAGAAATAATAGCTGAAGAGCTTGATGTTATACAAGGACAAGAATATGACACTCATACTGTAGACGATGATACAGTAATAGATCCTGAAAGAGCGGGGCGAATTGATAAATTAAGCCGTGAAATAGATGAAAAAATGTTGGAATTGGAAAAAGAAGTGGCTCGTCGTGGGTTAGATGAAAATATCTTTGATATAGGATCTTCCGTCATTGATACTGCGAAGGCTGTTGGGTCTTTGGGCAGTGGTATTGCAGGGCGTTTTACTAGAAATTCAAGTATTACAAAAGCTATACAGCAATATGCAAAAGAGTCATTGATAAGATGGATCTTTGGAAAGATGGGATTACAACCTGGAGTTCCTAAAGAATTATTGATAAGCTTCTTTGAAGAGCTTGAATTCCACGAAATCCAACAATTCATAGCCAAACCTCAGTGCAAGGTGTTTGTTGAACAAATGTATGACACTTTACTTGACTTTGGTCTTGACTCGTTAAGGCCCACAATAGATTCAGCTACTAGCAAAATAAGCGCAATTCCTCTTTTGGGAGTTATCATGAAGGCAGCTCCTGGTAATGATATTATGACAAAATTATTATCTGGAGTAGGTACAGAGGCCCTTCAAAACTTTATTAGAACAGACCCAGAAATTAAAACGTGGATTAATGACAACGTCCTTGTTGGTATTTGTGATGTATGGGATAATGTATGGGACAATGTAGATGTTGAAGATGGATTAATTGATCTCAATGCGGCATTAGATAAAGCGTATCCCGAAGAACATATATCAGATGTTAATAAATTAATTAGTTAAAGTAATCTATGTCACACTATAAAAACATAAATGATTCAAATAGTATTGTCTTAATAGCGTTTATTAACGAAGTTCTTCAAAGTGATGGTCGCAGTGAGCTGATGGAGGGTTTGCCTCTTGTGAAGGGTTTTACGTACCTTGGTATTTTAGGCGGGTCGGTTTGGCTCTTTGATTCCCAGGCTCTGACTCAAGATATGAGTTGGCAGTTTGTCAGAGATGTCTTAGCTGATATTTCTCTTGATTTCTCGACAGTCTTAGGATATTCTTTTTTAAAAACAGGGCGGCATCCAAAGAAAGCTCTCGGGTGGCTGGGCATGTCAGCCATTGCACATTTAGTTTATTACGGTGATGTAGCCAACAACCTTGGATTGTCATTTCTCGATAGAGAAGAGAGTGACTTCTTAGCTGTGGCATTTGGACTTTTCCCAGCGATAGGGGCTGTGAGCGCATTTGACGCTTTGAGGTCCCCCGCTAAAGGAAGGGCGATTGCAGCGGCGGCGGAAGGTATATCTCCTAAAGGCCAAGAATTGCTTGATACAGTACGTGGTATGAGTATAGATGATCTAACTAAGAATGATATACTTCTTAGAATAATACTAGCTAGCGAAACCGATCCCCGTGTTTGTTATATGCTTCTTCGAGAGTTAGGCGGAGGTGAGAAAGGTAGTATTAAGGCGGGGGCTAAGAAGTTTAAAGCAGCTCTTGATAAAAGGTCCATTGATGGGCTGGAAGGGATAGACTCGCTAAGACGAACGAGCAGAATTCTTGATAATAATAAGATAAAAACTGTAATAAATGCACAATGGGGCGCCATCGACGGCGCCGGGCGAGAACTCGATATAAGATTTTTCGACGAGATGGGCATAGGGGAGATGCGGAACATTGACGCAAAGAGAAAAGGCAGGCTTGGAAAAATGTCAGTCGAACGCTTGAATGAGAGCGAATATTCGCTCTTTTGGTCAACAGATGATGCGTTCGGGCAATCGGCGGATTTGGGTAAGATAGATATGAAAGATTTTATTACTCACACTGACAATTTTGATCAAGCAGAAGATATTAGTCAAATCGCCTCAGCTGGTACATCTCGGAAACTCACGGATCGTGTTTACAAAAGCGCCAAGAATACAGATTTGTTTCGTACACGAGACCACTGGCTCTCAAAGTGGGCGAAGAAGATCGATTGGCTTACATCAAAATCACAAGGGTTAGGGTTATCTGCAGATGATGTAGGGTCCATGGCGAAGATGGATTTGGGTATACATGGCAAGGATGTCAGCAGCACGATTATGAAGGTAGATGATGTCTATTTTTATACTTACCACCAAGTTGGGGTGGGCGGCATTGATACAATTAATACTCTAAGAGTCGGCGATGATCTAACTTCATCCACAATTTTAAATGGGTGGGCGAGGGCGTTGCGAAAAAGCAAGATGAATATCGATGTCGCGGATGCGGGATCGGTGTTCTCCGGAACAGTTGTGACAGGCCGCCCGGGCGAAAACTGGGTCAGGTGGCGCAAAACTGGTGATGAAGGCGGGACTGTCTGGGCTGAATTTTTGAAGTTCCCAGCGACTGAGAAGGCGTCGATCATCTCAAAAACGCTAAATAGATCTTATGAAGCTTTACTAGCTGATGAATATAATCAAGGTATTGATATAACATATGAAAGTGTGGTAATAAAATGAGTAACTCAGATACTGCGTCAACAAGCTTTGAGCCGGCGCCTCCCTCGTTGAGTGAGGTTATAAAAGATATAATGAAAAAAATCAACTATACCGAAGACGCGTGTGGTGAGCCGATAGAAAAACCTGTCTGGACTTCTCATTTTGTTGCCGCTATTTATGAACACGTTAAAGTTTCATGGGACAGTAAAAAACTAAATGATGATATAGACTTTTTGAAGATAGTCTACGAAGAAAATGATCAAGTAGACGATGTAATACAAACTTTTTCTAAACTTTTAGAAAAGTCTCCCTCTGTAGTAAAAAAAGAAATTGTAGAAAAATGGGATGAGGAATATTGTGAGCTGTTAGGGTACAAAAAAGGAAACGATATAACAACGCTTTCTTCATTTTCAGAGTTTCTAAAAAATGGATGCAGACCTATATACAGCGTTTCAATTAGTCATAAAAAATTGAGCGCGTTTATTCAAGATAAAATGGATTCATTTTTTGATCTTTACAACAGTGGGACGGGCGATGATTGCTCGTCTTGGGGTTGTCAACGGAATGGGAAGACAACTTCATTTAAAGACGTTAATTTTTTATTATATACGACGGCAGGTGGCTTAGACGAAATTGAAAGTGAAATTAAGAGCAGTCTCGCCGGCTTGAAAAGCCCGTTTTTGAACATATCGAAAAATGCCAAAGTTCCATTTTTTAAATTTTTTATTGAATCAAGCAATCATAACAAAGATATTATTTCATATGATGCTGATGAAAGAAAATGGTTTTATTTTAATGATATCTTGCTTGCTATGTTTATTAAAATTAGAATGGATAAAATTATTAGTATGAACGCCAAGTCACCACCCGGCTGGCGTAATCTCTCGGAGGATTTTGACGATATCTGGACAAACATTGTGAAATCCATCAGCAAGCGCGACCGCCCATTGGATCGTCTTGGTGGGTGGTTTCCCGATGATGGGGGCAACGGTGACATATCTTTCGAAAGATATACTAAGAGCACAATAAGTGGTCTTGTCACTAATATGTCTAGCGCGATCAATCACGAAGAAGATATTGAAATAAAAAAAATGATTATATCTGACTTATTATTGAAAAACAAGAAAGCGGTTGTAGAAAAACATTTAAATAGTATTATTAAATCGTTAAACGAAAATATAGGGGGTTTTTCATCTTCACTTGAATATGCGGCAGACATAAAAAATTGTAATGATGAAGAGCTCAGCGGACAGCAAGAAGGTGTAGAACTTGAAGAAATCACATATGATCTATGTAATGATTCAAAAACGCTAACGGAAGTGTTAACTATAATAATATCTGACATGGAACGTAAAATTATAGAGGAAGAAACAGTTCTGACGGGTGCGATACCATTGGCGGGAAGAGGACATGGGGGTGGTGGAAATACTACTTCGGGCGTCGGTGGTTCTGCGACATCAGATGTAAATATGAATGTACCAGAATTCTGCAAAATTAAGTGGCCTAGCTCAAAGAGAACGTCCGGCACCATACCAAGCAATGTTCAGACAAATAGAGAAATAGAATATGTATGGGAATGGATCTATCCTTTTCTACCGGCGGGGGCTACAATTAAGTCCGGAGTCAGAACAGAAAAAGGACAACTAAAAGAAATAATAAAACAAGCAAAAAACAAAAGTATAGATGTGCCAGCAGAAGTCCTAAGTTATTATAGATCAATGAACGATAGCGGAAAATTCAATCCATCTAGCGCAGTGAGAAAAAGTGTAAAGAACATTGTCGATGACCTCGGGGGAAGGAAAGTTAAAATGTTAATGCCAAATAAGTCGTTTCACACTAAGCAAGGCGGCAAAGCCTTAGATATAGGGACAAGTGAAGTTGAAAAAGTTGCCCATATTATATCCACAGTAAAAAAAGAAATAAATAAAGGATTATCATCGGGTTCATTGAATATCAGAATCAAACCTGGGGGGTGTGGTGCTGTTCACATAGACATATCTTCTGTCAGAAGACCTAGCGATAAAAAGATAAATAAAATTTGGGAAAAAATAGAAAATTGTAAAAACAAAAACAAAAAGAAAAAAGAAAAAAGATACAAATAAAAGTTACTAAATTATCTTTTTCCCTCGTATATCACACGTCCTTCCTGATCGTCTTTAGCAAACATCTTGATTAAGGCCCCAGACATTGCGTTTGCTTGATTCTCGTGATAACCTCCAATATCCTGGATAGGTCCAGTTATTTCTCCATTAATGTCTTGTCGCATGTGCGTCATCTCGTGAGCAATTGATCTTAATACGTCAACAAACGCTCTATTTTTGCCATATATTTTTATTATTTTATTGTTTGGGTCGTAATACGCAGTTGTTGTTATGTTATTTTCTGGGCGATCTTCAACAATATAGATTTCATAGTCACAATCTATTTGTAATTTATCACCACAAAAATTAATAAATCTTTTGGCAACTTCACAATTACCTGCACATTTCTCTAAACTTTTATCAATATATAATTTTCTATTCATCGCTTAAAAACTCTCTAATTTCATCTAAATTTGATCCTATTGTAACATTGTCTACTGTTGTTAATACAGAATGCACAATGCTTACTACGTCGCCTTTATTATTTATTATAGCGGAACCAGAACTTCCTTGTTCTGCGTAGATAGAAAACATCATGCTATTATTAGATGTAGATGTTAACCCGGTATAAAACCCATCAAATATTAATACATTCCCAGGTTCAAAAACTCCATGTGGAGCTGCTAAATTATACACTCTTTCACCGGGAATTAAATTATTATTATAGATCTCTAAGCCTGTTGATTCTTCGCTTTTTTCAAAACTCAATAAACATATATCGTTTATTTCATCTTGTTTTTCAATGTCGACCTTATGAAGCATTCCGTCTAGTGTCATAGCAAAAGGTGAAGATAAAAGCATGCCTGATCTACCGTCAGGTGAGACCACACCGCCGTCGATCATTTGCCTGCAAATATGATCCGCAGTCAAAATATAATTTTGTCTGTTATGTTTAATAATAACGCCTGAACCGAATATTTTATATCCTTCCGTTGAAATTGAAGACAGATCACAATTATCACTAAATAAATCTTGTTCTGAGCACGCTGTAACTATTATTTCATTTTCTACAATTATCTTTACGAAAGACTCTCTTGCATCGTTAATTACAAGCATTTCAGTATCTTTTGACGATGTGTATACTAGAAAACACAACGAGGATGTTGTTATAAACATAAGAAGTGCTTTAACTAGTTTTAGACGCATATTTATAAATATAGTGAAAACGCGAAATCTAGCCGTATTAATCCGCGCTGCACACGAGAGAAACTTAAATGGTGCCAATAATAGTTGAAAATAGCAAAATCCCTAAAATGCTTAGCTTAGTAATTAAAATAAACGCTATCACACTTTGGCCTTTTGTATTTTTTAGAGGTGCAGCTGATGAAAGAACAACACGTCATGAGTCCATTCATATTGCTCAATACAATGAGCTGTTTGTAATTGGCTTTTTAGCCTTATATCTCTATGATTGGGTTAAAGGTTTAATAAAATATAAAAATAAAGAAGAAGCATATTATAGAATTAGATTTGAACAGGAGGCTTATATGTATGATATTGTTGATGGATATTTAGAAACTAGAAAAAAATATGAGTGGAGAAATTATAATGTTTAAAAATGCTTTGTTATTTTTATTTTTAGTTGGTTGTGAACCATCGAAGGTTGAATTTGAATTAGCTGGTGATACAAATGAAGTCGAAGAGATAATTGAATTTGAAAACTGTGGTTATGAAGTTGGATTACACACATGCAATTTTACACTTTTAAATGAAAATGGTGAAGACGTAA
>Ga0302132_10001999_pt1 | contig 11794 bp, 13 predicted proteins | sample CB9_321_MG_FD_203113 | JGI IMG/M metagenome (GOLD analysis project Ga0302132, IMG submission 203113) | Marine microbial communities from Western Arctic Ocean, Canada - CB9_32.1 | ecosystem: Environmental > Aquatic > Marine > Oceanic | place: Canada: Western Arctic Ocean | collected 2017-09-19
AAAAAGAGAAGCGGATAGAAATAAAATTATTAAAATTTTCGATAATTCTGAGATACAGGTTCTAAATGGTCACTATGGACCGTATATTACTGATGGTAACAAAAATGCTAAAATTCCTAAGGATATTGAACCAATAGACTTAAGCTTTGAACAATGCGAACAATTAATCGCAGAGGCACCTGAAAGAAAAAGAAGAACAAAAAAGAAAGTGGTCTCTAAGAAAAAGGTGAAAAAATAAATTAGGGTGACTTATCAACTTCATATTCGTAAAGCAGCCAATAAACTATACCACCGTCAAATAATTGCTTACCCAACTGAAGGGCTATATGGATTAGGCTGCTTACCTGACCATCAAACAACCGTCTTAAAACTCCTTAGTCTAAAAAAAAGATCGCCTAAAACAGGCTTAATCCTTATTAGCGATAAAATTGAAAAATTTGCTGATTTAATCGAAGATGAATGGATGACACTCCTATTATCAAAAGCAAAGTGGCCGGGCCCAGAGACTTGGATTGTCCCTACAACAAAAAAGACACCAAAATGGATCACCGGAGGAAAATCGACCCTTGCAGTTAGAATAACGAATCATCCCGTAGCGCGATCATTATGCTCTCTTTTAGACATTCCCCTCGTATCAACTAGTGCAAATAAAACAAATCACCCTGCAGCCCGATCAGCATTAGAAGTAAGATATATATTTAAAAACAAAATTGACTACATTTTACATGGGAAGACAGGAGGACTTAAGGGTGCAACCCCAATCAGAGAACTTCAATCAGGCAATTACCTAAGACATGGCTGATACAAATAAATTAGGTGTAATTGGTTCCCCTATTGGCCATTCGCTATCACCCATGATACACAAACATTTTGGCTCTCAATTTAATATCGATATTGAATATGAGCGCATTGAGGCTGATGCCTCTAATTTCAATAATGTCGCACAAATATTTTTTTACTCAGGGGGCCTTGGTCTTAATATCACTGTTCCCAATAAAGCAACAGCATTTTTATTCTGCGAGGAACATAGCGATACCAGCAAAAAAACTAAAGTTGTCAATACAATACATAAGCAACCAAATGGATCATTATTTGGCCATAATACAGATCCGATTGGCTTAATCGCAGATCTTGAAAAGAACCATGCGATTACTATTGAAGGGAAAAGAATACTCTTAATTGGCGCTGGCGGCGCTGCAGCAGGCATCCTTCCCTCGCTGTACAAAAAATCATCAAAAAAAATAACAATTACTAACCGAACGCCAGAGCGTGCCTACCAACTGTTAAATGATCTTGGCTTAAATGATCAGGCACATTACGTTAGCTTTGGCTTTTCAGAGGGGAGCTTTGACATTGTCATCAATGCAACCTCTGCAGGACTCCACGACTCGATTCCAAAAATCAATCCTAGTCTTATCCGTCAAGACACCGTGTGTTATGACCTAAATTATGCAGTGGGCTCAACTGAATTTTTAACTTACTGCAAATCATTAAAGGCGCAAACCTGCATTGATGGCTGGGGTATGCTTGTCGAGCAAGCTGCGCAATCTTTTGAGCTGTGGTTTAATAAAAGACCAAATACTGAAACGTTACTACTTAATAGGCCAAAATGATTATTGCCAGCTGGAACGTTAATAGTATACGCGTCAGGATTAACCACGTAGCAGACTGGATACGAACGAATAAGCCCAGTGTTCTAGGTCTTCAAGAAACTAAAATGAAAAATGAAGATTTCCCTCATGAGGTCTTTAAGGAATTAGGCTACCACAGTTACTCCAATGGTCAGCCAACATATAACGGTGTAGCACTAATCACCGACGCCCCGCTTGATGAGGTTAGCTACAGCATGAATAACTACGCTGATGATCAAAAACGTTTTATTACTGGTATTTATAAGGGTATAAAGATGTGGAATCTCTATATCCCAAATGGTCAGTCAGTCGGCTCAGATAAATATAACTATAAATTAAAATGGCTTAAGGCTTTACATGATGAGCTTAAGCAATCTGATCAGTCAGCCTACCCGAACATACTTATGGGCGACTTCAATATTGCCCCTGAAGATAACGACGTCCACGACCCAGCGCTTTGGAAAGATAAAATTCTGTGTAGTAAAGCTGAAAGAGACGCACTTCATAAGATTACCCACAATAGGCTCTATGATAGCTTCAGATACCTTAATCCTGAGAGAAAACATTTCAGTTGGTGGGACTATCGTGCAGCTGGCTACAGAAGAAATATTGGCCTTCGAATTGATCTTATACTCGTCGATCAAAAAATTATAGGTAACTGCATATCATCTGATATTGATGAAGCGCCAAGAAAGCTCGAAAGACCGTCTGATCATGCTCCCGTTTACATCAACATGAGCTAAATGCGGACTATCCCTGCCTACTTTCTTGCATGTCTCACTCTGCACTACTTTAACTTCCATGGCCGTGCAAAGCGGGCGGAGTACTGGTCATACTTGCTGTGCTGGCTTATCATCGCACTCCCACTTATATTATTTAACATCTTTATTTATATCGCTTGGGAAATCTTAACCTTTATGCCTGGATTAGCTGTTGGCGTTAGGCGCATGCACGACATTGGTCATAGTGGGTGGCTCCTTTTATTAACTTTTATTCCTATTTTTGGCTGGGCCATATTATTTGTCATGCTTCTTTTACCAACTAAAAAATAGTAAAGTATTCATATGAAAAATATTGTTGGTGAAGTTGTTAAGAGGCCATGGGGGACCTACCAATCACTGCTCGAAGAGGATGGCTATCAAATAAAAAAGATTGTCGTTGTGCCAAGTCAAAAACTAAGCTTACAGTACCACCATAAAAGATCAGAACATTGGGTTGTAGCACAAGGTAAGGGTCAAGTAGAAATCAACAGTCAAATACATAAGGCAAAAAAGGGTGACTATTTTTTTATCCCACTAGAGGCAACGCATCGTCTATCCAACACGGGAGACGCGCCACTCGTAATTATTGAAGTGCAATCAGGTGACTACCTTGGAGAGGATGATATTGTTCGTCTTGAAGATGACTACGGAAGAACTGACTAGCTTAAGAATGCTGCTATACAAGCAAACAAGGTCATAAAGAACAGAAAATCCTTAATGGCTTTTGGACTCGCCTTGATGGCAAGACTTACGCCAAGCTGAGCGCCAATAATATAACCAATGGCCAGCACACCACCTAGCTTCCAGTCTATCAGTCCATGCATAATAAAAACCACTAAAGAAACCATGGTAAACGCAATCATACATAGGTGCTTAAGCGCATTTGTTCTTAAAATGTCATAGCGTAATATGCCAGCAATCGAGGCAATCAAAAGAAAGCCAACGCCAGCTTGTATCAGGCCACCATAAAAACCAACAAACAATAGAGCTGGCCAAGCTTTCGGTGTATTTCTCATTAGGTTAATTGGGGTGCCTTCAGGGGGCACAACCACGCTCGGCTTATAGTAAGTAATAACCGCCATAGTAATCATGGTAATTAAGATCACGGGCTTTACTAAACTTGGATCTATTGAAGTAATTGAGAGTGATCCTATTAGTCCGCCTAACAAAATAGGAACTAAAATAAACAATAAATCTGACATATCAAACTTGCCATGGCTACTAAACCCCTGAAGTGCTGAGCTTGATTGGGCTAAAATTCCTACTCGATTAGTTGCATTTGCTATGTCAGCAGGAACGCCTAATACCATCAAAGATGGAATAACTAAACTGGATCCTGCACCTGCAATAGTATTAATTGCTCCCGCAATAAGCGCTACAAACGCAATCATTAAAAATTGTATAAAACTAAAGTCCATCATTCCTCACACGCTGAATTATTATTCATCTCAACTCGCCTCATAGGCCTACTATCAATCACACTAAATAGCCAATAGGCTAAACCCCCCCTCTTTCGTCTCAAGCGGAAACGTTCCCAGCCATCAGAATAAAAATTATCAAAGAAAAGATTAAGCTACGGATCAAGGTGCATCTCAATATGATCAATATTATCTTCTAGGTAGATATCACCTACCGCATAAAAATTAAGCTCTTCATAAAAAGCCTTCAACCGGTGCTGCGCAGAAATAACTATCTTTTTCTTTGGCTCCATTTTCCTTAGCCTAGCAATGCCAAGTCGCATTAACCTTCTCCCATGCCCAGCACCTCGCAAAGTGAAATTAGTAACCACCCTACCAATTGAAGGTGACTCATACTTAATGCCGCCCTTAAATGCTCTAAGGTATCCAATGAGATTGTCATCTAAGTAGCTAAGCAAATGATAAGCATTTTGATCATCTCCATCAACATCTAGGTAAGGACAGTTTTGTTCGACTACAAAAACTTGTTGCCTCAATGACATTAGGTCATAAAGCTGGTCTTTACTCAGATCATCATAGTGAAGCCATAAATCATTCGTTACGCCCATCATTAATGCCTACTTTATCTTATCCATCATGCGCGATCCATAGATGCCAGCTCACTACCGATCGGTAAGGCCGCCACTTATTAGCAATCTTCATAAGGCGTTTCTCGCTTAATTGAGGAGCCCCATATAATTTTTTTGTTGCTTGCACTAAGCCATAGTCAGACAACGAGAAAATATCCAATCGGTGGAGCCCAAACATCAGAAACATTTCTGCTGACCATGTTCCCAGCCCCTTAAGTCGACATAATTGATGGGTTGCCTCACTATCTGTCATAGCCTGTAATTCACTCATCTGCAAGATACCTGTCCTAAGCGCTAGCACAATGCCCTGAAGGTATTTAATTTTTTGTCCTGACAGCCCCTCTCTTTTGCCCGCTACATTCTCTAGCCCTAGTATTTTTTCCTCGAGCGCAATCCTTGTCTTTGCATTGCGCCTAAATGTCTTCCATATCTTTTGTGCGACGTCATTTGACAGTTGCTGACCGATAACAATTTCTGTTAAGCAACTCAATAATCTCGCTTGAGAAATCGTTGGTCTATAAAAAAATGGGCAATCTAGTGACTTGCTAATAAGAGGAGTTAGACGCGCATCCTTTTCAATAAGGTACGCTCTTATCTCTCCTGGACTCATGATTCATTCTACTATGAAACAACTGGTAGCTCATGCCAAGAGGTGGTATACCGAGGTGATACCTGCATCTGGCTACGAGGATAATGAAATGTCCCTTGCTGTGATCCAAAAAAAATATTTGCCCCTTGCTTATTCATCGCATCTAGCGAACACATCAGCTCATGCTGCATATTATCTGTCCCCTCAAATAAATCGCCTTGACGAAGACTTTCTTTGCACAGAGCATCCATCATCACTCCTACTTTGGTATAGCGATAACCCGGTCTAAATATTTTTTTTAGAAGGCTATCGGCAATACGTATAAACTGTCTCGTGTCATTCGTGGACACACTAAGTGATTCACTCATATCAAAAGAGCCTTGCGCGCCCTTTGAAAATGGATTGGTACGAATAAAAACAGTTATTCTTTTGCATTGTTGTCTTTCAAGCCTGAGCTTTTCGCTGGCGCGTGCGACAAAGTTACTTAGGGGCACCTTAATGTCTTCAATATTACTCATGCCCCTTCGAAGGCTCCTACTCACAATAATTTGCTTTTTTTCTCTTAGTGACCGATCAAGGCCAACACAAGATTGGCCATTTAACTCCCTTATGGTTCGCTCTAAAAGCACGCCAAACCTATTTCTCATGACCTTCTCATTGCTTATAGCCAAGTCATGTGCGCTTTCAATGCCCATATGATTTAAATGATATTTCATGCGCCGACCTATACCCCACACCTCCCCAACTGGGGTATTCACTAGCGCCGCTTCAAGGGCGTCACTTTTTAGCTGTAAAACATTAGATGCAATATGTTGCTTCTTAATTTGATAAAGGGCTACCTTGGTTAACGTCTTAGTAGGAGCAATACCAATGCGTACAGGCACGCCCACCCATTGACCAATGGTGCACCTTATATGGCAACCAAAATCATATAAATTGCAATGCGTCGGTAGCTGCGAAAAGCCCAAAAAAGCTTCATCAATGCTATAGCACTCTAATTCAGGAACAAGCCCCTTTAGAATCGTCATCACGCGCGAGGATATGTCGCCATAAAATACATAGTTAGAAGAAAAAACAACGCCGCCCGCTTTAAGATAGGTATCTTTAACCTTAAACCATGGAACACCCATAGGAATACCCATTGCTTTAGCTTCTGTACTTCTAGCTATGATGCAGCCGTCATTATTAGACAAAACAACAATAGGCTTATGCCTTAAATCAGGCCGGAAAATTCTTTCGCAAGAAGCGTAAAAACTTTCACAATCAACAAGCGCGAAAGTCATACAAACTGATTAATAACAGCGGTTACCTTGCCTATAATGTCGATCCCTTCATCTCCTACGATAATGATAGGCGGATAATCTGCATGCTCTGAAATCAAGCAAGGAGAGGGCTTAAACTTGATCCGCTTACATACAATATCACCATCGATAGCGGCAACGACAATATCGTTATGTACCACCTGAATACTACGATCCACAATTAATACAGCGCCATCTGCGATACACGCACCTACCATGGAGTCTCCCTTTGCTCTTAATAAAAAGGTGGCAGCTGGATTGCTAATTAGATGTTCATTAAGATTAATGGGGCCTTCCAAATAATCACTGGCAGGACTTGGAAAGCCTAAATATGCAGGACCCAAATAAAAAGGCAAAAAAATGCTTGCTTCTCCCTAATGAAAAAATATATATTATATAAATGATTAAAAGCTGTATATATATACAGCTTTTTTATACTACCAATTGACCACTAATATGTAAAGTACTCATTAATTACTACTCAATAAGGACCATTTAGATGTAGAATTCAGGAGTTAATGAATAATCAAGGTATCGGGGGAAGTATGCCGCAACATCATAATATTAATAGCTATACTAAGCTAATCCTAGCTACAGCCATTACCATCTTTGGTTTAGGGTCTGTAAACGCACAACAACTTGAAGAGATTATTGTGACCGCGAAAAAGCGGGAAGAGAACTTACAAGACGTTCCTCTCGCAGTTTCTGCTCACTCCGGTGATTTCTTGTCTGAAAATTCAATCAAGGATGTCACAGAGCTCATGGTCAGCACGCCAAGTCTATTTGTTTCTACCAACCAAAGCGCGAGCACAGGTAACTTTAGTATCCGAGGCGTTGGAACAGGCGCACAAAACTTTGGATTAGAATCCTCAGTCGGCCTTTATGTTGACGGCGTCTATCGATCAAGACAAAGCTCGATGATTAACCAGCTTGTAGATCTACAAGCCGTCGAAGTCTTAAGAGGTCCTCAGGGAACCCTTTTTGGTAGAAATGCAGCTTCCGGCGCGGTACTCTTTAGAACCGTTGCCCCCTCACATGATCAAAACGGTTTCCTCGAGATGACTCGGGGTGCGTATAATCTTACTAATCTATCAGGCGCCTTTAACCTAAGCCTTGGTGACAATGTTGCCTCTAGAACGACGCTCTACTCAAGCAACCGTGATGGCTTTGTTGATGTTACTAATAAAGATAAGGATCTTAACAATAGAGACCGCAGAGGGTTTCGTCAGCAGTTTCTTTACACTCCTAGCGATACGCTCTCGGCTAGATTAATTGTTGATTATGCAACAATTGATGAGCTTTGCTGTGGTGCGCTAACACTTCAAGACAGCTTATACGCTACCGGAAGAACAACAACTGCCGGCGGTCCTGTCTATGGAACAGATGCAATTCTGACACAATTAGGCGGAACCACGTTTGCAAGCAGCACTTTTGGTAACCGCCAGCAAGCAACCAACATCATGCCGAGCTCTTCCGCTACCGACAGCGGTGTCTCTTTAGAGATAGTCAAAGACCTAGGTGATCATACTTTCACTTCTATTACCGCCATCAGAAAATTTGATACTTCTGACACTATTGATGCGGACTTTACCAACGTAGCCCTTGCTAGCCGGGTCGCCTCAGCTAATCAGAAGGGTTTCTCACAAGAATTTAGATTTACAAGCAATACAGATGAGCGCATACGAACCCAAGTCGGTGCCTATTTCTTCACACAGGACATTGAAAGCAATGACCACTTGACCCTAGACTCTCTGCTTAATCCTTATGTCATCGCAGCTTCGCCTGATGTCCTTGGTGCGCTTATCACTAACCTATCGCCCGCACTTTTGGGATACATTAATGCTGCCTATGGACAAAGCTTTGGATACACACTGGCCACGCCAATAAATGCAGGGAACGTTATTCAAGATCATAGCGAGCAAAGCCATAACTCTTCCGCTATCTTTGGTGAAGTCGACTTTGACATCAACGACACCTTAACGCTCAATGTCGGCTTTCGATTTACTTCTGACAATAAGGACATGGTAAGCACCTTTAACGAATCGATTGCTACGCCTGGGGCAACAGCTCTTAATGTTGCGGCACTTACAGCCGTAATAGGTATCGCAGGTAATCAAGCCCTTGCATATGCAGGCGCACCGTATAGTGCTACATATGCTGCGATGAATGCCGCTCCTTACCTGCCTGCACTTCAGGTTCTTTATGCAGGTGGTTGGGCACAATGTACTGTCTCAGCAAGATTCTGTCCAAGGCCGGGTCTTAATGAATCTTTTAATAAAACCCGTATGACAGGCAATATAGGCCTTTCATACACGCCCAGTGATACAAGCATGTTTTATATTTCACATGGCACCGGCTACAAGGCGGGTGGCACGAACACGGACAGGATTGGCTTAGGCTTTGAAGCGACCTTTGGCCCTGAAGACACAACGACCACTGAGATTGGAATGAAGATCGACTTCCCTCAGAATGCCCTTAGGTTAAACGTTTCGATTTATAACATGCTCGTCGAAAATCTTCAAACCAATACATTTACTGGTACTGCCTTTAATCTTCAAAATGCCGGTGAGGTCCAAGTCCATGGTCTCGAGGCTGAAGTTTACTGGATGCCAACCGACACCAGCAGCCTTAGTTTGATTTACACTGATACTAATGCCACCTTTCATGACTTTGCAAAAGGAAACTGCCAGGTGACCAACATGTTCCATACCGGTGCTGCTTCAGAAGTTACCCAGAATGCAGCAGTCGGCTACTGTGATCGTTCGGGTGATAAAGTAGGTGGCGTTCCTGAAAATTTCTTGTCTTTAAACGCCTCTAAGACATTGCTCTTTGGTAGTGGCTACAATGTTACGTTCGGCTTAGAATACATAAGCTTCTCAGAGATGATCATGAATAATACAAACGATCCATTCGCACGTCAGGCAGGCAATGACCTTTTGAATCTTCGCATGATCTCTAGGATGAACAATGGCGTTAATGCAATCCTTTGGGCTAGAAATGTTAATGACACGATGTGGCACGGCACTTCATTTGACGCGCCTTTACAAGATGGTAAGCAAGGGGCTTATCCTTTTGAGCCTAGAACGGTCGGCCTAACACTTAGAAAAAACTTCTAAGTAGTCTCTAATTAAACGCCATCCTTTAATGTAAGGGTGGCGTTTTTTTTTGTTAAGATAAGCATTAACAAAGCACTATAGAAATTTGCATGAAAAATATTTTCAAAAAACTTGGGCGCTTCTTAGCGATTACTAGAGCTTTTTTTGTAAATCTTTTCACAGCTATTTTTCTTATTTACACCATTGTCTTCTTAGTATTTCTATTCTCATCAGATGAAGAAATTACGACCAGCGATAAAGTAGTTATTATTAATCCGAATGGGTTGATCGTTGAAGAAGTGAAAACGCAATATGATATTAATGCCCTTTTTGAAGCCAACACAACACAACTAGCCTATCGCGACCTGAGGGCCTTGATTGATTCTATTATCACCGACGACGAGATTCCTGGCGTTCTCATTGACTTTAGCAAAACGGTTTACTCTGGACCATCCATGCTACTTAATATTGCGTCTGATCTGAAGAGATTACAAGATGCAGATAAAACAATTATTGCTTACTCAGACCGATTATCCACGAGTAGCCTCATAATGGCCTCTATTGCAGATGAGGTCATCATGCACCCAGCAGGCTCAATTAACTTGGGTGGCTTAGGCGGAGATGCCCCATATATCAATGAACTACTCGGTAATATCGGCATTACCATACATGATTATTCGCAGGGGCAGTTCAAATCAGCCAATGAGACGCTCACACGTGACAATATGTCTGAAAACGATCGGCTTCAAAGGCTTGAGCTCCTAAATCCCATATGGGGACAATTCTTAAGTATCCTCTCACAAGAGAGCGGAGTCTCGGTGGATGCCCTGCAAGACTTCTCTGATAATTACTATAGCTTTATACCTGAGGCTGCTTTTGACAACATTGATCAGGCTAAAGCAATCGGCTTGATTGACCAAACGATGTCCTTCCCAGAATTCCGCGACTATATGGTCAAGCGTTTTGGGGCTGACGAGGAATCAGAGATAGACACCTATAATCACATTTTCTATCAAGACTATCTTAATACAATCAATATCGCTGATGATTCTAATGAGTCATCACAAGTCGTCGTCATTGTCGCTGAAGGCACAATTAGCGAGGGCGATGCCAGCCCGGGCGTGATTGGCGCTGATGATGCCATTCTTCAAATAAGAAGAGCCTATAACAATAGCAACACTCGCGCCATTGTCTATCGCGTGAACAGTCCCGGCGGTTCGATCATCGCTAGTGAAATGATAAGAGATGAGCTCTTTGCTGCAAAATTAAGAGGAATACCCGTTGTGGTATCAATGGGTGACTACGCAGCGTCAGGCGGTGTTTATATCGCCACACCTGCAGATTATATTTTTGCTGAGCCTTACACAATTACCGGCTCTATTGGTGTAGCAATCGCTGTGCCCACGCTTGAAAACTTGATGGATCGGTTGGGCGTTCAGTTTGATGGTGTCAGTACCTCTTCGTCAAGCTGGAACTTCTTTGATGCCATGACCGAAGACCAGGATGCCCTCTTTCGTCAATGGGGGGCACGTAGTTATGAGCGGTTTATTCAGGTGGTTGCCAGCTCAAGAGAGGAGGACCCCGATTACATCCAATCAATTGCTGGCGGACGTGTATGGCTCGGGAGTAGAGCTCTGGACCTGAACTTAATTGATGAAATTGGTGGCATTGATGCTGCCGTTGAAAAAGCAGCCGAACTCGCGGAGCTAAACGACTATGACATCCGCTACTTAGAGCCAGAACTTTCCTTTGAAGAAATAATTATTAAAAAATTGCTAGAGGCTAACATAACGCTCACATCAAAAGAGCTCTTTCCTACAGAAGTGACCTCACTAGTAGAATCAATCCGAACGTCCTTTGCTCTGTCGGGGCCATCGGCTAACTATATTTGCACCAAATGTTTAATTAAACTTCCCTAAAATTACTAATAAGATATCTGCCTAAAAAATAATTAAAAAGTAGCTTTAAAAATAGCATGTAGATAGCTGGGAAAGAATAAAAGAAATTCAGGCCGTCATTCCAGAACCATGAGTAGAACCACATGTATAGGCTATTTATATGGCTCGTAAGAAAAATATGGCCGGTCAAGCCATGAATCGTGAAGTCATACAATATGACATCGCTCATTGCCCATAACAAAAAAATAATGGGAATGGGGGTGGTATAGACAAGGAAATAACCCAAGCCTCTTAAAAATTTTTTACTGACCAATCTCATTACTACTTAAGCATAACGAAAATATACTGTGGTGACTATTGTGTTTTAACTTGGCCGTATTTATGATTTCCCCCTTCAGCCGAACTATGAAGATAAAGCCTATTGGGGTTAGAGTATTTGCGGCCGTTGATGATATTTGGTTGATGCAAGAAA
>Ga0302132_10002014_pt1 | contig 11759 bp, 10 predicted proteins | sample CB9_321_MG_FD_203113 | JGI IMG/M metagenome (GOLD analysis project Ga0302132, IMG submission 203113) | Marine microbial communities from Western Arctic Ocean, Canada - CB9_32.1 | ecosystem: Environmental > Aquatic > Marine > Oceanic | place: Canada: Western Arctic Ocean | collected 2017-09-19
AACGGTGATGCTGGCGCGTTTTCCTAACGTATCGATCAAGCTGTCGAGCTTGCCGGCGAAAACTACGCAGCCCTACCCCTATGAAAACCTGGAACCTTATGTACGGCAATTGGTAACGGCGTTTGGGCCAATGCGGTGCTACTGGGGAACGGATCTGTCGCGTATTATTGGTGTCGTCGGTGGAACCTACCGCCAATGCGTCACCCATTTTACCGAGGAGATAGATTTTCTGAGCGAGGATGATCTTGATCTCATTATGGGCCGCGCTCTTTGTAACGCCTTGAACTGGCCGATCCTCTGATTTACAGGGATAAGGTCGAAGCCCAGCAACCCAAGACTTTGGAAAATTGAAATGAAAGATGCCACGTCGGCGGTTTTGCTGACGGTCGTCGTTATAAGTTGGGGGCTGTCCTGGTATGCAATGGGGCTTCAACTTGGTGAGGTGCCGCCGCTTGTTTCTGTGTCCTATCGTTTTCTATTGGCGGCAATTCTTCTGATCGGATACCTGGTCATTACAAGGCGTTTGCGATCCATTCCCCTAAAGCATCATGGCAAGGTTTTTGCTTTGGGGTTTTGCATCTTCAGCATGAACTATTACTGCTTTTATGTTTCGGCAGAGTTCCTACCCAGCGGTCTGCTATCCGTCATATTTGCCACCGCCGCGATTATGGGTGCCTTCAATCAGCGTCTGTTCTTTGGTGTAGCCCTGAGTGCCCGTGTTTTGATCGGTGCAGTATCTGGCGTCGTCGGGTTGCTGTTTCTTTCCTGGGAAACCATAGCCGCCGTGGGTGTTGCCAAAGTCGGTGTTGTTCTCGTTTTGCCTTTTGTAGGAACCTATCTGTTTTCACTCGGAAACATTTTCTCTGCTCAATTGTCGCAAAACCATGACCTGCCAAGTGTTGTCGCCTATGGAATGGTTTACGGCACGATTATTTGTGTCGCACTCTGCTTGGTGTTGGGGTTACAGTTTTCAATTCCGAGCGATCCGGTTTATTTGGGCTCGCTGGCCTATTTAGCCGTAATTGCAACGGCGCTGGGGTTCGTAACCTATTTAAGCCTGGTCAATCGCGAAGGGCCCGCTCGCGCGGCCTATGCAACGGTGTTGTTCCCAATCGTCGCTATGCTGGTGTCAACCTGGCTCGAGGGGTTCCAATGGACTGGTTTAGCCTTCTTGGGGTTCGCCTTAGCGCTTGGCGGAACGATGCTCGTATTTTCTAAACCTAAAACAGCTTAGCCTTTCAGCCTGACCACTTGTGGAATCCTGTGGTGCAGGGTGCCTGAGTCTCAGTTTCCCTGCGATACTCCTGAAATGGAATCTTTGCTCGAAAATTTCGATGATATCTGGACATTGAGTTTGTTACTGGCGGCCTGTGTCGCCGTGCCCAGCGGCATAATTCAGGGTTATGCTGGATTTGGCGGTGCGCTTTTTGCGGTACCGTTATTCGCTCTTTTGTTCGGGCCGGTCGCGGCCTTTAGCATTATCGTCATTTTGATGTTAACGGGTCAGCTGCAACTGATTTCCAAGGCGGTGAGAATAGCCGATTGGAAGGAGGTCTTGCCTGTCGCGGGCCCCAGCGTCATCGCCCTGTCGCTTGGTGTCCTGTTTCTGGTTTCTGCGGACCCTGGCTTTATCCGGCGCGGCATGGGCGTATTCATTCTGCTGATCACCATCTTTATGATGTTTGGCTATCGCTATGCCGGGAAACGACGGAGTTTGGTTGGCATGGCAACGGGAACTGTGGCCGGCAGTATTACGGGGTCATTCGGTGTCCCGGCGTTTCCGCTATCGGCGATTTATTTTCACAACTCAGCATCACAGCCTGAGATCATCAGGGCGAATGTGATGATGGCGCTTACCTGTACGCTGATTGCCTCCATCGTTGGTTTGTCGTTCCAGGGCGTTTACGACGCGTCTATTCTGTTGCGGGCAGCCATTCTCTATCCAATCTTCACTGCCGGGGTATTTATCGGGCAGTATCTATTCAGAGTTGCACCGGTGGAGTGGTTCAAGAAGGTAACCTATGGGATCCTGATCTGTACCGCGCTGGTGCTATTGGTGATGTAGCTCAAGACTTGCAAAACTGGTGTAAGAACCGGAAAATTCATGGACTGAATTGAAGTTAATTTTACGGATTATCTAAAGATGGCTAAGGACACTAACAGCGCTAATCTTGATGAAGATGGCGTCAAGTATTATATGAACGGTCAGATTTATCAAAAGATGACCTACAAGGACGGCCAGCTCGATGGCCCGTGGGAGCAGTTCTACTCGAGCGGTCAGGTTCATTATGAAGGTGCGTTTAAGAATGGGCGTCCCGAAGGTAGCCTGATCATGTATTACGATAACGGACAGGTGTTTAAAAAGGGCAGTTTCAAAAAGGGCCTGAAAGACGGCGCTTGGTCGATCTATGACGACCGCGGCGAGATGATGGACGAAGTAACGTTCAAAGCGGGCAGGTCGGTATAAAGCCTTCGCAGACCCTACAACCCCAATAGCTTCGCCGCCGTGCCGCCGAGGATCGCGATCCGTTCGTTATCGCTTAGACCCGGCGTTCGCATGATGAGTTCGACCTCGGTATTGGTCCAGCCATAGGGATAGTCGGTGCCAATCATGATCTTGTCGGAGCCGGTTTGCGAAATCAGATAGTTCAGGGCTTCCGGGTCGAAAACGATGGTATCGAAGTATAGCTGCCCGTCTTTCAGGTATTGGGTCGGTAGTTTCTTGGGCAACGGGCCGACGCGCTGCGGGAAGGTTCGGATCACGGCATCTGACCGATGCGCGTAAGAGGCAAAATAGCCGCCGCCATGCACCGCACAAATTTTGAGTCCGGGGTGACGATCCAGCGTGCCTTCAAAGATCAAATGTGACAGCGCAATCGTAGTGTCCAGCGGGTTACCAATGGTGTTCTGCAAAACACCACTACCGGCAAGCCGTCCACCCGCGACCAAACTCGGCGTCCCTTTGGGATGCATAAAGACCAGTAGATCCAGTTCGTCGCATTTGGCCCAGACCGGATCGAACCGGGGATTGGCCAGCTCATCGCCTTCAACCTCGCAGCCGATGCTGACACCGCGGAGCCCGAGTTGTTTGACGCCATACTCAATCTGTTCGACTGCAAGCTCGGGGTACTGCAGGGCAATGGTGGCAAAGGCGACAAACCGGTCTGAATTTGCCGCGCATATCTCCGCCAGACCTTCATTCTGGATACGGATCAGTTCCGCCGCCGCATCGCGTTCGGCGTGATACCAATAGGGATTGATACTGAGCGCCGAGACGTCGATACCCTGTGTGTCCATCGCCGCAATGCGTTCGGATAGGTCGCCCATCAACAAAGTGTCTTTTTCGCAAGGCAAATCGAGGATCGCGAGGGCCTCTGGCACCGTGCAATGCGCATGAATATCGACCGTAGTAATCCGCGTGCCGTTTATCGAGACTTCCTGGCGATGGGTGTGATCAGTCGGTGCATCATGGTTGTGAGTGCCGTCATCGGTGGACGATCTCTGCAGGTCGCATCCAACAAATCCGATACCGGTCGGTTGCTTACTCATCCCTGTTCTCCCTAGTGCTTTGTTTTAAGCGATAACCCACTTGTTCGGGGGCTTTACCGTAAAAGGTCAAGCTCGCGGGCCTGCATTGTCAGGCGGATTTGCGCGTTGGCCATGCCATAACCGCGATAGCCTTGCCGCTGAACGAATTCGAAACAGAACCGACCGTTAAACAGCTTGGTATAAAGCTGATAAAAAGTCCCATCATCATCTTCGTCATAAAGTATATGAAAGGTCTTCATCCGGTTAACGGCTTCGTTCGACAGGCTGAACCGGGCTACGAGGTCATCGTAGTAATGTGGTGTGACATCCATCAGCTTGGTCCCCTGAGCGGTTAAATGCTCCGCCAATGCAAAAATATCGGACGTCGCCATGGCGATGTGGTTGACGCCGGAGCCGTGATAACGGCTTTGGCTTTGGCCAACGACAGTGCCGACCGCCAGCGTGCTGTTAAGGGTCATTGCAATGCCGCGGTCTTCAACCTCCATCACCTGGCTTTTAACGATGCCGAGCGGGTCGGCGATGGTGACTGACGGTGAAGACATCATCTGGAAGACCGAGCGATAGAGCAGGGTCGCTTCCAGCACCTCGTCAAAGGCCATCGTCGTCGCGACATGATCTACCCGTTTCAGCATCGCATCTTGCTCAACAGGATGATGGGTAAATTCACGTTCCCAATGCGACGGCGTGTCTGAGGCATCAACGAGGTAGAGCAGGGCGCCTGTCGGGCCGCTGACTGCCGCGATGCCATGGGTGTCATGTTCCGGGTTTGCGTGGACTAGGTCATATCCGAGGCTGGTCGCTCGCTCGACAATGCTCTTTGGGTCGGGGCAGGTCAGCCCATAGGCGCAAACCGAAAGCCCATGTTCAGCATGATAGCGCTGGGCAAAGCTCTCGGGTTCCCGGTTAATGACGAGGTTGATGGCCCCCTGTCGCCATAGCTCGACTTGTTTCTTTTTGTGGGTGGCGGCATGGGAGAACCCGGCCTGGGTCAGGAATGCGGCGAGGGCTTTATGTTCTTCGCTATTTACTGCAAATTCGAAAAATTCAATCTCGGTGGGTTGTTTGATGTCCTGAAGAGGTTGGCTCACGGTATCCGTTATGGCTGGTTCGCCTTCGGTTTCGTTGGCTAGATAGATCAGCGAACGATAGGCGTCTCGTGCATGGCGGAAGTGATCGCTGGAGCGGAACTGGTCATTGAATATTTCAAGCGATAGCGGGCCGTCATACCCGGTGGCCCGAATATTCGTCATAAAGCTGGCGAGATCGAGTTCTCCCTGACCGGGGAAGCAGCGGTGATGGCGACTCCACGAAAGCGGGTCCATCGACAGTTGGGGCGCATCGGCAACCTGGACGAGAAAGATACGGTCGCCCGGGATGTTCAGCATTGAGTCGATCTCGGTGCCGCGCGAATAGATATGAAACGTATCGAGGGTCAGCCCTACATTGGGATGATTTGCGCGGCGGACAATTTCCCAGGAGTCGCGATAGTCTTTTACGTGACGGCCCCAGCCCAGCGCCTCATAGGCAATCCGCATGCCGCGGTTCGCTGCGTGCTCGCCAAGTTCATGGAGGTCATCGGCCGCACGTCCAATGCCACCCAAGGCATGTGGTGAGACGTTGCTGCAGATCATCAGGAGGTCAGTGCCGAGTTCTTCCATTAGATCGAATTTGCGTTCGGCGCGGTCGAAATTGCGGCTTCGGAAGGGTTCCGGCATCCCCTCGAAATCACGAAACGGCTGGTAGACTTCGACGGTAAGCCCGAGATCAGTCATCTTCCGTCGTAGATCGGTGAGGCTGCCGACATGTGAGATCAGATCGTTCTCAAATATCTCGATGCCTGTAAACCCTGCGGCAGCGATGGCTTCAATTTTGTTGCTGAGCGTGCCGGAGATAGAGACGGTGGCAATCGAATAGCGCATGGCGTTGTTCCAGAGAAAATGTGTCTCCAGAAACTATGCGACAATTATGAAGAAAAATAGTCGAGAGTTGCTGCGGCATCATTCAGTTTAGGGGCAGGCGGGCCATATATTCGATTGTAGCTAGCGAGCATCTATCAAGAGGTCAAGGCGATCATGGTCGACCTTGACTCGAATAGCCGCTTTTATATCTCGAATGGCCGAAAAGGTATGCCAGGGACGATTTTCTAAATCAACCATCATGCAGGCATAATCCCATTCGACCGGACTGCAACACACATCTTCCCAGTCAATCCACAGAAAGGAAGAATTACTGCTTCCGCCGGTGAAAAACGTATTACTGAAATGCGCATCGCCATGGATTGGGACGGGTGGGGCCGTATTAATATGAACGATGCCCCAGCGGCGGAGATCGCGGCCAATCAAAGTCCGCTATTCCCGGATATCGACAAGGCGGTTCTCGCCAGTTGTATAGGGACCTATCAGAAACTCGGCTGCTGGACGCGGCATGTCGAGATTACGCCACAGGCGCTCGACGTGGTGATGGACGTATTCGAGCATTTCGGCACGCTCAAAGGGCGCTACCGCCACGATCAGGTCTGTGTCGTACCGCCGGAGTAATGCGCTAACACCAACCTTTACCGCTTGAAATCGATCACGTCGAAGCCGCGTGCTTTGTCGGTGATATAGAGCAAGCCGCGATGGTCGCGTTCGACATCATTGGTCTGTGGCGCGTTATAGCTTTCGCCGGGTTCCGGGATGAAATAGCCGACTTCTTCCGGCGCGCTCGGGTTGGCGATATCGAGAATACGTAAGCCCGCAGCAAACCAGGTGACATAGGTCAGCGTATCGTCGAACTTCTCGCGGAACTGATGCGCGCCAAATCGTACGTCATTGCCGGTATAGGGCATGCCTTCCTCTGGTACATGATGGGTGTAGAGCAGCTCCATCTTGGTGGGGTCGGTCACATCAAACACATAAAGCGGCGCATGTGGTTTCCCAGCGGGTTCTTTACGACCGGTGCGTTCCTCATCAATGCCTAGCGCGATGTCGCGCCCATCGATCTGGAACGGGAAGCGCAGCAAGGTGTGGCTTGGCTCGGTTTCTGTCGGATGCGGATTGTAAGTGCTGAGGGTCTTAGGGTTCTTGATGTCGCTGACATCGATGATCGCAAAACCTGACATCCACAGCCCGGCATAGAGCGTATCTTCATGGCGCAATGCATGATGCAGCCGGTGTTCCCGTTTCAGCGGGCCGGGCTCTTCACCGCCCGCTGTGTGTTGCCCCGGTATCCACCAGCGTGAGACCTCTTCCAGCTTCTCGGGGTTGGACCAGTCATAGGTCACCAGAATATGGCCAAGAAAGCCCTCCATCTCGGTCGACAAATAGAGATATTTCTCATCCATATCGAACCGATGAACGCCGCGCCCGCCGGTCTTGTGATAGTTGATCAGTTTGGGGTTGGTCTTGTCCTTGATGTCCCAGATACGCACACCGTGATCGTCAAAGTCGCCGGTCATGCGGACCCCGGCACGTGGCCGCTGTTCGGTATTTGTGACCATAAAGTCGCCAATCACCCGAACTTTATGCGAATGCGCCTGTGGATTTTCGAGCTTGTTGGTCCACAGCACCTTGGGATTACGCGGATCGGCAATGTCTAGGATCGAGGTGCCTTCCGGCCCATACATATAGCCGACATAGGCGTAATTGCCGTCAATCGTCACCTGGCCGCCACCCGGCAGATCGAGCTTCGACAGTGGGGTAATGTTATCGGATTGATAGGTGGTACCCGAATCCTGCTTCATCATCGTCGCCATCGTCTGTCTCCCTGTGCTTATGTGCTGTTAGCCGACGTGACTCTATCTGTTTCGGATAAGCAAGGGGAGGGGTTCCCCCAGCTTGCATATTCACCCGCCCCATGGTTCGCTCGGGGCAATCGCGGGGGAAAGCTGTATGTCTGAACCAAACAAAGTCGATGCCGTTATTGTCGGAGCCGGTTTTTCCGGGCTTTATCTGCTCCATCTGCTACGTAAAAACGGCTTTTCGACGCGGGTGTTTGAGCGCGGCGATGACGTCGGCGGCACCTGGTACTGGAACCGCTATCCTGGGGCGCGCTGTGATGTCGAGAGCATGCAGTATTCCTACTCGTTCGATGAGGATTTGCAGCAGGAATGGCGCTGGCCGGAGAAATACTCATCGCAGCTGGAGATCCTCGCTTATCTACAGCATGTCACCGAGCGCTTTGATCTCCGCAAGGACATCACGTTAGAGACCGCCGTCACCGCCGCGCATTATGATGAGGCCGCAAAACGCTGGGACATCGAGACCGATACCAGCGAGCAAATCTCGGCGCAGTTCTTCGTCATGGCGACCGGCTGTATCTCGACCGCCAACATGCCGAATATCCCTAATATTGATGGTTTCACAGGAAACATTTTTCACACCGGCAACTGGCCACATGAGAAGATCGATTTCACCGGCCAGCGTGTCGCAGTTATCGGCACCGGCTCGTCCGCCATACAATCGATCCCGGTGATCGCGGCAGAAGCCGAGCACCTCACCGTGTTTCAGCGCACGCCGCACTGGACGGTCCCGGCGCGCAACGTGCCAATGACTGATGACTATGAGCGCAACTGGAAGGATGCTTACGCCGAGAAGCGCGCCAATATGCGGGGCTCGATGAGTGGCAGCCTGCGCGCGGTGGCGCCAATTGATGTCTCCGCCCTTGATGTGTCGGATGAAGAGCGCGAGGAAGCTTATCGTGAGCGCTGGGCGGCGGGTGGCATGTCCCTGCTGCGATCCTATAATGATCTGCTGACCAGCAATGACGCCAATGAAACGGCGGCAAGCTGGGTGCGGCAGCGCATCAAAGCTACGGTCAACGACCCGGCGAAAGCCGAGCTCCTCGCCCCCAAAACCTATCCGCTCGGCACCAAACGACTATGCCTCGATACCGATTATTACGAGACCTATAATCGCGATAATGTCGATCTCGTCGATATCGCCAGCGCGCCGATTGACCAGCTGACCGCGACCGGGCTGGAAACCGGCGGGCGCAGCTATGACTTCGACAGCATTGTCCTCGCCACCGGGTTTGATGCGATGACCGGCACGCTGCTGCGGGTCGATATACAGGGCAGGGACGCGCTCACGCTGAAGGAGAAATGGCAGGCCGGGCCGCGCACTTACATGGGGCTGATGACCGAAGGCTTCCCCAATTTGTTCACTATCACCGGGCCGGGCAGCCCATCTGTCAAAAGCAATATGCTGACCTCGATTGAACAGCATGCCGAATGGGTCACCGACGCGCTCATCTGGCTGCGTGATGAAAATATCGCCAGCATGGAGGCCGAGAGCGCCGCAGAGAATTCCTGGACTGATCATGTGCAGGACGTCGCCAACCAGACGCTCTTCCCTAAGGCCAATAGTTGGTACATGGGCGCCAACATTCCCGGCAAACCACGCCTATTCATGCCCTATCTCGGCGGCGTCGGCGCCTATCGCCAGAAATGCGACGAGATCGCGGCGGCAGGGTATGAGGGGTTTAGGTTGGAAAGCTCAGAGGCGGACGCGGCGGCGGCGGAGTGAAGAGTTCCCCAATTTGCCTATTCCGCTTCTTTTCAGTAGTAAGAACGCTATAGTTTGGCCGTTAAAATGCGCGGCATATCAACCACAACAAGAGGGTGAGGCAGATGTATAGAGGCATTCTGATCCCGGTTATCACACCGTTTCACGAAGACAGCTCGGTCGATGAGGACACTTTGCGCCAGCTGGTTGATTTTTACTTTCGTGCCAAGGTGCATGGGTTGTTCGCGTTGGGGTCTTCGGGGCAGGGGCCAGCCTTGTCGGCGGATGAACGTAAAGCGGTGGCCGAGATCGTGATCGATCAGGCGGCGGGGCGTACGCCGGTGATTATCCATGTTGGCTGTGCCGATACCCCGACGACGGTTGAGCTGGCCAAACACGCCAATGACATCGGCGCCGCGGCGATTGGCGTGATCCCGCCATATTACTATTGCGATGCGCCCCAATCGGCGGTTCTAGAGCATTATCGCAAGGTGGCCGAGGCTTGCCCGCTGCCGATCTATATTTATGAGAACCCGAAATATTGCGGCATTTCGATCTCGCCGGATTTTGGCGTGACGCTCAAGAAAGAAGTTCCGAGCATCAAGGGTATCAAGGTCTCCTATGGTGATGGCGCGATGGAGGATTATGTCAAATATTTCCCTGATGACGTGTCGGTGTTTACCGGCAATGCCGATCTGTTCGGGCTGGTGCCATTTGGTGTCTCCGGGATGATCAATCCACCGACCAGCTCGGTGCCGGAATTGACGGTGGCGTTGTTTGAGGCGCTGGATGCCAAAGATTATGCGGCGGCGGCGGAGGCCCAGGCCAAGGTCACGCAGGTCACCCAGATGTTTATTTCGACCCAGAAGAAATACGGCCGGGGCACGATTGCCGAGACCTTCCGGCTGCGCGGTCTGCCGGTTAAACGCTTCCCGCGCTGGGAAACGGCACCCTTGCCGGAAAAGGCTATTGAAGGCATGCGTGCGGTTTATCGTGAAGTAGGCGTTCTGGATTAAGTCGTTTTAGATTAGGCTGGCCGTAATATGACGATAACCAATGCAGATATTCCCCGTGTCGGGCCTGAAACGCCAGGTGGTCAGTGGCTACGGCGCTACTGGATGCCGGTGGGGCTGACGTCTGAGCTGTATGACATCCCGCAGGCCGTCACGATCATGGATGAGGCGCTGGTGCTATTCCGTGATGGCGAAGGCCGTATAGGGCTGCTTGGCCAGCATTGCGCGCATCGCGGGGCGTCGCTGGAATATGCCGATATCGAGAATGCGGGCATTCGCTGCCCCTATCATGGCTGGCTATATGACGTGGATGGCAAATGCCTCGAACAGCCATCTGAAGCCGGTGGCAAGGAGTTCTGTGCCAAAGTACGGCAGGTTTCCTACCCGGTGCTTGAACTGGGTGGGTTGATCTTTGCCTATATGGGGCCGAATGCGGAGAACCCGCCGCCATTGCCGAATTATTCACCGCTGATTGATCATGGCGGCATTCGGCAGATCGAGCCGGTGCGGCATTTCGATTACAACTGGTTCAATTTCTATGAGAACAGCGCCGATCCGGTGCATGTGTGGATTCTGCATGGTGCGAGCGCCTATGGCAACCAGACCTGGGGTGACCGGTTCTTTAGTGCCGATGATCCGCCGGATTTTGAGCCGGTTGAAACGCCCTATGGCATGAAGATCGTGATGTCGAAACCGGCTGCTGATAAAGACGGGCTGGTGGTCGATGAAATGAGCCTCGGGTTTCCGAGCATTCTGCAGGTCGGGGACACTGAATTCGTCCATGGCAAAGAAGATCCGCAGAAGCTGATGAACAAGGGCTCGGATATTGAGCATTTCATGTTCATGACGCCCAAGGATGACAACAGCTTCTCGATGTTCACGGTGGATTACTACACCGGGCCGGATGAGAAGTTCTTTGAGCATCTCAAGGAAATGCGTAAGCGCGAAGAGCCCAAGGATGACCGCAAACCCTATGACAAGCGCCCGTTGATGCCGTTTCGCGGTAATGTCCGGGCCGAGGATATCGTCACCCAGGGTACGCAGAAGCTGGTTGGCGAACGGCAGGAACATCTCGGCACCTCGGATCGCGGGGTGATTATGCTGCGCAAGATGGTGCGCGAGGCGATTGCCGATGTTGCCGAGGGCAAGGACCCCAAGGCGCTGCATCTTGAAGAGAATGCCGAAGGGCTGGTTAAGCTCGACTCCTTTGTTGGTGTGCGGGCTGAGTAAACTGGCTCAGTAAATGGGTGGAACAGGGGCGGGGTTAGAGACATCGCGTGGCTAAATCAAAAATCGTGGTGACCGGTGGCAGTGGCAATCTTGGCCGCTGTACCGTGCAGACATTACTCGACGCTGGCTATGAGGTGCTGAACCTTGATGTCGTGCCGCCACGCGAGCGCATCTGCGAAAGCTGGGTCGCAGACCTCAGCCAGACTGGTGATCTCTATGAGGCCTGTAAGGGTGCCGATACGGTGATCCATCTCGCGGCGCATCAGGCACCGTTTATGGCGGCCGATGCCGAGGTGTTCCGCAACAATATGGCGACGACCTATAACGTGTTTAAGGTGGCATCTGATATGGGTGTGCGGCGGGTCGTGCATGCCTCCAGCGTTGCGGCATACGGCTTTACTTATGCACCGGAAATGTGGAACCCTAAATATCTACCATTAGATGAAGAACATCCCCTAAACCCTAAAGATCCTTATTCTTTTTC
>Ga0302132_10002027_pt1 | contig 11723 bp, 7 predicted proteins | sample CB9_321_MG_FD_203113 | JGI IMG/M metagenome (GOLD analysis project Ga0302132, IMG submission 203113) | Marine microbial communities from Western Arctic Ocean, Canada - CB9_32.1 | ecosystem: Environmental > Aquatic > Marine > Oceanic | place: Canada: Western Arctic Ocean | collected 2017-09-19
AGTGTGAGGAAGTCACGCAATTGTTCGTTAGAGTCAGGTGCCAGTTCCACAGCGGGGTCGATCATCCAAGTGGTGACTCTATGCTGCAGTGGGAGACTCCCGTCAATCGGCATATATTCAACTAAAATTTCAACAGATAGCAGCATTCCCTGAGAATCAATGGCTTGGGAACGAATCGTATACTGGAATGGTTCCATGGTTTCCGTCGCGGGAAACGGGATAGGCCCGGTGGCAGTGGGCGCTATAATTCCTGCCTTTACTTCAGATAGTTTTGTTTCTGCCAGGAATTGCGCGGTGGTCAGGAGTCGTGCCTGTAGTGCATTCTGCCCGCCGATTTGAATTAGCGTTCCGATAGCTACCATGGACATCCCTAGGACGGCAAGCGCGATGATGACCTCCATCAGCGTAAAAGCTGGTTGGCGGTGCGGACGATAATTGCGTCCTCTTGAACTAGCTGAGAATCTCATTGTGCGATCCTTGTCTGGTCAAGTTGTGCTAGCTCAGTTTGCGTCATGATTTCTGTTACATAGGCAATCCCAGTGAGTCCACGGATACGAACTAGCACAAATATCTGTAAGTCTGCAGTGCCGATTCGTACTTCGGCTTGACTTGTGCTTCCGTCGGGATAAAAGAGAATCGGTTGCGACCAAACACCGTCAACAGATTCGGTAACACTACTGCTATCGACGTTGGCGGCGTTGGGGTTGAGCATGGGGTCAAATTGGGCGAATTCCCGGCTATCGAAAGCTTGGGTGCCCCTGGCAAAGACGGTATCTCCTGGTAAAGTTTGCACCTGTTGCAACAGTTTCATGGTTACATTGCGATCATCGGTCAGGGTTTGTTGCAGTTGACCGAGCATATTAAAGCTACTCGCGTTTGCCTCTATATTCGAATCACCCGTATCCCAGGGTTCAATGATGAACTGGTTACCGCCAATTTCATATCGCAGCGCTAACGTTTGTCCGTTCCGCATTGCCTTGTTACGACTGCGAGCAAAAAAAGTCCGCATCGTATCACCGGAGGAAACCAGGTGTTGAGTTTCAGTAGTACTCATTAATGCGGGGAAGATTATAGCGCCGATAAGAATGATAACTGCGGCCACCACCAGCAATTCAAATAGCGTAAATCCGCCGCGTGTTATCGCTGCGCGTCGTTTAGCGCGAATTGTTGCCGGGTGCATCATGGGAGATTGCTTTCGCGACATCGCCCGTCGGGCGATGTCGCCCTTGTGATGGTGTACGAGGGAATCTATTACGAGTCGTAGGACGTTACGCTAATGTCGTCTTTATCGGAGTTGGCGTCTGGGCCGTTTGACCAAATCTTATACCCCTCGGATGTTTTTTCGTACTCATAGTCGTTGCCCCACGGATCCGCCCCGAGATTCTTGGGTAAATATGGGCCACGCCATTTTTCTTCAATAACGCCGGCCGGCGCTGCTCGTAGTGCACCTAGTCCAGCGTCGTTGCTCGGGTAATCGCCGGTATCAAACTGGAACTTAGTCAAAGGTAGCGACAACGTTTGAAGTTGTGTTTTGGCAATATCTATTTTGGCATCGCCGAAGATTTTACCGAAATTAGCAACAACCACGCTACCTAGTATTACGAGGATGGCCATTACAAGGAGGACTTCCATCAGTGTAAAACCGATGCGGTCATTTTTGCGTTGGCGGGTTCGAGTTAACATATGTCGTATTTCCTTGTCGTAAACATTGGTTAGCGTATAGTTGTATAACAAATTAAATGCTGCCTATTAAACACCGCATTTATGTGAGTTGTTTCGTTGGAAAAGTGAAATGCACTAAGTTAAATATTCCATTAAAGGGCACTGCTCATCTTAATTACCGGCAACAATAATGCAATTACTACCACTAAGACGGCCGCTGCCATTACGAGTAACATAATTGGTTCGAGCAGACGGACGGCAAGTGTAAGACGGCGACTAGTACGCATTTCGAGGCTATCTGCGATATCAATCAGTACTTCATCAAGGGTATTGGATTCTTCTGCAACTGCAATCATTTCGACCACGGTTGGCGGGAAATACCCGCTTCTGCCTAGAGGTTTTGATAGCGTTTGACCGCTTGAAATATTTTCGGTGGCCTGGTCAATGGCCTCGGAGAGAAGACGGTTACCCGCAGCATCTCTGCTTATAGTGAGCGATTTAAGTATTGGTACACCATTGCGTAGCATAGTTCCTAAGACTCGGCAAAAACGAGCAACGGCAAACGCTTGAAAGATTGTACCCACAAGAGGAAGTTTGATCTTAATTAAATCTCGGAGACGTTTACCAGTTTCGGTTTGCAGGTAGTTATAGCCAGTAATTCCCAGAGCGGCGATCACAAAACCGATGACAAGTGCACCCGGTCCGCGGAATAACTCGCTGAAGTTAAGCAGCCAATCCGTCATGATTGGTAATTCACCACGCTCACGTAAACTTTCAAACATTTCACCGAATTTCGGAACAAAAAAGATTACAAGGCAGGAAACGATAATGGAACCGATTGTTCCAAGAAACAGTGGATAAGCGAGTTGTCCAATTGTTTCGCTTTTCAGGTCTTCCTGCTGCTCTGTAAACTTGGCGACTCGTTCCAGCGCATCTTCGAGAAATCCACCTTCAGCGCCAGCCCGCGCCATGTTCACTGCCACTTCATTAAATACTCTTGGAAATTCCTTCATTGCATCTGCAAGTGTTACGCCATCTTCAATTTGACTGTGTATTTCGGAAAGGCAATAACGTAAAGTGGCGTTGGAAGCTTGATCGCGAAGGACCGCAATGCTGCGCAGCAACGGAACGCCACTGCGTATCAATGATGACAGCTGAGAGTAAACCGTGGCCATAATTTGGCCCTTTACTCGCTTGCGACTAGTTTTCGCGGTAGCGACTGCATCCGTGGTGAATTTCAGTGGAAACAGCATTTTACGGGCGAGAATTTGTACCGCTTCACGTTCGTTGGTGGCATCAACCGTACCGGAAACCTTTGAGCCGGTAGCTGTTCGTGCTGTGTAATGAAAATCAGGCATGAGGAATCCCCTAAGCTGGCTTAAGCTTTGCCAACAATCTGGTCCCCCTTGGTGATTCTGAGGACTTCGTCGACGCTGGTGGTGCCGGAAAGAACTTTACGCCATGCGTCATCTCGTAGGGTTGTCATCCCGCCTTCGACTGCGGACTTTTTAAGCTGCCAACTACTCGCACGTTCAGTCGCGAGTTCTCGAATTGCATCGGTGGTGACCATCAACTCATAGACTCCCAGTCGGCCAGAGTATCCTACGTTGCGACATTCGCGACAACCAACGGCTTCAAATAGGTCCTGGCCGTCAAGCAACTCGGTTGGAAAGTCCGGCGGTAAATCCTTTGCCTTTAGTTTTACGGGGGCTTTGCAGTCGTTACAGAGTCGCCGTACGAGTCGTTGGGACATAACGGCCTCAACGGTACTGGCTACTAAAAATGGTTCAACACCCATATCCGTCATTCGCGTATAGGCTCCGGCAGAGTCATTTGTATGTAACGTACTGAATACCATATGACCGGTAAGAGAGGCTTGTATGGCATTTTCAGCGGTTTCGACGTCACGAATTTCACCGACAAGAACAATGTCGGGGTCGTGACGCAGGATACTTCTAAGCGTTGTGGAAAACGTGAGCCCAATCCGCGAATGAACTTGGATTTGGTTGATTCCATCAAGTTGATACTCAACAGGATCTTCGGTAGTGATGATTTTGTTGGACGGATTCTTAATTTCCATCAACGAGCTATATAGCGTAGTCGTTTTACCTGAACCCGTTGGGCCGCAAACTAGCACAATCCCGTGTGGCAACGTGATGAGTTGTTTGAACTGTTCATAAATCTCAGTTTCCATTCCAAGGCTCTGTAAGTCGAATACCATGGACCCTTTGTCCAGAATACGCATTACAATGCCTTCGCCATGAATCATGGGGATTACACTCACACGAATGTCGACCTCGCGACCTTTGACTTTGAGCTTTATTCGACCGTCCTGGGGCAATCGTTTTTCAGCGATATTCAAGTGTGCCATAATCTTCAATCGGCTAATAATCGCCGCTTGGAAATGATTAATTTCCGGAGGTACTGGCTGCGGGTGTAGCATACCGTCAATACGGTAGCGGATGGTGACACCGGCCGTTTGTGATTCGATATGGACATCACTCGCTCGCATCTGGATGGCCTCGAGCAATATTTCATTGACGAGACGAATCACGGATGCTTCCTGGGCCATGTCGGACAACTCGGAACCATCACCCTCGATTTCCTCGAGTAATTCTACGTCGTCGTCTTCGCGTTGTTGAATCAGGCTGTCGATGGTTTCGCTACCCACACCCAAGTGTTGCTTGATAAGTGAGTCGATTTCAGGGCTAGCTGCGAGGACAGGAAGCACGGCTTTTCCAATTGTGGCGGCAATCTCGTCAACTGCGTACAAGTCAAACGGATCGCTAGTAGCAATTAGTATGAGGCCATCTTGGACGGCAATGGGGAAAACTTGTTCACGATAAATAAGACGCGTGGGAAAGTCTTCGAGCAAACCCAGATCGATGTCCGCGGTGCGGAGGTCGACGTAATCAACGCCAATCGAATCCCCGATGGCCTGCAGTGCCGCCGCTTGTTCGAGGTAGCCGAGCTCAACGGCCATGTCGATTTGATCCGTTCCAGAAACGCCCGATTGTAGGATGGTTTCTACCTGGGTGTCGTTTAGGAGGTTTTGATTTTGTAAAATTTCACAAGCTTGCATGTGTCGGCCCTAATTCGCTATCACGGGAGTGTAGACGTAGTAATTCTCAGATGATCAGTTAGCGAGATCCGCCAGGGCGCCCGCCAGAGCTGCCACCACTGGGTCGGCCATCGCCAGATCCTGGAGTACCGGTGGGACGACCGCCGGTGCTCGAGCCGCCAAAACCGCCGCTAGATCGCATGCGGTTGAACATTTCCATTCGCTGTCGAATCGCATCAATGTTGGCCGCCGAAGGCGCTGGTGAACTACTTCGTGAAGTCGCACTCCCGCCAGAACTACCGGACGTTGAGACGTTTTCACCCAAAATAGCTCGAAGCGCTGTGTTTACGACATCGGGATTAGCAAGATGTAGAGTTCGTACTTCGATAGATTCTTGGGTCTGTGTACCAGCTTGGTCTAATGCCATTACTAATTCGTGGACTTCTTTGTACATAGGTTCAGGCGCCGCAATAATTAGCGAGTTGCTAGTCGCATCAACGCCGATCGTCATTTTTGCCGGTTCGCCTTTGACTTCATTGTCTCCTCCGCCACCACTGCCACCACGGCCACCGCCGGCCATTCGTTGCATCATTTGACGCATCATGTCTTCCTGTCCACCTCGTTGTTGCTGTTGCCCACCAGAGGACGCACTCGTGATTCGTCCCGCGTATACTTCCTTCAGTACAGCGGAGATTTCCGTAGCGTCGGTGTAGGTGAGCGGGATCAAGCGTGGTTTCCCTGCTGTTTCAATTTCGGTTTCGCTACCTTCGCGGTCGATAACTTTCAGTAAATCGTCAATCATTTGAAGGTCTTCATCGTTGGCCTGGACAATCAAGGCATTAAGTCGCTGGTTGGCAACGATACTGACAGTTCCGGATGCACTAAATGTTGAGCCCTCTGTATCGCCTGCCATTCCGCCACCTCCTAAAAGCATTCCCATCAAGCCACCGCCCATCATGCTGGTAGTGGCATCGTTTACAAGTGAACCGAGTCCCATGCTATCGTCTTCGCCACCGGACATAATTTGTTGGAGTAATGACTTAGCCACATCAACTTTGGAGTATTTCAGGTAGAAAATTGTGATTTGTCTGTCGGATGCGGCAGAATTTGGTGGCGTTAGGCGGCGTACAATTGCTTCAAAAGCGTCGAGCGCTTGAAGGTCGTTACTGTAAATGATAATTCCTTCACTGGTGACTTCAACTCGTATTTCATCGCCAGAAAGCCCCGGAAACGCGTTGGTGTTTGGGGTTGGGTCTTGTTGTTCTAGTTGTGTTGTTACAAAACTGGTGAGTTCTGGTGGAAGTGAAGTGGCGGTCTTCTTTAACGTTTGTGCACGAATCTTCGTTTCCTCTGGCGTGGTCCGAGGAGGAACCGGGGGTTCGGGTTTGGGATTCGTCTGACGTTGTTCTATAGTGGATTCGGTGCGTGTTTCGGGCGTAACAATGCGAATTCTATTGTTCCCTTGCCAGAATCGTTCAGCACGCTCAACGGCTTCGATAGCTCGATCGCCAGTGTACGGCAGAATGCGAATGTTACCCTCTTGAGGCGTGGTGTTTTCCGATTCAAGTCGGTCGATCATACTGCGAATCAACGCCAACTCAGATTCAGTCGCACGTATGAACAACTTCATGGTTACTGGATCGGCGGTTACTTTAGGTCCGGTCGTCGGTGCTGGTTCACCCTCGGCAACCTGTGTGCCGAACATGTTTGCAATCATGACTAAAGCCATTTCAGTGTCTAATGACTTGAGCGAGATCACTTCAAAGACTGGTACATCGCCTTCGAGTTCGCGTATTGTAGCTTGAATGCGAGCTTGTTCAGCAGGGCGAGCGAACGCAATTACCTTGTTTGTGGTGGGGTCCAAAGCAAGTCGGATGTCAGGTAATCCTGCCAGCATTGTCTGCAGAACTTGGAAAGTCGTATCCGGGTCTGCTACGCTGATTGGATGCGTTTGCAGTTGTGGTTGTTCCAATGGTTCAGTGCCTTGAACGCCAGCAAGGGGATCCACATCTAATCTTGTTACTAGGTCCTGCAGGATATCAAGCTTTTCTTGCTCGCCGGTGGCAAAAATTCGCGTACCGAGTGTATCCACAGCAAAATTCAGACCCTCCGTCGAGAAATCTTCCTCGCCCATACTGAGCATTGTGCGGGCAACAGCTAAAATGTCTTCAGCTGGGGCAAATTCGAGTTTGATTTCGAGGACTTTTCCAGCGAGTTCGGTGCGAGGCTTTTCGACGCTCTCAATAACGTCACGAATTGTACGCAGACGTCCTGCCGTTTCTTGCACAAGGACTTGCTTGGCGGCAGGGAAAACAAAGAGTTTCCCTTGCGGACCAATAAGTTTTTGTAAATCGCTGGTGGCTTCCTCAGGCGTCATCTTTACGAGTTGAAATAGGGTTTTAACGAGTTCATACTCGCCCCGTGAGTCAAGTTCGGAAACTGGCACATATTGTACGAGAACTTCGGGCACAGGATTTTCGAGATTAACGACTGTTAGCAGCTGATTTCGGCGCACCAACGTGTACCCACGTGTCAGGAGCATCCCGTTCATGATATCCATGGCTTGAGCCGGCGTATAAAAACGGGGGTCGGAATAGTTGAGCGTGCCAGGTGGCGGACCGTCCATTTGTAGGGACAGTTCATTGAGGTCGGCGAACCAAGTAATAACATCCTGCCATGGTGTGAAAGTAAATGCGAAGCGGATTTCAATTTCACCTTCCGCATTTAACATCGATTCGCTCTTGTTATTGACTGTGGGCTCGGCAGGCGGATCCGTTCCTTCCGCTGGTGTTCCCTCATCAGAAGGTTCTTCGCTGGGTTCGGTTTTAGGAGGGTCTGCCGGCGTTGCGGGTTCATCTTCAGTAGACGGAGGATCTGCCGGCGCTTTTTCTTTTGGGTCCTCATCTGCAGGTGTTGCTTTTGATTCTTCAGCTTCATCCGGTGCTGTGATTGGTTCTGCCGTCGCTGAGGGTACTTCCTTTGGTTGCTCTTCGGTTGGAGTCGCTGCTGGGGCTTCATCTTGAACTAAGGCTACTGGCACTTCGTCACTTCCAATAAGACGTAACCAAGATTTGCGTTGATTGTCATTTAATGTTGCGTAGATTCGTCGCTCTACCATTACAAATAACTGTGACCGCTCTACTGCGCTCGCACCCTGGGATAACTGCATGCGTTGATGACTGAGGCCCTGGATGCGTTGAAGTTGGGCGTCGCTCAATGCGAGAGTCGCTCGGATCTCGGGTCGCAGTAACGATTGCAATCCGATTTGTCGAAGCTGAATCTGGTTGACGGTTGCCCGTTGACTTACCGTAAGAAGTGACAATGCAAGCTGGTTAGTCTGGAGTTGGAATTCTTGATGTGCAATTTCGCGTTGCTTGAGAGAATCCTCGGTATGAAGTTCGTTGAATAACGCAATGCGTCGCGATTGTAGTGCAGTCAGTTCCTGCTGGACATGCGAACTCAACGCTAATGCCGATTTATGTTCAGGGGAAAGCAATGCACGAAGTATGTGGTTTTGAGGATCCACATTAGTTGTGGTCTTCTCGGCTCCGTTAAACTCGCTAGCCGAGAATAAGGTGAGAAGAAGGGTGGGGATCAACAACATTTTGAGGCTATTGCGATTCATCGTTTGATAAACTCCAGTCGTTAAACGCGATCCTCTTTTGAGGATTTCCATGCTAAGCATAGGATAGGCGATTATCGATGATTTTAAATAGGTGAAAAAACAGTATTTTGACAATACGTGGGCACCTGTTTGGCCCTTGGATTGTTACGTAGTATGGGGGGGTTTGGGTGAATTTGCGATATTGGCAAAACGCGGCAACAGCGCAAAACACCCCTGTTAAATAATATATACCCATTAAACCACGACGAGGTCGGAACGTTTCGTTGTGCAAATAGGAAAAATAGGGTGCCATAGGGTTTTAGATGGTTTTGTATCAGTTATTAGGATTTCCGGTGTTACTTTGCCAGTGCTAGACCGAGTTGTGTGCGTTTTCTTGCGTGGACCGCCGTTGCTGCGATTACCTACTTTCGAAACTAAAGAATACGTTATTGTACCGCTTTATTATGACCGATTGTGTGTACAATTAAGCAATCCTGGTGGTCGGGCTTAGGGTCTTGTCGGCAGGGTCGTGGTCAATTTGTTTCTTAATTCATAAATTTCATGCTCCAACTAGCATTAAAACTCGTTTTCGTCACTTTTGCCCTCCAGACCCTGTTGGGTCCCGAAAATGTCGTCGTCGGGCAACCGATAGGCAGTTTTCTAGATATACGCGGTTACGGCGTGGATATTCCGCCTGGTGAGGTAGCTGCCGGAGATGACGCTGTTGTACGGACACGGGATCGATATGGTGACAGAGTATTGGCGCGAGTGCACGTAAATGTCGGTGAAAATCGTGTCGTGTTGCTACCTGATGGACAATTAGTGGCACGTCACCAACGTGAGACGGAATTGCTTGATGAAACATTCAAAAAGGCTGATATGGTCCAATTGGGCAAGCAGCTGATAGAGCATGAGTTTCCCGGATTCCGCGTCAAGCGGACTGTGCATTATATCTACATTTACAATACTTCGGAGAGTTTCGCCACCGCGACGAGCAAGATACTTGAGATGATGACGCCCGGAATTATCGGTTATATGAAGAATTTAGGGTTAGAAGTTCATCAACCGGATGTTCCTTTGGTGGTTGTCATGTTCAAAACCGAGGCGGAGTTCAGGCGTTATCGGAAAATACCGGAAGGCATGATCGCGTATTATCATACGTTGACTAATCGCGTGGTGATGCACGAAGAATCACGCTTGAAATCTGTGAACCCCGAGCTCGCGCTGAAGCAAAAAATAAATACGATTGCCCATGAAGGCGTGCATCAACTGCTGCACAACATTGGCGTACAAACGAGAATGTCCGCATGGCCAATGTGGATAACTGAAGGAATTGCTGAATATCTCTCGCCAACGACGACGGGTAAATATATGCGTTGGAAGGGCGCCGGACAGGTTAATGACTTTCGCATGCTGGAATTGGAGCAATTTTTACAGCTGAGTACACAGTCGCCGGGAGATTGGTTGACGGAAACAATTTTGGCGTCGCGTTTAGACTCCCAAGGCTATGCGTCCGCGTGGGCACTGACTCACTATCTCGCTAAAACGAGACGTACTCAGTTCAACGCCTATATGCAGGAACTGCAGAAACTTGGTCCACTCGATGGTGGATACCGCGTGGTCGGTGACGGTTCTGTTCCCAAACACCGCGAGCTATACGCGAAACATTTCGATTCCGATCTCACTATGACCGAAACTCGTTTGCGGCAGTATTTACCCAAACTTCCTTATGTGGACCCGTTTATTGACTTTCCTCACGTCAGCGTTGTTATGGGATTTGCACTCAATGGTCGCTTTAAAAAAATGGGTGGAGTTTTCCATAATCCAATGATCGCTCGGCAATGGGTAGCTAAGACAATTAGTGAATTGAAACTTACACCAGAAAACGTACAAACTGAAATGAAGAGTTTCAATAACCGAGTACTTGCGCAACGCTACCTGCGGGCGCAGTTGCAGTAGTTTCCGTATCCGTCATTTAATCGCGAAGATATAACCATGGAACGAATTGGACACGAGATATCACTGTTCTCACAGTCGCTCGGTCTATTGTGGTTGTTAATTCCACAGGTATTTTTGTTATTTGTGAGTCGGTCGCTTTATCGCCGCAAGGGTTGGCGAGGTTTAGCAGGACCCGCCGCCGCGTTCATCAGTGGGTTTGTAGTGCTCGTTGATTATCTGTTGTTAGATGTGATTGAGATTACGGGTCAATATTTGGGTTCCGGTCAGGGACGCGTCATTTACATTCTCGGTTCCAACATCCTTGAAATATTCCCCTACGCCCTGCTGTCTAGTTTGCTATTTAGTTATGATCGGGATGTGCTTGATGAATGTCGACGATTACGGGGACTTGCAAATCCCAATTTATTGGCACATCACAGTGGCAAGCGCGGTATTCTGCTAGCGATGTTGTCGTTTGTTACGCCGACAAGCATCGTGACGTCTCCGCTTGGATTGGTGCGGTCACAATCAAAATTGCATGGAATATCAAACGGCACGATTGAACCACGTGGTAAGGGAATGGTGGTGCTGGCCTTGGGTATTTATGCCGCTGCTATTGTTGCGGTATGTATCGTATTTGGGTTGATTATCGCCGGATTGCAATTTGCGCATCTGGAGGGTCACAAGTATTTCGATATGCTGTACGAAAACGCAATTCTGCACCTCCCCATACATGTAGTCCTAAGAAATCCGTGGTTGACCGTTGGATTTCCGTTTGCGGTTGTCATGATTGGTGGATTTGTCGCCCAGCGTCGTTACGGATCATTCAGGTCAGTGCTCGGGTGCACCGGTGTGGTGTTGCTGTTAATTGCCGCTAAGCCTGTCGAGCATGATGGATTAATCCCGTTAACCACGGCGCACGTTGGCTTAGAGATTATCGCACTGCTTGCGTTAGCAATCGCGCTGTGGATGCCCCAACAGATTAAAGTGGAAAGCACAGACGCGGTCGCGGACTGAACCCCGCTATTGGTTTTCAGATGTGGCGTAATTTAGCGCCAGCGTTTTAATCCTAGCGATCATCGAGTGAACACCGTTTGCGCGGGAACGACTAATATGTTGAGTGAGTTCGATTCGCGCGAAGACCTCGACAATGTCCAGTTGAAGAATGTCATCGGGTGTCTTTTGGTTATAAAGTTGAACTAGAATGGCAACGAGTCCTTTGACCAATTGTGAGTCGCTATCGGCGCTGTATACCAGTTTGCTCGGATCGTCGGATGATTTTTGGCAGACCAACCAAACTGTACTAAGACAACCCTGAACGCGGTTTTCCTCGCATTGGTAGTTCTCCGGAAACGCAATCATGGCGTTACCTAATTCAATAAGATATTGATACCGTTCCTCCCAATCAAAGAACAGTTCAAATTCTTCGACCAAAGCGTCGGCGGTAATTGTAGGAAA